>ENA-UOTZ01002317-UOTZ01002317.1-compost-metagenome-genome-assembly--contig:-NODE-2317-length-10214-cov-8.408799_pt1 | contig 10214 bp, 5 predicted proteins | sample MGYA00238144_ERZ746983 | MGnify/ENA primary metagenome ERZ746983 (study PRJEB28759, sample SAMN06268863) | compost metagenome | isolation source: single cell | place: USA: California, Emeryville, Joint...
CAATTTCTGTACAATCACTAATTGAAATAAGTATTCCTTACAAACAAACGAACTCTTTACACGTTACTGCACATAATTCATCAAGCGTGAAGAGTTTAAGTATTAAAAGTTTATAACTATAGCTGAATCAATCTATTAATAAAAGCAAAATCCGTTTCGAGCGATTAAGTATGCTTTGATCTTATTATAATCTTTTCTGAAGGTTTTATCTAAACATGAAATGTAATTAGATCTCCAGCACCAATAGAAGGAAGATTGAGTATTATTGGTTTAACAATTCAATAACTTTGCAGAGGAGAACGGCACATTCTGCCTTGTTTGGTCATCTGGAGGGACATTTATGTAGATTAAATAACCGAGTTGTCTTGATTGGGGGATAATCTTGCGAGTATGCGATTTATAGCGTAAAACTCTTAGAAGAGAGAAGTTACTATGAGCGGTTTCTTGAACAGAATGCGGATGCCGGCTCCTCTCTTATCATCAAGTGGTTTTTCTACAAGAACATTGTTTCAGTGGGTCTGTGTTACTTGAGATGGGAAATAAATATTTCCTTGATATTCTCTAATCAGGACTGATGATGGGCAGAGTAACTTGAATTCGAGCTTACTAACAAGATCAAAAATATGTAAGACAACCATTCATAAATTTCAGCGGCGTCAATTTTTTACGAGGCTAACTCTCGTCATCGTACATACTCTCATTCTAAATTGCTTAACTTTAAAAATTTGGAGAATGAAAGTATTTCCAATCTCTTTTTAATATTGAGTTGAGAAGATACAAAATCATGAAAGAATTCTTCTTGAATCGTAATAATTCAAGCGAAAATGAAGCCTGAAAGGAGCTATATTTATTTCGATTAGACGCCTTTGGATTTTTATACGAGTTCAGTTTCAATGAGAATTTCAATGTATGAATCTGTTGCTCTTATAACACTAGAAGGAAGGACATTTTTCAAATATAGAATTGCTCAACAGTTGAACCAGATAGATATATATATAATGGCTTCCCCTCATCTGAGCTTTATCATATGACCTACACGCTTGATGTTTGGTTCAAATCAATCAATTTCAGATTCATTGGCTTTGCTGACTTACTGAATGAATCCAATACCCACTTCTTCGTTTTTTTCTCGGGACTCATGCGCTTCCGCTCTTTTTGGATTTGTAGCAATGACTCTACGATTGGTGGCCGTAAAATTTCCTGTTCTTTCTTATTTTTCTCTTCCAAATTAACTAGTGAAAGCACAATACTTGATTCTGCACTCTTGTTTAGGGGCTGGTTCGAAACAAAAGCAGTTTTATAATCGAGATAAAGCAATTCACTCAGCAATTTGTTCTTTGGTTGCTTTTTCTTCGAAAGGACCAGTGTCAAATCTTGCAACAACTTGGCGGTAGAAGTAATTTGTGGGTCGATGAATCTTCGACGCATCGGTTCTGATTTTAAATTGAATTTGATTGAAAGAGCTTTGATAACTTTTTCTTTTGTTGTGAGAGTCTCTGTTTGACGGGTGGCAAACTGAATTATAAGGTTATTCATTTTTTCCTTCGAAAATTGAGCAAATGAATTCTTATTTAATCTTTTCGCAGCGTTATTAAGCTCCTTTCTAAACGCTGGAATGTTTTTCGGGCTTTCTAATAGAATGATTGAGGGGGATGAACTGTCTGAGCTTCGCTTTAGGGACCTGGGAGATATTCTCGAAATAAAGTTTTGGAGTCTTGTCGTCTTCTTCGGACTGATTGGAATAATACTATCTTCCCTATTTGTTCTCGAAGGAGAAGCAAGCGAAATCATTTCTTCTTCATTATTTAGAAGCAATTGTGCTTTTTGTAGGATCTCAGGTTTTAAATTCAGCTTTTCCGAGCAATAGCGAGAATTTTCTAACAAAAACTGCTTGTATTCTCTGAGAAAATGGAGGGAAATGAGGATATTCCCACAACAATATGTTGAGAGTTCGCTTTTAATCAGTCCTTCGCTTTTACCTCTCAATTCCTGGTCAAAAGGAGTCCGATTTAACCGACAATAGCGTTTCAATAGAAATGAAGTGAGGAATGTAATTGACGATATGGCTAAGAAACAAAGCCAGACAATCCAGAGCCCCGCCACTTCTTTCACAGTGACGTGTGCTCGGTCTAAGTCAAGTGGACAGCTTCCTTGCGATCCAAAACTTGTGAGTGTTTCTGCTCTTCGTACATACTCTGATTTTGTTTCCAGAGCCTTTAAGATTCCATAATCCATTTTAGTTTTGATCTCCTCAGGAGCGTGCTCGGGCCAAACAATCCCGTAATCAGTCTTGATAACATTTTTTAAAGCAATCTGGAAATCACATTCTTCTTGGACGAAGAGATCAGCCATCTCAGTATCAATCATGCAGTATGGACAACTGGAATTTCTAAGTATTTCTCCCAGCTTTTTGTATGAATCATCTACTTGAATAGCCTCCCCTATCCCATTCACCTGAACGAACCGAGCTCCTAAATTCTTTATGTAATCCTGACTAAGAAAACCACCACATACTCTGACTCCTTTGAGATCATCGATAGTGCTCACCCCTCCGAACTTCTTCTGTCCTGCAAGCACATCAGTCAGTCTCGCAGTATATAAAGTCACGATTACAGTAATCACTGCCAGGAAAGCCAGTTCTAACAATCTTGACTCACCTTTCAAATTCTTTATGAACTCAAGCTTGAAGAAGTACAGGTAAAAATTATATACAAAATTGAACCAATTTTGCTCTCTCATTTGAAAAATATAGACCATCAGTCCCAGCAGCAATGGTAGGAGGAGCAGAACTAGATACAACTCCCAAGTGAAAGACTGAAAGTAGAACAATTGAGTAATCTCTGAGCCAGTGTCTTTTACATAAATGATGGATAAACCCGATCTCATGGTTGACACTGAGAATGAATAAACCACATTCAACGGTATAGATTCAATTGGATATGATCCAAAACTTCCAATTATAGCTTCACTGTCATTGTATCCTATTAGAATAGAATCGGAAGACCAGTCCAGAAGGGCACACTGGAGAACAATATCGACTCCATAAGTTAGATTCGCGATCTCCATGGCGTCCCGTATTAGTTCGACTTCATAGCCTCGATAAGCGGAGGCATTGTTTAGATCGTTTAAATCGCACTGAGCTGCGTAACCCCACGGTGTAAAGGTGAGTATATAAGGAGGTCCTGGATCAGCAGCTACGATCGGGAAGAGTTTGACGATGATGGCAACAGACAAAGCAGTCACGAAAAGCATAAAATCTGTGGAAGTATCTCAAGAAACGGAATAATGTTAATTTTTAATTACAACTTAGATTTACTTCAAAGATCGTTCCTGAATTAATTCTGTGCTTTTAAAATTAAATGCGATAAAACCAAACAGAATCAAACAACATGTGGAGCTCATATTATTTTGCTGATTTCCTGGGTTTCTTTGGATTTTCTTGTATAACGATGATTGTTTAGGGGTTCTTTTTGGTCTTAGGAATGTAATTTTGGCTTTAAATGAGCCGGGCATTTCTTTTCGTAATTCTCATCGTTTTGAAGATATCGGCTCGGAATAGTGAGGACAATGGAATGCATTGAAGCAATACTAAGAATGACCAATGGAAGAATGAAATGTTAGTTATTTTATTTGATTCTCAAACAATTAATTGATCTGTTGTCTATAGCATGCCTACTACTATTTGTAACTCAAAGCACAGACGTAGTAAACACTAGTTCATTGTGGAAATAAGAATAGAGCGCTTGTTCGTACAAATTTTAAGTAACTATGGCCAGATCAGATCTATATTCATTATCTAAAGTAGGCTTTCGGCTTCTTTACGAGTTTTGCTTCCAAATAAGTATTTCCAATCATAGGTATATGCACTCGCCACACTTAGTCCAAGAAACTCATTGTTTATCCGATATAGGATAGGAAACTTAATATTTTAAGTAAAATTGTGGTATGTAATTATGCCGATGAAGTCACAGAGAGAGAGGGCGTGAGCCGAATCAGCGCCGCACTTGATTTAAGAGTAATTCCTCTAATTGACGGAGCAATTTTCATTTTCAATTGCTTTAAGTAGCATTTTCGTAACATTATTAATATTCTAATGTTATATCATGCTAAATAAAGCCGGTTTTGGATTCCACGTAAAATTTTAATTGAAAACCCTTTAGGAACATTGCTTGGGAATTTAATCGTGGGTGTTTGGATATATTCAGTCGATTTTACTTGCAAAAGGGCTTCTCCTTAAGCAAAGATAGAGTTTTTCTTAAATTAGGTCAAAGGAATTGCTGATATTAAAGTTTCTTCAAGAAAGTTAAACATTAATAGCAATTTTGTGACAATGGTTTGCTCAAATGTGAGAAGAATTGAGACTCCTACTGAATTTTGGTGCTTTCTTGGCCTGTTGAACTTCTTTAGACGTTGTTGCATTGAATCCAAATTCTTGAGAACGCGTTTAGACACTGCAAAATTTAACACTCTTGAAGGTGAGCCAACTGGAAAAATTATCGATCCAAGATTTGAAAGACGACTTGCAAAAGAATATCTTTTCTTAAAGGAATATCATTTCCTTTATCCTCGTAAGTCTTTTATTCTTGCTCTCCCCTGAAATAATAGCTCTGGTCCTCTTCTGATGAATTTAAGTTCGTTGAGCTTGTCGAAAGACCAATGCTAAACAAGGCGCTTCCATATGGGCAGATGTCATAACCATAGATTTTTTTATCCACAAATGGTGAGCTCCTTCGTGATATGATGGAAGAAGTTGAGAGCACTCACGACAGCGTTGAAATTTTCCTCCAGAGCTTCCTTATTCGTGGAAACATCGACTTTGCTGAGATCCACCTAGAATTCAGCACCGTGGAAGTTCTGGATTTCCTTAATTTTACTCAGAAACTACTTTCTCTTCGATGCCCGTCGATTCTGGTCACCAAATCGTAAGAAAATTAGTCCAAGCATTTGAGAATTTTTACGTTTCTGAAACTTTCCTTTGGTTTCTTTAATTACTCTTCCAAGCCACAATGCCTTTGATTAGAGTCTTTTTTCGGATTTCTTGGTAGATTTTCTCAACTGAGTTAGTTTTCTTCTTAGTAGGAAACTGTAAATGATGAGAAGAATTATTTAGCACATACTAATAGCACCTATGTCTCAGATACTGGGATCTATGGATTTTTCACATCCTTATATCCTATAATACATTTTGTTGTTCACCATTGCAGACTTATATGCTTTTTGAAAAAAGTCTTTGACCCCCTTTTTTCTTATTTTTTGAAACTCATCTTTCAATTAAATAATTCTCCTATAATCAGAGAAGTAATAAATCCCTATAGTTCTCAGTAGATTAAGCACTACTTTTTCTAGCCTTTTTGGCTGGATGGAATAAACTATACTATGAATAACCAGTAAAAACTCTAAACGTAAATCAAAGACTTTTTAAGCTATCTGTTGATTTATCTTGATGAGACATATTTTAATTCTAACGAGTAACACTTTCAATGAAACTTCAATATCGGAAGCACAATAGTTTTAAAATATAAAATGACTCTGCAACTGGATCACGATAACAGGTTCACTCATCTGAGCTTTATCATATGACCTACACGTTACACGCTTGGGAGATTGGTTCAAATCAATCAATTTCAGATCCATTGGCTTTGCTGACAGTCCGAATGAATCTACTATCCTCTTCTTCACTATTATTTTTTCGCCAAGACTCTTTTGCTGTTTCTGTCTTGGAATTTTCAGCAGTGACCCTAGTCTTAGTGGCCCCAAGCTTTCCTGCTCTCTCTTATTTTTCTCTTCCAAATCACTCATTGAAACCATAATACTTGATTCTACGCTTTTGGCTAGAGGCTGTTCCAGCAGTTTTATAATCAAGATAAGAAATTCATTTAGCAATTTGTTCTTTGGCTGCTTTTTCTTAGAAAGAGCAGATGTAAAAGCTTGCAATAAATTCGGTTGAGAATTAGCTTTTGGGATGATGAATTTTCGACGCATCGGTTCTGATTCTACATTGAATGTGGTTGAAAAAGCCTTGATAATGTTTGCTTTTTCAGTAATACTCTCTATTTGACGGGTGGCAAACTGAATTATAAAGTTATCCATTTGTTCCTTCGAAAATTGAACAAATGAATCTTGATTTAATTTTCTCGCAGCGTTTTTCAGCTCTTTTCTGAATGCTGAAGTACTTTTAGGACTTTCTAATGTAATGATTGTGGGGAATGAACTGTCTGCGCTTCGTTTTGGGGACCTGGGAGCAATACTCGAAAGCAAACTTTGGAGTCTTGACGTCTTCTTAGGACTGACTGGAATAATACTATCTTCTCGATTTGTTCTCGAAGGAGGAGCAAGCGATATCATTTCTTCCTCCTTTATCAGGAGCGATTGTGCTTGCTTTAGGATCTCAGGATTCAAATTCAGCTTTTCCGAGCAATAGCGAGAATTTTCTTACAAAAACTGCTTGTATTCTCTGAGAAAATGTAGGGAAATGAGGATATTCCCACAGAAGTACGCTGAGAGCTCGTTTTTTATCATTCCTTCTCTTTTGCCTCTTAGTTCTTGATCAAATGGAGTCGGATTTATTCCGACAATAGCGTTTCAATAGAAATGACGTGAGAAATATGATGAACGATACGGCTAAGAAACAAAGCCAGATAATCCAGAGTCCTGCCACTTCATTCACAGTGATGCGTGATTGGTCGAGGTTGACTGGGCAGCCTGCTCCCGGTCCAAAACTTTCGAGTGCCTCTATTGCTAGAACATACTGTGATTTTGTTTCGAAAGCCTTTAAGAGTCCATAATCCATTTTAGTCTTGATCTCTTCAGGAGCATGTGGGGCCCATACAATCCCGTAATCCAGCTTGAAAACGTTCCTGAAAGCTATCTGCATATCACATTCATGTTGGACTAAAATCTCAATAATAGCAGTATCATCCAAGAAGTATGTGCAATTGGTACTCCTAATTGATTCTCCTATCTTTTTGTATGGATCAGCATCTTCAAAAGCATGCGTCGTTGAAGGCTCCTCAACTTACCGACCTCCTACATTCTTTACATCCTTCTCATAAAAAAAGAATTAGTTGCTACCCTGGCCCCTCAAAGATCATCGATAGTGTTCACCCCTCCGAACTTCTTCTGTCCTGCGAGCACATTAGTCAGTCTCGCAGTATATAAAGTCACGATTACAGTAATCGCTGCCAGGAAAGCCAGCCCCAATATTCTTGGCTCACTCTTTAAGTTCTTTAAAAAATCTATCTTGCAGAAGTACAGGTAAAAATTATACACGAAATTGAAACAATTTTGCTCTTGCACTTGAAAAATGTAGACTATCAGCCCTAACAACACTGGTAGAAGGACCAGAATGAGATATAACTCCCAAGTAAATGACTGGAAATAGAACAATTTTCCGATCTCTGGTCTAGTGTCTTTTATATAACCGAGGGATAAACCAGTTTCCATAGTTGGCACTGAGTATGAATAATCTACATCGAATGGTAATCGCTGAATTGGGTATGATCTCGAAACTTCCAATGATAGCTTCGCTTCCATCGTCTCCTACTAGATAAGAACGATAGTCCAGAAGAGCACACTGGAAAACGATGTCGACCCCATAAGTTAGATTCGCGAACTCCATTGGGTTCCCTTAATAGATCGATTTAATAGCCTCTATAAGCAGACACATTGTTTATATCTTTTAAATCACATTCAATGCTGTAACCCCAAGATGAAAAGGTGAGTATATCAGGAGGTCCTGCATCAGCAGCTACGATCGGGAAGAGTATAATATGTTAGCTGACTGCTTTATTCAATTCGGAAAATACTTCCAAAGCTAGGCGAAACTTCCTGATGAAGAAAGCTCTGAATTTAAATACATCTTTGATTGTATAGAGAACGTGGCTGACATTTATTGAGATGTAATCAAAGGTCAAACATTTGTTAAACAGTAATCTATAAAACTGATTCTATTTTTCATGGACTTAAATTGCACTCTCTTTAATTCAAGATAACCATTAAAAAAAGTAACTTTCCTCTGAAATCTTTCTAGTTTTATGAATAATCTAAAATGCTAAAGAAAAATGAGAGTTGCCTAACCAAATGTAAGCGACATATTTGATGTCATATTCCTCCATTCATTTAAATTTACCAATTGACATAAAATTTATTTCTAATTTTCCTTTGATGGCTTCTATTTTCCTTTGGAACTTAAACTGAAAAGTCTTGGATTATAATGAACAAAGAGAACGGAATTTTCACTAAGGGAGAGCATGAAGCTGATTTAATGGCCATTATACCATTTCTGGTGTTCCTCTCGCAGCAGCTTAATGCAACTCGAACACCTCAGAAAATTTTTTATCATATTCCATGTTGAAAATTTTTCTTAAGTAAGTATTTCATGCTTCTAGGTTCATTATAAATCTTTATGCTTAAATTTTTGATTGATTTTTCAAAAAATTCTGGAGTATCATAAACAAACAAGCAGAAACTCAGCATAGAGGACATGAAAAATCACAATTTACAGATACCTGCGACTCTCTCAAAAATGATAGATTAATTATCTTGCTGATTGCTTTCTCACCTCAAAAACGTTATTTTTGTAAATTTTCAAATAACACCAAATTTGGATTTTCAGAATCATGGTCTGATCAGCTTAGCCTATCATCACAATCAGAAAGAAATCTTGAATTAGGTTATCCTTCGAATTGGAACCAAGCACAATTTTGAATTGTTTGATATACTACTGGAAGGTTGAACCATACCCAGCTCTAAAATCTTGCAATTTCAAAATTTCTGGACGGGTTAATTAGATATAAAGTCAAAATAACTTTCTCCGTCATCTGCCATAGCCTCAAAATGTGTAACATTAAGAAAATATGAAAAAGTATCCGATTGTTAGCTCATTACTATAGAAATTGGACTAAACTTGGAAAAAGTAAGATGCATTCTTAGACACGGCTCGGATCTAAGCTACCACAAAACCAGCGAGTCCAAATAGCTTATCAAACAATTCTGATAAATTACATTTCATAATATCGAGGAGATGATCCCTTCTTTGAAAATCTTTGGATATAATCGGTTTCTTTGCTCTTGAATACATCTTATCATCAGCACACGCCAGCAAAGTTTTATTGAGTGCATGCAGTCCATGGTAGATCATCATAATATAGGTTGATAGTTGTCTAATTAAGCTGAATGAACCGAACTTTTGTATTTGCTGTGCTTGAGTCCAAACTTAACTCTACCTCCAATTAAATTTTAAAATCGTAAACTTACTTTACTCAGGTGAGAAAGGCAACAAAGCTCCAAAGAGCTCTTGCCAAACAGATCAGCTACAGACACATTGAAAATGTCACAACAGCTATCACTTAACTCGCTCTTTCGGCTAAAGAGGAAGAAGATTCCATGTAATTCAAATTCTCGAATTTCTAATTTTTGAAAAAAAAAAGACTCAATCGTCAACAACCGTTTTAAGTATTTGATGCTCACAATGCAATAAGTCTCTCATAAGACAGGGCCAAGCAGAAAGCTATAGATGGGTCTAAAGGAATTTCTTGTTTGGAATTCAAAACTTTAAGGTCTATCGTAGCTCATAACTGTTTATTTTAACCAAAGCAATATGATAATTTTATGGGATTGTCAAATTTTTTCTTTTTTATTATAAAAAAATCAAAAAAGTTCTCTGCTCGAAAATAAAATCGAACGAATTCTAATAAAATCGATTAATTGAGCTTGAGGCGCTCGGGAATATGTAACTTATAACCGGGAACTTGTAAAACCGCCCAGTGCTGTTAAGCTAAACTCATACTTCCATCTGATCTGCAGAGGAGGAAATGCTAACCGGATGAGCCTTCTTCCATTTCGGTTTGAGTGAGTTCGAGGGAGATATACCTTCAAAAAAATGAAAAAGACATCATGATCTTCGCCGGAAACGAGTCAACCTACCAGTCATGGGTAATCCTTTCCGGTTTTGTCAGAAGTTTTCAAGCAGTTTTTGAAAAAAGGTTGAATGACGTACTAATTTCGATTTAAATCCTAAAATAAAATCTAACAAGTATTTAATTGAACTTGAATCAATTTTATAATAATTTCTTAAGAGAAGCAAAAATTTGAAGATTCTGAAACCTTTACAATGCTCAAAGTGAATTCTTTGATTGCCATTCTGGCACTCTTGGCTGCAGCAACAATCAGTTCTGCCCAATCGACAGCCACCAAGACCTCAACAGCGACTGCGA
>ENA-UOTZ01002319-UOTZ01002319.1-compost-metagenome-genome-assembly--contig:-NODE-2319-length-10208-cov-19.380614_pt1 | contig 10208 bp, 9 predicted proteins | sample MGYA00238144_ERZ746983 | MGnify/ENA primary metagenome ERZ746983 (study PRJEB28759, sample SAMN06268863) | compost metagenome | isolation source: single cell | place: USA: California, Emeryville, Joint...
TACAAGAGATATAAGCTTACCAATCAGATTTGCATTTTTCGTCAGGCCTTGAAAAATTCCAATAGATGGGATCTTTCACCGCAAGTTCCATCGCAATCCGCATGATATAGAGCAGTTTAATCGAATTTTTCCCCTTCTTATACGCCTCGGCATCCAAAAACTCTGTCATCTGAGCAAACGACCTCATTTGCGTGAGATAATTCTCGTTTAGAGGCAACCGTATTAATAGATTAACTTCTTCCAGCAGATTGTCTATGTTATTAAATAACAAATTAGGATTCTCATCGTTGCTATTAAGAAAAAGGCACCTGTATATATTTCCGAGAGGCTGATCAGAATTTTCTCCATGAATTCAAAGTTGTTCGCAAGGATATACTTCGGATTCGCTGCAATTTCTTGCTCTGTCCTTACCTTAGACCTGAGGCTCATCGAGTCCTTCTTCTCGAATTTCTGAAGTTCCAATGACATTCGCTTTGAGTCTATCACTTCATCGTTCACCAATATGTCAAACTCGCCCGAATCCAGCGAGAATTTCTCTGCTATGCTTTCCTTGATCATTGCAATGGTCTGATTCTCTCCAAACTCCATCTGAATGAGCTGATCACAGGGACAATACAGCACATCGATCATAACCCTCGGATTTCGCATACTTGCGATATATCTCGGCTTCTCATCAAACGTATTGAAAAGATTCTTCAAGAAAAAGAAAGTCCGCTTGATCGGCACTTCTTTCCTCTCTTTCGCAGAGCTCAAAATCGTTTCTACGCAACTGCGAATCAAGTTCTGGAAATTCTCCTGCTGCTTCTCGGCCGACACGCCCTCGACGCGAAGATAGCAGTTTACGAGCAATTCCGTATACTCCTCAAGAATTAGGTGATTCGTGCAGTTATAATTATAATAATAATCCCATAATGTCTGCAAGTTTTCTAGATTATCATTTACAACGATAAAATCTTCGTAATTGGTATCATCCTGAGGCGTTATATCGATATCGATGTTCTTTTGAAAAGCATTGAAGAGGATGAAGTAGCGTTTCATGCATCTGAATTTCTCTTTGGTGAAAAAAGAGCTGTCGAATTTATGCGAATCGCAGATAATCTGCTTGAAACAGTAGGAAATCAGCTGGTTGGTCAAAACCGGCTTCTCGTAGCATGGTCCGCTATGGGTTAAAAACTTGAAGAATTTCTTCGTTTCGTAAGGCAAGTTCGGCTCCAGGACGTATATTCTCCAAAGAGAATCGAGCTGCTCTTCATTCAAATTCACGTTTATTTTGCTCTGTTCGAGGAGAAAAATAAGCATTTTCTTCCTCTTTTTGAGATTCTCCCTCAGCGAGTATTTTCCTATCCTCACCACACTATCAAGGAATGAAATCCCGTTCTCCTCGACGATATGTTGCTCCTTATATGCACTTAGCGCGTCTCTTGTTTTGTTATGAAACGAGCACATTTCATCCACAATACGCTGGATAATCGAATATTTTTCCCTCAGTTCAGAAAACAACGCATGAGTATAAGCTTCATTCTCTATCTTATCAAGAGAGGATAGAAGAATGTGAATTATGTTATATGATTGCATGATGTTCTGTTGGGCCTTGAGATCATCTAGCGATTTCAACAGATAAGGGTGCCAGAGATCAGGGCAGGGATATTTTTTAGCCATCTTCCTAAACGACGAAAGGATTTTATCAGTCATTTCGCTATTGGCCGAGCTTTCATCATTTAAATAAGAAAACAATAACGGAATCGTGAGAGCAGGGTACTGAATCGAGCCTCCAGCGCTCTTGACCTTGAGACAGCCAAGTTCGTCCGTGTATAGCACTCTTTCAAGGCCTATCTCTGTAAAATCACAAAGAAATTTGAGAATTTCTGCATCGATATCCTGAGGAAGAGTAGCGAGCACTTTCCTCAGCACTACATCAATTTCCTCAGGCTTGAGACACTTGACTAATTCAAGGATGTTCTCATTGATCGTTCGCACAATTTCCTCGTGTTTCTCTCGACTACTATCCCAGATAAGGTCAATAATTGGTTCCGGGAAGGTCTTCGAAGCGCAGGCCAGGAACTTGAGGATGTCTAATGATCGCTTCATTAGCTCAGGGTTATTGTATTTGAGGTAAATGTCGTCGATGATAGTGTTTTTGAGGATCCAATCGACCAAAAAATCTGAACTGATGCTCATTCGGTCCTGCTTCTCCATGCGATTGCAGAAATCTTTAATACCGCCTAACGCTTTAAGCTTCTTTTCGAAATTAGGACATTCAAGCGCCTTTAGATATAAATCCAGTTCTTTCTCCTGTACGGTTGTAGGGATGTACATTCCCACTGGATGGTCTTTGAAGCTTCTCTCTAAATTCGCGAGACAATTTTTCACCACGTCTAAATCAATGTCTTTTATCTCTTTTGAGGTTATTGCGTCGATTCTCGCGCAAAACGCTGCTACTACATCTGGGATGAACCCTTCGAGAAACGTGCTATCAAGATCGTCGGATATCCTGAAAATGAAATAAGAAATTTTCTCCAGCAAATAAACTGAGATTTTCTGAGAGTCCTGTGCTTCTTTTGTATCGGTTGTGCCTTCCACATGCATCATATCAGAATTCGCGCCTTCGATATGCATTTTATCAGATGGATTTGTGGGCATTATCATCTTGATGAGCAGATCGAAGCCCTTGAGCTCGCCAAATTTGTTCAAGATCTGTTTTTCTATCCGCAAAGGATGCTCTTTATCAGCCTTTTTTGCTTCTTCGACTTGGCTCTTTTCAGTCTGAATCTCCCCTTCTGTCTTCGGTTCGCGCTCTTCGAATATTGGATTCTGCAAACGGTCTTCATAATCGATTTTTGCGTACTGCCTCTCGGTTTTGAACCTCGGTGCCACGTAACCATACCGATTCAAAAACTTTTTTCAAAAAAAATTTAGAAAGTTAACAAATTTGCTCAAGTTACGCTAAAAAATAGATAGCATTGCTTTGTAGTTCCCAACATCGCGCCCAAACTGACGAGAATCGCGTAAATGCAGCTAGCCCAAGCAGCTTGAGGACTTACGAGGCAGATATCGCTACTGACTTCTCCTTGAGAGAACTATAAAGCATATTTGATAAATCAATGCGAGATGGAGAGGAAATACATAGCAGCTGTGCGAGAATTCTGAAATAAAGCGGCAGCAAAAGGCCAGGTAACTATCGAGGAACTCCATAATCAAGTTCAACTCATCCACGGCGTTTCCTCCCGCAAGCACACCGGTTTTACACATGATGTAGTCGAAGAACAGAAACAATCTTCCTCTTATTTCCTGAATAATTTGTGGCGGTTCCATTGTCTCAATGTCGATTGTAGCACTGATTCGGTCAATCCACTAATTTTGCTTCAGTACAAAAACAAAAAAGAGTCGCTTGCCTTTCGCAGTTCCACGTAATTATAGGTGACCTCCTCTGACCAATGCCAAGAGAATCCAGGGGATTCTAGGACAATCATGAGAATTGAGAAGAAGCGAGGAGTTAGTCTTTACCAAGCGTGTGTTTTCTGAAAGGAGCTAATTTGTAAGAGTTTGTTTTGAGTCGCTAGTGAGTTATTTAGTGTGAGAGGGTAAAACTTCGCAATATTATGTTACAATTTCAGTCTTTTGGGAGTAGATCGGGTCGTATTTGATTTTCACGTTGTCCTCTTCTAATTCTTGTACGACGCCAACACACCAACCTCCTTGCATATTCTTTACATCCACGAAATAGCCTTTCTTCAGCCAATTCTTCATTTTTAAAATACAATGCTCTTTTATATGCTCCGATATATTAATTAATTGCGCTCTCTTCAAATGTCATTTAATAATAGTTTATGACAGAATTAGCGGGCTTAGCTATCCTACTAGGCCCTGCCAGAACAATTAAGTTTCAAACAAATCCTTTGAAATTTCCTCATTAGCTGATACGTTCATCTTAGTCTCTTTGAGCTGGAACACCACCTATTAGCACCACTTATAGATTAAATCCTAAAGAGGAAAAAAATATCTGCAAAGGATGGATGTTTGGACTTCTATCAAAAAAAGAAAAATAATGAACGGAGGCTAGCGACCTTAGATTCAGAACACATTGGGATAAATCTCCCTCTTATACTCTGAAATAAATAAAATACCCAACATCTTCTTCCTCCGAACAGGTTTGTTGATATTATTTTAAACATATCAACATTCGGAAATTTCAGGAAACTGATTCTTTAATCGATTAAGTCGAGTCCATTAAACTAACAAATCCAATACATTCTATCTTTCTAAGCCCAAGAGACAAAGCAAATCGTTATTCTTACAGCCATGGAATCTCACAAATTCAACGAGGAGGTTTACGAGCTTGATGAAACAGATCCCCGCCCAGAAAATTCCACACAGAAAATTTCGAAACGAGAGAATAGTGAAATTGAGAGAACAGCCTCCGGCTCCAAACGAAAAAAAGGCGAGTCGCAGAGAAAGTTAGTAACCGGTGATGCGGAGATGCGAACTGAGCTAAATACAGGGCAGTTAGGCTCGTTTAAGGAGGATTTCATCGAAGGAATGAACAAACAGCGAAAGAAAAAAACTCAAGGCTACTCGAAATACGATTTTATCAAGGTCAAAGTCTTTTTGGACCAGCATTTTTATATCCTATCGCGATTTCTTATCAGCAGGACCCTCACGCTTTGTAAGGTAATGCGATTACATCCAACGCTATAGTTATGAAATGGAATTTCGTATTAGATTCCAAATATACAGTCGATTTCTATCGCAAAGGATATCAAAAAAGCGCTTGTTGAAGAACACATGCTTGAGATTTCTCAGACTGAATTCCATAAGAGACTGTATGATACAATGGTAAGCTTTTCCTTCTAATCGCTTCGAAAATACTGAAATTGAATGATTTAAAAGGCAGCGCATGGGTATGGGGAGCTCTATGCAGCACGATATAAGCTATTGACACAGTACTTTACTCTTCCTTTTAGTTTTCAACAATTTTTTAACACAAAAATAGGTTTTATCAGAAGAGAGTGCCTTTGGTTATTCTGATCACAGGAACCGTCTGCTGCGGTAAACTTCCTCTCCCCAAATTGAAAATAATCGTTTTTTGTCAAGCTAAATCGCTGGTTGCGACGATGATCGCAGAAAGAATGAATATTTCAAACGTCATTCAGAGCGACATTATCGAAACCGTGATGAATGACCTCAAAATTGCTGAGTTCGAAGAAAATTTGAGACTGACCCAAAAGCAAGGAGAGGACAAAGAAGTCATTGAGCGATACATCAAAGACAGTTTGCTTGTGCGTCGCGGAGCGAATACAGATATCCTGAAGGCTTTTAACGAAGGGAAGGCGCTCATTGTAGAAGGCTATACTGTTCATCTCCAGCATTACGTGAAAAAAATATTAACGCAAGAGGACAAACCCAAAGACCCCGAAAAGGCAAAGAAAGCGTTGAAAGAGTATCTCGAGAGCAAAGATAACCGAAAGGTCAACCGAGAGTTCGTTTCGTCTATAAATACGTCAGATCATTTGGCTGATAAGTTCAAAGTGATATACCCAACCAATCCTTATCTATCGCCTGAGGTAAAGAAACTTTTCCTAGGACTCGCGGCTTAACATGTGTACATTAGCAAACGAAAATCGTCGCGAAGAATATTGAAAAGATGGAGCAGATCGACCAGAAAGGAGCCGTCATCGTTCCCATTATTCTGGTCATGAGAGAGAAGGACCACGCGGCTTGTATTGAGAATTGGCTGATAGGGAGAAACAGCAGCAAAACGCAAGCAGAGATACAGGAGATAACAAAGAAATATCAGCAAATGCAGCAGTTTATCATCGATCAAGGAGGCGATTACACAATCGTCCTGGTATCGATAAATAACCTTGAAGACACTTTGGTAAATTTCTGTTTGCTCTGGGGCTTTCGTTAATTTTTTTGTAGGAAATAATTCAGGATATCATCATCGAGAAGATCGACGCCGCTTACAAAAGAAACGAGTTTTAAAGTTATTTTCCAGTGTTTTCACCTTTCAGCAAGGAAAACAGTGAATTTGTCGACTGTATATCGTCTTGTAATTGATTTTTCATGCATCTCATTCAATGAGTGGAGTTTGCATAGATTCTGTTAACAGCAACAATTACCAAGTATCACATTTAATCAAAATATGCAGGCTTTTTGAGAAATTTCAGTCAACAATTGTTGAGTTAGGCCGAGTTTTGTCAATTAGCTTAAATGTCAAACATCCCGAATAGAGATCTCTTGAAAGATCAAAATTTGCAGAAATTTAAATAAAATCTTAAAAGTACAAAATAAGCAATGTCACAGAAGCAAGCTCATAGACTCAAAGCCAAAGCTAAGGCTCTCCAAAAAGAGGAGGTTTCTTCTGAAGAAGAAGATTTTTCTGAGAACGTCAAACCCACCAAGAAAGTCAAGAAAACAACCGAAACCCCAGTTCCTAATCTTGTTGCTAAGAAACCAAATAAGGTATCCATCCAAGCTTTAGAAAAAACCCTTACCAACTGGATAGAAACCTGCCGACATGGAGTCTGAAGAAAGCGAGGAGCATTTCAAGGACGTTGATAGCGCCGCTGGTTCCGATAATGAAAAAATGGTGGAAGAGAAGCCAAAAACCAAGAAAGCTGAGAAAAAGACCAAGGCCGAGAGATTCGAAAAACAGACCAATGGCGAATCAGACCAAGGCGTCATTTACGTCGGACATCTCCCATACGGTCTCGAAGAAGTTGCCCTCAAGAAATATTTTTCACAGTATGGGACCGTGCAGAACGTTCACGTTGCTAGAAGCAAAAAGGTGCTTCTTTCTTTAAGAGATATGTACCTTAACTTTTGTTATATTAGACTGCCAGAAGCAAAGGTTTTGCCTTTATCGAATTCAAAAACAGAGAAGTTGCTAAGATCGCCGCTGAAAATATGAACGGATATATGCTTTACGGCAAGAAGCTCGACTGTAGAATGGTGACTGGAGACAACATCCGTGTTAAGAGCAAGAGATTCAAATATATTCCATTTAAAAGGATTTTTATCGAGCACAAGAACAAAGTAAGAAATTTTGTTAGATTTGTGAGTTAATAAACGTCGTATAGCCGAAAACTAACGCTGAGATGAGAAAGGAAGTGAAGCACCTGCTGAAGCATGAAGTCGAGAAGAGAAAGAAGCTCGCTGAACTTGGTATCGACTACGAGTTCCCTGGATATGTAAATTTTTGCGAAAAAAATGATTAGTAATATAATGGTTTAATAGAGTGCTATTGTTGAAGCGTTCCAAACCAAAGGCAATTGATTTTTAGAGTTTTATAGTTGATTAGGAAAAATTATGAAGCGATATTGATAGTGTTGTTTTTGATTGTATATTTGTCTCCGAAGTTCTCTCTCTCTAAGCTCTGAACAAATTATGATATGATATGGTGATCGATCTAAAAAAGTGCCCGAGTAATTAGTAATGATTGAATAGGTGAGCCGATAATTGAATAGGTCAGTCGATATGAACTCTGGTCTGTTAATGAAGGAAACGAGATTGGAGACTTGAATAATGGGAAAACGACGGCTATGATAGCTCTTCCAGGCACAACCATTAAGAAGATGAACGTATCTCTTAAAGAGAGGTATATTGATATTTATAATAGTAAAAACTCACTCGGATGCTAGTATTAAAATCGATAAGAAAAATTTCGAAAACTGTTAAAAGCGATAAATTGATTAAATTTCGATTCACGCTTTAAATTGCCAACAAATAAGAAAATTGTTTCCTAGCTAGCGTTCTCTCTCTCTTCGAATAAATTCATTTGCTCTCTAACTCATCCTCCTCTGTAAAATTTATGTTTTGTTATTTTCTCTGTGAGTTTTTAAGAAATAGTTAACATTATCACCAGAAAAATTTAACTAATTGTCTCCTAGATAGAGCTTATTAGAGATACTTATGATAATTCCTAGTTATGGAAAAACATGGCTATTCAGCCTAATAGTATATAGAAAATGATTTCTGTACAATCAAGATCTTAATGATTAATGAAATAGATTAATCTAACGTATGAAATGTCTTCAGGCTAAAATTAGAATGAGCAATATTTAAAGTATTTCCCATTTCCTGCAATCCTACGTGATAAATTGCCCGCTTTAAATTACTCGTTAAGAGATCTATTTCAAATCACGAAGCGTCAATCATTAAAACCGCGCCTAGCAGAGCCAAAATTTAAATACTTAATTGCGCAAAACAAGCTAAACTGCTATTGTTTTATTCGGTTTATCAAACGACGATCTAAAATGGATGACGGACTTCTAAGAAAGCTAAAACTCTCCGATTACCTCAATGACATGATAAACCTCAGCTCCAACAGCAATAGCAACGAGGTTAACGAATTCGCAAAGCAATCGGCCCATTCTTCCCAATCCTCTCAGGAGCATGTCCGAGCAGCCAATCATAATCCTGGTCCAGTCACATACCTCCCAGCCGACCCCATAAACGCCACCATTCACAGCCCTCAAAATTTTCCAAACATTACCCTTACAGAAGCAGAGTCAGAGCTCCTAAATATCGATAAAGCGATTAAAGGAGGACCTTATCGATCTCCTGCCGAGTCTAAGATCAAGAAATTCACGCCTTACAGCGATTTGGTCACCAACGGGACTCTTGAGTTCCCACTGTCAGCTGGCGGGCGGAAAGCTTCGACTTCTAGTAAAATATCGGTTTTTGATCAAACGGCAAATAGCAGCGAGAAAGAGTTTATGATCGCTGATAGAATGCTTGAAGATTACGAGAAAAACAAAGAAAATCAAAAGGCTTCAGTGTCTTCAGATCGGACTTCGAGGTTTTCTAAGGGCCTTGCGAACTATAATCCGCCTTCGCATAAAAGTAGCAGTGACAAAGATTATGAAGCAATGATTGATTTGATGTTACAGGAGGATTTGAAAGCAAAGGAAGCAGCCGACTCCTCGCCGAAGATAACTGACGTTAGTAATTATAAAGCAGGCTTCTCTTTCGCCACTGCTAATGGAAAAGACCTGCAAGTAAACCCAGCTCAGCTGAAGAAAGTACAGGAGCTCTTAAGCCAAGAGGACAGCAAGTCTTCAACTCAAAAGGGTGAAGAACGGAAAGCAGAAGAGCAGAAAGTCGCCTCAAGTCTCGACGAGCAGACTCCGAGGTTCAAATCATCAATGAGTAGAGGAATGCTACAGAATAAGAACTCTCTGCAGGATAGTTTAAAAGTATTCGATGAGGATAACTTCAATTGGGGCCAAGCTTCTAAAGGCAAGGGTAGTCTTGGCAATGAAGGCATGGATCAAGGATTTGGTTTTGCGACTGCTGGAGGGAGGAGTATCGCTGTAGACTTTAAGCGGTTGGAGGCAAGCAAAAAACTGCTGGAAACGACTCAGAGTCAAGAATTAACGCCTTCAGATGATAAATCGACAGCAGCAAATCAGGAATCTCATGTTGTGACATCGAAGAAGGTCTCAGTGGCGAAATCGAATGTCTCTTCCAAAGGCCATTTAGGTGGGAAATGTGAACATAAAAGCTTGAAACAAGACCTAGATTCGATGTTTGAGACCGCTGGTGGTAAGAAACTGGAAGTGGATGCGGCGAGTTATAAGGCAACAGAGAAATTTTTTGAAGAAGATTCGAGTTTTATGGATGATTTTCAAGAATTTAATTTCAAAAGGAACGAGGCTAATAAATTGATGGATACGGGCGGATTTACAACTGCAGGGGGAAAAGGACTGGTGGTTGATAAAAAGAAAATGGAAGCTTCCCGTTTATTGTTTGAGGATTCACTTGAAAATTCTCCTGGAAAGCAAACGGGCGGGTTTAGTTTCGCCACAGCTGGAGGGAAAAAACTGGAAGTCGACAGCAAGCGATTAAAAGCGACGGCAGCGTTGTTTGAAGACTTTGATGAAGATCCAGTGTTTGAGCCAAAAAAAGCGGGCAATAAAGACATTAAAAGTAAGCCAATCCAACCAAAAGGTAACTTTGAAGGCGGTTTTACGACAGCCTCGAATAAGGGATTGGTGGTTGATCCCAAAAAGCTCGAGGCATCAAAGCTGTTATTTGAGGATTCTCCTGATCAGTCGCCTTCGAAGCAGGCGGTTGGGTTTAGTTTTGCCACGGCTGGAGGAAAAAAACTTGAAGTTGACAGCAAACGATTGAAAGCGACAGAGGCGTTGTTTGAAGACTTTGACGACGATTTGATGATAGGTCAAGGAAAAAAGGGCAAACAAGAG
>ENA-UOTZ01002320-UOTZ01002320.1-compost-metagenome-genome-assembly--contig:-NODE-2320-length-10207-cov-30.237808_pt1 | contig 10207 bp, 2 predicted proteins | sample MGYA00238144_ERZ746983 | MGnify/ENA primary metagenome ERZ746983 (study PRJEB28759, sample SAMN06268863) | compost metagenome | isolation source: single cell | place: USA: California, Emeryville, Joint...
GTGACTTCATCCGACAGTTTTCGAGACCTCGAGGCGATGCGCTTAAAGAAATCTTTCTTTTCCTCGATGATTTTATTGGCGTTCTTCGAGATATCAAACATGAGGTTTTTCAACTCATTGATGAACTTCTCAAGGTTTTCTTTATCGCGGCTGAACGTTAGAATGATCCTTGACAAGCTGCTCATATAAACCTCCTTCAATGCGTCGCAAGAGAGCAGCGAGCATATCGCCTTGACGCTTTGAACGGTAAGCTTGACTCTACAAACAATCTCTTTCACCCGTTTTTCCGCAGGCTTTTTCTTGCCACCTTTATCCTCTTCCTGCACGCTTTCTTCTTCAACTCGTACCAGCATCCGAGGGTTACGCGTGATCGTCTCGATGATCGTGATAAGCAGCTCCATATTCTCGACGCTGTTGGAGATCACGCTGTTTCTGCTTAGATTCAGCAGTTCTTGAAGCGGATGATCTAGGGTCATCGTCATGAGATCCTTGTAGTGTCCGATGGATTTCAAGCTCTCGCTTTTAGTGATTGACAGCGAAGGCATTTTGGTTTCACTCATTTTCTTTTCCTCCTCCTCTTCCTCTTCGTTATCGAGGTCTCGTAAGAAGAAGTCGTTATTTGGTCGATTGCTGATGATCGAGATCAACGTCAGCACTTTCGTACTCACGGCGCCATGTACTAAATCTTTATTCTTCAGTAGCCTTGTCTTTTCATAGATGACTTGTGGAGGGAACCTCGTTTCGTCAGTGGGCTCTTTTTCCCAAATTTTCTCGAGCTCTTTATCGATTTCCGAGCATTTCAGCAAGAAAAGCAGAGTTTCTAAGATCTTGAACTCATTTTCAGGTTGGTCGCACAGCGCCTTGAGCAAATTGAATGGGAATTTATTGAATGTGTATTGCTCGAGGTAAAGAAGCGTGAGTAAACTTTCAATGAGTTTATCATCGGCTTTGAAGAGCTTTTCTGCTGTATCTTTCTTGAGGTTTTTGCTCTGCGCGTTCGGATCACCTGCCAATTTCATCATTTTGTAAAAGTCTCTTTCTGGAATCGGTCGGCTGGACTGGGAACTGAAAGGGTCTCTGCGGTGATACGAGAAGATTGGTGGTTCTTCTGAGTAATCGTCTTCTTCGGCGTCATGAAGCTCAAATCGGCGGTTCATCGTGCGGTCTCGAAGCATTTCTGCTTCAGCGGCGATTTCAGATGGAAGCTGGTCGAGGAACTGCGGTCCGGCTGTCAGCAAGATCTCAGCCCGGAGCTCTGGAGGTAGTGTGGCCAGGAACGTCGCAGGGTCAGTGTCAGCTGGTCCTTGGCTAGCAGGTTCGACTCGAGGCTGTTCTCCTAAAAGAAGCTGTGCTTGTTGCTGGAGAACTTCCTGCCTGATGTTCTCAGGAAGACTATCAAGGACCTCTTGATCCAAGGCTGGAGGTTCGTTGTTTTGAGGCTGTTGGTTGGCTTGTGGCTGCTGGTTCGCTTCAGGCTGCGCTTGTTGATTCTCCTGGGCTTGAGGCTGTTTTTGTTGGTTTTCCTGAGCCTGGGGCAGTTGTTGTTGGTTCTCCTGAGCCTGGGGCTGTTGCTGTTGCTGCTGCTGTTCTTGGGGTTGTGATCCTGCCGCTTGGTCTTGTGGCTGCTGCTGGATATCAGCTTCAGGTTGTTGATTCTGCTGCGATTCTTGTTGGTTTGGTTGCGATTCATGTTGATTTGACTGTGGAAGTGCCTCTGAGCCTAGAACTGGCTGTTGCAATTGGGCTTGTGGCTGCGACTGAGAGAGAGCCTGGGGTTGCTGTGCCTGAGACTGAGGCTGTGAGATAAAAGGCATAAGCAGCTCGAGTTTGCTTTCTTCGTCGAGAAATTCGAAGATTGAAGGGTCTATGCTTTGAGACGATAAAAACTCTGCGGTTAAACCAAAGTCTTCGTATCTAATACCCGCTTGTGGGCCAGCAGGCTCGATGATTTGGTTCACGTTGTTCTGATTCGAGTTAGATTGAGAAACAGCTAGTTGCTCCGGCTGCTGGACAGGTTGTTCTTGGCCTTGCTGCTGTGGTTGCTCTTGCTGTTGTACAGGCTGCTCTTGCGATTGTTGCTGAGGCTGCTCTTCGAGAGACCTTGGTAACAGACCAGGAGAGATCGGCTCAGGGGAAAGCAGCTCTGGTGACTGCAACTGAGGAGAATGCAGTACGATTCGTCGGCTCTGAGACACTGACGACTGTGGCTGGCTTTGCCCTGTCGGTGACTGATTTTCAGCTGAAACAAGCGGATTCGGTCGCTGAATTGACGAAAGTCCAGGGCTATTCGACATAAGAAGCGGCTGAGTCAGAGGGTTCAGATTCGTCATCAAGGCCGTTCTAAATTCTGCTGTTGATTCAGTTGACTGCGGTAGAGTTTGAGCTTGCGGCTCCTCGCCTTTCGCTTCCTCTTCCTCTCCTTGCTCAGCGAATAAATTCTCATTTTCATCTTCAGCATTGCCATTTTCTCTCTCCAGCACATTCAGCAAAGTATGCGCCAGATAAGAATCTAACTCACCTATTTGCGGTCTCGTGCTCGCTGTAGTGTCTTCTGCTCCTCTGCCTGCCAAATACGACGAAACATACGAAGGACCTCCTCGGCTAAGCTGTTGGCGCGCTCTTTCCAACTGCGCTACTTCCTCTTGCACTTGCCATGCCCGACGCAGGATCTCACTTTCACTCCTATCACCCGCATACAATCCTCCGCTTCGCTCCATTCCTCCTCGCATGCCGCCTATTCCCGTAGAGTTATACCGCGAGGCCGAGCTCGTGCGGAGTGATATCACTTTATTCGAGATACGGTCTAAAACTTTATCTTTGTCGCCTCCTTTGCCCTCAGCGTCTTCCTCAGCGAATGTTGAAGGGATTTTCTCAGCAAGGTGAGTCAGCTCAGCGTAAACCTGAGCTAGCTTGGAGTCTTTGATCCCGCTTTCGTAAATAACCGCAGACATTTTAATCAAAAGCGCGTCACTATACAGCCTCCTTTCGAAATGGCTGGAAGGGAGGTTCCTTGGCAAGCTTTCATTCAAAGAAGCTCCAAGACCTGGACTTTCGTAGATATATTGCAGCAAATTATCGCCCTCGTCTTCATCATCCTCCTCTTCGTCGTCCTCGTCATCCAATTCTTCATCATCGATGTCGTCATCGTCTTCAAGTGCTACAGGATTGGATTGCACTCTATCATTTTCGACTATTTCATCCATCTTATGCTCTTCTTCATGAGGCTCTCCAATCTGAGGTTCTTCAACGATGTCGAGATCATCTTGCTGAACGATCTCCAAGCCTTCTCCATCATCCCCCGCGCCTTGGAGGATATCTGCGAAGTTCGAAGGACGAGGGAGATCGTCTTCGTCAGAAGAAACATCCACGTCGAATACTCGCGGTCTCAAGTTATCTGTGCCTAGTCCTCCTCCCATCAACTCTCCTGGATTGCCGAGATTCGGCTCTCGGAGGAGTCTTCTGCCTGCTCCAAACGGATCAGGCCGCTCGCTATTGCCCAATAATCCTCCTCCTGCACGGCCTTGTTGAAAAATTTCCCCCTGGTACCCAAGGTCGCCTCGAGGCACTGCATCTGCTAGCCTTGATGGGTCATCTCTTCGCACTTGTTGTGGTTTATCATCCAAAAAGATATTAGGTGGCAATTCCTTGAGTTTTTCAAGCTCGAGCCCGTTCTTGATGAGGTAATTCGAGTATTGCAATAAAATAGAGAACGGCTTCAAGATGAAAGGAAGCATTTCTTCGAGCTTGTAATAGCGTTTAATATCGAATTTTTTGATAAGCTCCGAGTAAATTTTAATGAATGACGGCCCAGAGGTCTTCTCAGAGCTTTTCCCGAGGATAATCGACAGGCCCTTCGGTTGCGCCAGCAATGGGATCAATAAGCAGCTTACCGCGCATAGCTTTCTCGCGGAATGAGCCTCATTGAAGATGGCTTTCTGCTGAACCTGCACTTTTAACACGCTTTTCAACTCGGCGATAACTTTTTGCCTTATCACGTTATCATAGGTCACAGGTTCTCCCACCTCATTCAGCGCGTAAGGATTCTTGCAAAGAAGCAGCCCTGTCAAGAAATGTTCGAGCTTCCCGACGGAAACGTAGTTCAATACTACCGTATAAAACGAAAGGAAGTCATGTCCGCTCTTTCTTTCCTTGTACTCGTTGAGAATTGTAGATTTGAACGCTGGTTTTTCATTAAAATGCTTGGAAAGGTCATAGTTGACGATAAAGGGAATCAGGACTGGATAGGAGTTAGCTAGGATCAAGAGCGTGTTGAGCAAATCAGTGAAATCGAAGATGGGCTCCGAAGTGGCTGATTCTGGCTTCTCCTCTGGAGGACTAACGTGCTCAAGTTCCTCGATCACAGAGAGCGCGATATTATCAAGAATCGAGCTGAGTGCTGTGTTAATCAAGGAAGAAACCTCGAAATTCTGAGGGTGTGTAGCGGACTCCTTTTCTTTGTTCCCAGGCTCGAGGGAGATTCTCGAGCGGTTCTTAAATAAGGAAAGGCAGTGGTATTTAGTAAAATCGATGTCTGACCTCATCTTAATGAAGGTTTCATTGATTGCGTTCTTTTCCGTTTGAATTTTATCGAGTTTTTTAACTCCCAATGCAGCATCCTTCTTTTCCTCAGTAGCTTGATTCGCTTGAGAGGTTTTATAAAACTTCTGCATCAAACTGGTGATCGCGTCATCGTTTTTCATCTCAGGCTGCTTTTCTTTCTCAGTTGGCTTTGTTCTCGGCTGGGGCTTTTGAACATAGGATAAACACAAGATCTGAACAACATCGCTGAAGATTTTGGGGTTATGGCTTTGGAGGTCCTTGGTAATATTCACAAATTTCGCAATGGTGAGCTCATTCGGCTGCTTTATCCCTGAAAACAAGTGCTTGAGCTCATTTTCGATGGTGCAAGCCTTCACCATTGGGTCTTCCATCGCATAGAGGATCATTTCCATCATAATCTTTCCAATGTGCGCCGAGAGCTCTTCTGACAAGGCGTCATTCAATCTAATTTTCATGAGTTCGCTCACGATCTTCTTCTGCAGCATGAACTTCACGTTCTCAGAGCTTTCTTTCACCATGCTGGACAGAATCTCCAGGAAGCTGATCAGCGACTTGAAATTGAAAACGATCTGTTCTTTGTACTTCGTTGTTGTTTTATTCGCGTGCTGCAAGAGCGAAATCACCAACTCAAACACTGATTTCTTCGCGTATTTGCTCTCGAAGCTCGCTCTTAACCTCGTAGCTGAGGTATCCCCTAGCTTAGTAGCTGAGGTATCCCCTAGCTTAGTAGCTGAGGTAGCTGAAGTGTCTCCTAGTTTAGTTGCGGAGTCCCCGCCTAGCTTCGTTGCTGAATGACTTCCGGTCTTACGCTCTTCATCACGAGACAAGTCCATCTTCTTGCTATCCTCTAATTTCCTCAAGTCAGGTCCTCGCCAAAGGATGATATTCAAACAAATCTTGATATGCTTTTGGAACACGTTTCTCAGGATCGCTGTTGCTTCTTTCTTTTCCTTTTCGGTCGCAGAGTCCAGTTCGTCCAAGTTGCTGAGGAGATGCTCGAAAAACACCAGCGATTCATGCAGGAACGGTGATTTTAATATATTCGCATCGAAGTTGGGGAGGTATTTATAGGTTTTATAAAACCAAACGTAGACTGTCTCCAGGCCGCGTAGTTTATCAAGGAAGCCTTGTTTGCAGAATTTCAACGATTTGATAATGTCGTTTCCGACGTCTTTATCGATAGATTTCGAAACCTTGAAATTCGTGATAAACTTCGTGTTTTTGAAGAACTCATTGAGGTATTGTCGAAACATCTTTGCGGTTGTGAGGGAAAACTCCATTGGGTAGTTCTTGACCGCGCATTCTTCATGGAGCTTGAGGGATTTGATGCTGATTTTCGTCGCAAGGTCCCGGAATTTGTCGAAGCTGGAGAATAGGCTCTTGAGGAAGAAATGATCAAGCTCCTCGACGAATTTCATCATTTCTTTCTTATAGTCGTCATTTGTCAGTTTATTTAAATTATTGCTTTGTAAGTCAGCGCCGAGCTCATGGCTTTGATTCTCTGATTTGCCCTGGTTTTCTAGCAGCATGATTTCCGCTTCTGGGTGCTCGCTGATCCAGTCCAACGCCGCTCCGACGTTTGGATGCGCGGCTTTCATCACTGCCATTTCAGCTAGTTCTTTCGTCACGCCCATGTCCATGAGGTCCTTCATGACCTTCTCATGCACGTCGCTAATGCCTTTCTTACTACTAGCGACTTCTTTATCCTTCGTCGCGATCAATTGTTTGAAAAGCCCTTTGATAATGAGCTCAAACGATTTCCTCACGATATTCTCAAGGCTCTTTTTGACCTCGAGCCATTTGCTCTCCTTCTTCTCGCCTTCGTTTGCTACCTTCTCACTCTCGAAAACAAAGCGAGGGATAGTATCTAATGCCCTGATGATCTGCCAAAGCGCGTGCATTTCATCCTTCCAGACCTGATTGCTGAATTCGCAGAGCTCGAGGCCCTTGACTTTCTTCTCGTTGATTAATGCGGAGAATTTATAGTCAATTGGATTGAAAAAGAACTTTTCAAGCGCGAACTGCAGGGACTTGAGAATGTAGTTGTAGCCTACTCGGATAAAGTGTGCTCCGACTGACTCATCGCTTTCGTAATTAGCATGTCTCTCTTTTTCGAAGAAATCCAAAGTGGCCTTTAGGAACTTGAACAGAAGTTCAACACCGCCTTCCTGATAGAACTGAATTACGAAAACTGGGTGTCTAACATGCTCGATGAGCTTTCCGAAATTTGGACACGTTCTGAAAATCGCATCGAAATAAAAGAAACCCTCCATGATTTTATTCAATTGTTGCTCCTTTCCTTCAGCGATGATATCAGAATGCAGGTTTCTCAGCAAAGACGTCGTTAGAACCGCGTAGGCGGGAGAGGGAATGGCATCTGGGCTGATATTCTTTATCGAGGCGCTGGCTGAAAGGATTATATTAACCGTTTCTTCGATGCCAATGATGTTGTAGAAACAATGATGCTCGGTTGTGAACAATGCCGTGAGCTCGTCGACGGCTTTTTTGTTTTCTTCTACCTTCGCGTTGAGGAGACCCGCTGCTTTTTGCTTGAAGCGATACGCGCGCTCCCTTGCAGCCTGACCAAGAAAGACGTTGAGGATCTCTGCATATTTGCTGAGGTCTTTGAGCGACTCAGGTTTCACTTCTTGGAAAAGCACGAGAAGTCCTTGCATCCTTGATAAGTAATAGAACAAGTCAAAGATTTTATTGAGGTCGTTTTTGCAGCTTTGCGTCGTGACCAGCGCTCGGAAAAGTCCCTTCTCGCCAATCGCGTAAACAAATTCATCGCTTACAAGCTTGGAGAAATCTCTTAACTCGCTGAATTTCCCGTCGATGATTTCCTCGAGTTTTTTCACGTTTTCTGTGAGTAACTTCCCCACATCGCTCATAGTATCTTCAGGTCCACCAGCCTCAGTGCTAATTGCCCTCACGAGAGGATTTACCCAAGCGTCGTTCCCTCCAAAATCAACTGCGAACATCTGCTGATAGGTCACCAGGCTCAGGAAAGTGTCCAAGTAGCCCTTGCTGAAGAGAATGCTTTTGATTCGAGCGTTCTCTCTGAAGAGTTTTGAAATATACGTCGTGAAATTGTGCACTGCTTGGTACTGGAAAAGTACCTCCTTTTGAATTTTTTCGTATTCTTCCTTGATTTTAGCCTCTTTTTCGATCGCAGGGTACAACTCCTGCATTCGCGCTAGCCTCGAGACGCTCTTATTTTGCTGTTCCAGCAGCGCGAGTGAGATCGCGTTGAGATTATCGGTGATAATATCGCGATGAGGTGTCGAATTCTTGAAAATATGGGACGTTTCCCTCGCCATGAAAAAGAATCCGATCCAGCTCCTTATCACAGTTTTTGAGTAGTATTCTCTGTTGAGAGCCGACCAGCGCTCGATAATCTTTTCGTTAGCTGGATTTGTGAAATAAGCGAATATTTTTTCCAGCGTTTGGTACTTCCGCTCGATTTCTGTGCATTTCTGATTGATACAAAAATTCGAAATCAGCCCGAAAATCTCAAAAGCGGTGTCATGTTGAGGCAGGCCCTCATGAATCTGCTTGAGAATCGCCTCATATATCCCATTATCAAGGAATCGAGAGATCAGCGTCGGGCTTTCTCCCGCTAATTCTGCTACAAGCTTAATTATCGCTAAGAAAAGCTGGGAGTTGGGCTTCACGGCGATTCCCTTCTCGATGAGGCTCTTCGCGAGGTTGATTACTTTGCTTTCTGCGATTTTACGCGCGAGAGTTGGTGTCATTTCAACACGTGTTGAGAAGTATCGGATGAAGGGTGTCGAGAGCGCTTCAGCGAGGCTCGAGACGATTTTTACATACTTTTCCTGCTCTAATAGCAGCTTCTCGCCTTTCTCATTAAAATGGTAAATCTTCGTCTGGTCTTCAAGCTGTCGGAAATGAAACTCGCAGGACTCGATAAGCGTTTCGATTATGTTGTGCTCTCGGATGAGGTCTTTATCGTTGATGAGCAGCCTGATAATCCCAGTTGCTTCTTCGATAACGTCGTTATCGAAGATCTGGAACTCTGGGAAAGGCTTTAGAGTGTTAAGCACTGGGGTTACGATGCTTGAGATACTAGCTAGCTCTGGAAGGATGCCTTTGCGGTCATCGTAGAAGAAATTGCGAATGAACAAATCAATAAATTCCAGGAATTTGAGCGCGATGTTAGACCTTAGCACGGTTTCAGGACACAAAATCAAGCTTTTTGCATGCAGATTGCCTTCGACGTCGACGAAAGGAGAAGTACTGTCCTTAAAAGTTCTGAAAAGAGTAGCATTCTGGTCTAATTCTGCAACGAAATAAATTTTCGACAGCGCCAGAGTGTCTGATTTGACGATGATGCGGAAGTATTCAACGACGCTGGTGTGCACCTCAGGTGCTAATTTTAAATTGAAGAGCTCGATGGCCTGACTGACCTGACTTTGGAACCCTTGAGTGTATGTGAACAGGCTCTCAAGCCTTGAGAACTGAAGCATTGCCTTCAATGCACATTGAAAAGTCCCTATGGAAGAACGATCATTAAGTCATTAAGGAAAATTTCTCATTACAATAACATGCTTGAGCGTATATCAACGTCTGACCTACAGCCAGTCTTGTTGAGTAGTTCGGCAGCGCAAGCGAGATTCTCACTCTTTGGATGAGAGCAGCGAATATCGCGCTGTCTTCTTTCAGCGGCAAAGCGTTTTCTTCGACGAGGCGCTTCGCGATCCAAAACGGTGTCATATTCGGGTACCTTTCAACGAGGTAATCGATGCTAATCACATAGTTTCCGCTTTTTTCCTCTCGTTTTGCGTCTTTCAAAAAGAACTCGAATCTAAGCGATGCTTTATACGATTTAATCCGCTCGATCTCCGGTTTCGTTGGCAAATGCGTCACATACTCCTCATATTTCTCATCGTCGTGGAAATAGTCAATTAGCTTGAACCCGAGCTCGTTGTAGAGGTTTATATGGTGACATAAATGCGAAAGATCAAGTACGAATTGTGGAAGCAGCTCATGGAACTTAGAGCTGTATATTGATGATTCGGTCAGCGGGACTAACGACATTAATCGCAGTGCTTTTGCTAGAATAGTGAAATTAGTGCTGACGTTAACGATCTGCGCGAGGGAGTTGAGAGACACGACCTTTGCGAGAATGCCAGAGTAGCCAGTGTATTTGGTAGTCGCGTCAGTAATCTTAAAATAAAGAAGGTAGAGCTCTTCGATGTCTGAGATACGTTTCGAGATGGGTTCATCTAGAAGTGGCTTTTCTCGTAACAGTTGCTTGTATTCTTTTGTTGTTTCCTCAAGGAGGGTGTTGATGCGATCGAAGATCTCGACAAGCCAGGAATCTGGGATTTTACTGATTTTGACATCTTTTAGAAGATCGACAAAGCTGCGAAGAAATTCTTTCGGATCTTTAATCGCGACTAGTTCGGTGAGCTTCTGGAAATGAGGCTGAGAAATAAAGTGAGGTTAGGAGATGTAGGGGAAGGTGATATACCTCAAAAAACGATTTTTCTGGTTTGGACATGTGCAAATGAATTGTATTTCGCAATTCACAGAACGATTTATTTAATTATAAATTGTTCGAAGCGACTTAAGTATTTTCTTAGAAAATTTGTTGATTTGTTCTTTTCATGACTAACAAAAAGTG
>ENA-UOTZ01002321-UOTZ01002321.1-compost-metagenome-genome-assembly--contig:-NODE-2321-length-10204-cov-5.657450_pt1 | contig 10204 bp, 5 predicted proteins | sample MGYA00238144_ERZ746983 | MGnify/ENA primary metagenome ERZ746983 (study PRJEB28759, sample SAMN06268863) | compost metagenome | isolation source: single cell | place: USA: California, Emeryville, Joint...
AAGCAACCGTGCAGATATAGAAGATAGATTGAAAATAAAATCGGCCTTATTTAGTATATATGAAGCTTTTATATATAAGGAAGCTTTATTTAATATTTCTTACAAGTATTCTTATACAGATTTTTTCAAATCAGTCTTTAACTAAATAATTCCCCCCTTCTCGATTTATAGCGTAGGATAGGAACCAGCGATGTTGATACCGCACAATCCTGCTCCGTTGTTCTGGTCTCCCATAGCAATATGCACATACCCATTCTGACCATATTTTGAGCCCCATGAATTCTTCACAATCCAGTAGTCACGTCCTTGAGCATCAGTATCATAACCAACGATCAACACTGCGTGGTCTAGCTCCGTTGAGCATCCCTCAGTGATAACACCGCTTTGGTAAAATTGAACATTCATATTAGCAGCTTCGATGGCCACGGAGACAGGTTGTTGCGCAACGGCAGCTTTCAAGGCTAAACAGTCGTTTCCAGGCACCTCTACCATTCCAGTGTTCTTGAACACAGCTTTCTTGGGATCGTGAGTGCATTTCTTGACTTTTCCCGCGTATTTGTATTTTGATTCAAGCACGATGCCGTGATCCTTTGTATAACTGTAAGCGTCCATCATAAAACCACCGTCGCAGCCGAAAGTTCCGTAGCTGGCGGAGCAATCCATTAATTGTTGTTCAGAAAAATCGAGGAGCTTTTTATTCTTGATGGCATATAGGCCTTCGAGAGCGCCACTGGCAGCGAATGCCCAGCAGCTACCGCATTTACCTTGATTTTTAACAGAAGTGACGGCACCTTGGGTTCTCCAATCAACAGACTTTGGCAGTCCAGCATATTTGCCTGACGAGCGGTCTTTACCGCGACTGTTGTCATTGCGGTTGTTGTTGTTTTCATTTTTCTTGTTCTTGTTCCTTCGTTCTAAGTTATACTCCGAGTTGTAGCCCAAGTTTAAAGCTGCGAACTCTTCAGGTGTCATACCAGCGAAGTGATTCATTCCGAGCTTAAATGTGAGGTTCTTGGAGTTCTGTTCTCGGATGAACTCGTAGTTTGCCTTCCAGTTGTGGAATCGGACAGCAAATTCTTCAATGCCGTATTGAAGGTTGAATTGTGAGATCCAGTCCTTGAACGCGTGATAAAATTCGACAATATCTTGTGGACCTTCCAGAGACTGAGAGAAAGCAGTAAAGGAGCAAAGTCCGAGGATAAGAACAATTGTGATGGGGAGTGACTTAAACATTTCGGAGTTGGAAATGAAAGGGGTTTGAAGTAAAGTAAAGTAAAAGTATTTAGTAATTGCTAATTTGTGGTTTTTGCGGTCGTTAAATACTTGAGGCACCTACTGAATAGTGCAACATATAAAAACCCTAGTCAGTAGTCGAATTAACGGTCTGTTTTCTTCTATTATTCCACATCTATAGTTCAGCTTTCCAAGAACTTCCATACGGTTGCCGATCTGACCTAGTCGAAAAATTGAGAGTTTTCCTATTGATAAGCCAAGACGCTATGTTTTTCTTTTAGTTTGGATGTTTTCTTGGCGTTATTCTAAAGAAACCTTCGATTTTGAAAAAGCTATTTTTGATTTCGGGATTTACTGAAGAGGTACTTTATCATGGATGAATAACAAAATGCCTGGGAGGAGAGCATATTGAAATTATTAAGTTATACATCTTAGATATGGTAAATACACTAGGCTTTCGAGCGTACCACGAAGTTTATGTCATTTCATTTATATGAACTATTATTAATACACATACAACGATTTCTGGGAACCTAAAATGATTTGGAGTTTCATTGGGTGGGTTGTGTCATTACGTGCATTTATATATCTACCAAGAAAGTTATGCATATGAATCAAAATATTGCTTCACAAAACCATGTTCATTAAGACTGCACATTTGTCCTAACAGAATTGTTTAAAGAACAGCGGTGTTAACATGTCGCCAACAAACAAAAAAGAGAAAAAAAACGAGTTTGGGTTAACAAATTAGGTTAACTAGCTTGCAAATTCTGAAAGAATCCTTTCACCCTGCCTTTCTTCTGGGAAGGGTACTTACAGATTATTATGAATCCTGAGTATTCATTAAAAACGCCTGAAAATTAATGTAATAAAGTTATTAGACCGAATTCGAATATAATTTACGGAGCTAAAGAGAATTTTTATTACGGAAAAAGCCTCTCTGCTAAGAAAAATTAGTTTCCTCTTTATTTCCGGCTCTTTAACAAACAGAGAGAGCTTTATATAGGTTAAGTAAGGCCAGCGCAAAGTTATATGATTCACTATCACTGAATATGAAAAGTATTGTGCAGTTTGTGTAAGTAATGTTTGCAATATCGATAATGCTATATTTAAATCGAGTTATTCAGCAAGCTTAATGTCAGAGGGCTCTGTATTTAGTTAGTCTCTTCCTCTCTCGCGTTGTTTAAGTCAAGAAACATTAGCAACGAAAAGTTAAGGAAAAAGAGTATCAAAATTGCTGAGTTAACAAGAAAATATTATGGAGTCACTGGATAACTTGAAGCTCAAAATACAGTGAATAGACTCTATCTTATTGAAGTACCTAGTCTTGCTTAATTCCTCATATTATCCAAACAAGAGCGAGACGTTCTACTATTATATAAAGAATGCAATTGCTACATTCCTTATTTTATTTTCTCCAGTGATGCTCAAATTTTTGGTACCTCAAGCAGGCAGTCAATTCGAAGTCTCAATTAAGTCAATCATTATAAGAGTTTAGATCTCTCTTTGAACGCATAAGTCCGACTCCGTTTATTCATTCATTATCTGAACAAAACTAGAGAGAAATCATGCGATTCATCCTAAGCATCTGAATATTTCTTGCTCAGCGGCACCAGCAATGTTGGAGACATCCGAACTAATTGAAAATACAGCTGATATCATCGTCAATTCTACAGGAAGATAAAATCTCTTTCTGTATCGGACTGCCTCAAGGCGTTTCTATTCCGACTTTTGCTCTCTTTGAATGACAATTCCCATAGCAGTAATCAGGTCTCTGAGTCTCCATCTCAAATCAACTAATAATTTAATGTGTATAATTCAGATGCGTAATTCAATTTAGTTTGGAGCAACTTCAGTTCAAAAAAGAAGAAGAAAGAGAACCAATGTCAAAGAATTCGCTATCTATTTTTTACTTGTTAACTTCGTATCACGAGAAGTTGAACTCACTCCATATATAGTTGGGAACACCACATACGTATGATTGTTGACACAAGATACAGATTCATCATAAAGCAAATATTATATGAAAAAGGAGTAAGAAAATAATAGTCACAAATGCGTCTCTTGGATGGTTGAGGCATTTGAAATATCAAAATTGATAAGAACTGAACAACATTTGTAGCATGTAGACAACTTTTAGACTAATATTAGCAATTTGAACCTCTTTACTTAAATACCTTAGAATTGTCATTTTTTGTATCTGAGCCCTGATTTCACATTTGTAAACATTAGATCTATCATTTTATTTTGAAATAACTAAATGAACAAGAAGAAATTACACAAATATATAATTGGTTTCAATGATTCACTCGAAGCTCTTGTTTTTGATAATGATCTTGACTATCCCACTAAGTAAAGCAAACAGACATTGCTGGCTCTAATAACGAAATGAATTTGATAAGAACAGACTCGTGAGTAAAAAATATTACTTTCGTCAGAAGTATTTCCAACGTCAATGACCTTCTCGGCTTTGAAATCCAACAACTTGACTTTGGAGTCACCTGAAGCACTAGCCAATGTATCCCCACTGGGATTCCAACGCACACAGTAGATATGATCTAATATAATAATCTTATTAATTTCACAAATTTAAAGCTCCCAAAGAAATTGAAGGCAAACAAAGATAAATTATAATAGCTTCTACTCAAATGCGATTCGGCGGTTTTTAACTACCTGTATGAATTTTATCATAGGTTTTCACGATCTTCTCCACAAGTCGGTCATATATCTTAATATTTTTATCGTAGCCCGCTGAAGCTAGCAAATTTTCGTTGCTGGGACAAAGATCGATCCAACATGTTCGATCACCTTGATAGGAGTAGTGCAAATTAATGTCAAACTTTATCAAATAAAAGAAGGAAGATGCACGTAAGGAAGTATTTCTGTAATTACTAGACCTTTCAAGTTGAATTGGGGTATTCAATGTAAGTTTGAATGTTTCCACATCTAAAATGTTTAGTCGTATCCTATCATACTTGATGAAAAGCAAAGGCTCGCTGGGATTTAGGCTCCACTTGCAACGAGCGATGCCATCTAAATAGCAATCATAAATTGTTAAGGCGTGACAATGCTTGAGAGAACAATAATACAAAAGTTAAAACTCAAGATTCAGTTTACCAGCATGGTAGCTCATATTCTTCTGCACATGAGAGAGATATTTGTCAGCATTTATCTCTGAAATTAAACACACTCCATATCGATCGATTGTGGCAGCGATCTCTCCACTGGAATCGAAATCAAATCCGGCAATCCAATTTTCTAAAAAAGTTATAAGACGAGAACATTAAAATTTATGTTACTTTTAGACGTAGTATATTGCGCATGCCACTTTGACTTACGACACAGTTTTATCATGTCTTTCGCTTGTGAAGCGTTAGCATCGATATTGAACAAGTGATAAGCGGTTTTTCCTTCAAGAGAAATTGCACCAAGAATATTTTCCCCGAGAATTGAACGTCACATCTCCGTCACCAGTTCCTAGATACACCAGAGATTGTAATAGAAGATAGGAGAGATATTGATAAGATGAAGAAGGATAAATCTACAGAAATCGAAAAGTCTATTCAAATTGTTACTTCCAATAGTATCGTCAAAAGTGAAAACTTTTGTTGGTGTCTATTGCTTTGAAATGTCGAATATTTCTAGATTAGCTGAGGTGTCATAGCATTGATGAAGTGAGACCAAAAGGCTTGTGTTAGAGATCTCCTTCACAAAAGTCCAGCTGCTTTCCTTAGCTGATTAACTCTTAGAGCCATGTTAAATTTAAATTGTATGATACCATTCTTTTTGGGAAGCTGGGCACCTTTAAAGATGGCGTACACTTGTTGCGTCTTTGCCTCAACTATGCTAATCCTGTTATTTTGGTGTGAGCAATATTCGAGCAGCTCTGAGGGATTTTCAATGTTTGATTGATTGAGTCAAGTGAAAAAAACTGGAGAAAACAACTCCAAATCAGGAAAAAACAAAAAGGAATCAAGAAAGGCGCAAATAGTATCAAGCGAATTAGATCACCTCTAGCTTTTTTGGTTTTAATTTGAATAGATTTCACTTGTTTATCCCCTTGAGTTTGCTTTGATTCTTCGACATTTAATGTGGGTGAAATACACATCTCATCTTGTTTTATCAGCATCTCTTTAAGCTCAGGCAGTTTTTTAGAATCGAGACTGAGCATCTTTTCCAGCAGATTCCGCAATTCCTCACAATCTTTGAAACCCTCTGCTAATGTCTCGTTCACTTCAACCTCATATGTGGCTGATTTCAGGTTTAGGATTCCTCGAAGACTCTCGAATTGAGTGTGAGTTATGTTTTTCAATCTTAAAACTAAATAAGCCAAAGCTTTAATTTCTTCTGCTAAATGTTGTGAAGTTAGTTGCTGTCACGCTTGAGAAACACTGGTGGTTTCCTGTTTTCTCTCCGTAACAGTGGATTCGAATAGCTTTGCCCAATTTCCCAAGAAGAACGTGCCTCCTTCTTTCATGATGCAGATGTTTTCAGGCGATAACATTTCAAAAAAATCCTTCTCATATGGAACTCTTTCCACAGAAATTGAATGTCATAGAGGACATCACTTATCAATTTTTCAGTCAGTTTCGAATTTTCCAGATCAAGAATCTTATGTTCTTGGTCAAGCTGGGAACTCAAAGAGATATGAGGAAGAATAGCGCAGGCTAAATGCTTGCCATTCTCACCCTCATCACTCATTTTGAAAGAATTGATAAGAATAGAACCAGGATGACGATAGAGCAGACGAAATAGCTCGAAATAGCTCTTGAATGAATAGAGTAGCTGCTTTGCCATGGTACTTTTCACGAAATCTTTCGTATTGTCAAGGATTCTGATCCTATGCTTCTCGTTTGAATAGCGGGACTTTCCTTCGAAGACTTTATAAGAAACTGTCTCAGCCACTAATTCGAGATCCTCGCAGGTGAATTTAATCTTGGGAGGAACGGCAAACTTCTCAGTGTTTTGCTGTAACATGCTTTGTTACAAATGAAAAGAGAAATAAAATTTAATTTACGATACTCGTGCAACTACACTGTATTTATCGACTCAATACTTAATTAAATGAATATGTAGAAGAACTTGAAAATTTACTTCCAGTCGTCAAATACTCACAATTTTGTTGTGAGCTTTTAAGGCCAAAGAAAAAATGAGAGCTCCAAAAATTCTGTGATATTTATTTTGAAGTGAGCCTTCGAATAACAAAAACGTGTAAAGCTAATATGATAAAGCGCATAGACCTCAAGAATAGAAATTTTATCAATAAAATGAAGGATCACCCAGAAACAAAGTATTAATTTGCATTTTAGCTATTTTTATGCATTTGAACATTAGTCGAAACTTATTAAAGGTTAAACCAAATAATGCCTGCATGTGTCATTAAGACAAAGAAAAATAACGAGATAATCTAATTTGGCTTTGTTGAGAAATTCAGTATCCAATATTTATGCTTTATTCATTTCAGTGTTGAAAAAGAGAATAATAACATCTATGTTCTAATGGGAAAGAAATGAATTACTTTTGCTTACTTTCTTGATTCGAACTGCGAATATGTCTGAATCATAATTGCTCATCTACTTGACTGATTTCTTTATTGTAGTTGATTTTCCTACTCAAAAAAACTCTCTGTGCTGCAATAAGCAGAAGTAGAAGTTTATTCATCGATGCCATTGAGTATCTCAACAGCTTCAACAAAATTGTATTCAAATTTTCATAAAGAATATACAGTCTTATCATATTGATGATAGTCATACAGAACAGGAACCTACACTCAGAATATTCCTTTTTTCCCCCTTCATCAATCAGTAAGATTGAATTTTTCCTGAAGACTGTCTTTCTGCATCTATCAATCAAACATCTCTTTCAGTATCTGCTGAAGTTCTCAGAGAACACTCTGGAGAATACATAATTTGAAAACCAAAAAATGTAGGAGTCGTCGTCTGACGACAAGCCAATCATACTTCTCATTTATTCCGCCATATATAGCCTTTTAGCATAATTATCAATAAATTGACATGGTCTTTACAAGAGAAATTTTACTCAGAGACAATATTTAAGAGAGAGAGATGGAAAGCTCCTGAAAGTTGCACGGTAGCAGAAATCCCGCCTTTTTGATGAGAAGAAGACTTATTTTCCATCTCTTTCAAAAAATTTTAATGCCTTCATACCGATTATCAATATTCTCCTTATGACAGTTCATCAGCTTCGAGTTTGAAGAAACAAATGCTGTCTGAATATTTCGGAGAAAAGCTGTTTTCAAGGGAGCCTTGTTCGAATTACATACTAATTATCCAACCAAGTATATGATTGTAGAGATTCTCCTTTTTTTAACGGATGCTTACTGAGAAGAATGAGCATGATGCAAAGAGCAGTGAGGCTAACCCCGTTAGCCGTTTATTTTTGAGAGGGGAATAATTTAATGAATTCTCAACACCTGAACTATTATGCACATCATTGCGAAAAGTGAGAGAAAGGTGAATATTTCTAAGCATCTTCTTAACTAATATACATTTTTGAGCTCTAAGGATAAAAACGAGTCCTTCAACCAGATTCGAAGCCTACCTTGACGAAGAGGGTATGTAGATTCGACAATAAAATTTTTAATTTCCAGGCGTTTTCGAAAAGAAGGATTTTTAGATTCCAAAAAAGGAGTCTACAGGCAAACCAGAGCTTGCCAACAAAACAGACCAACGCTCAAGTTTTAATCACTGAGCATATAAAGAGACAATGAGGACAAAAAGGACTTCTTCTGCAGCAAAAATCTTGTGCCTGCTTTTCGATAAAGGAAATTTTGAAAATTTACTGAAGCTTGAAATATTTTCTCATAAATTGTGTTTGATTCCGAATTAATGTCTTCCTAATGAGTTAATGAAAGCATTAAACAAATCTTCAACGAATTTTGGAGGGAAAATGCAAGCTCTATGTCAATTCATGGTGCAATACGTGAAATTCTATCAGTTATATGAATACGCGGAGAAACTTGTAGATGAGAGATGTTTTTTTTTGTAAATTTTCTCATGGAATAATTTCATCTTCTCTACATTACTAACTCGCTATTCAAAATGATGCATACGATCCCTTCTAAGGGTTTCGCGTAGTTGATAAGATGTTTTCAGTCAAAATTAGAATTTTCCCTCCAAATTTTTGTTAATTTGCCTCAAATCGCCTAGAAAAGCCTCATTCCCTAAGATAAATCCTTTGGAACGAGTGCTTTCAACATCCTATTCAAATTCATTAGAAAGGATATATAATGAACAACGGCTGCCTATTATTGTCACCGGAAAAAATTCGTTCAAGTTATTTTGATTTTAGAAAACATTATTTTTCTACTCTCAGCACTAATAGTTGAAAACAAAGGAGATATAGGAATAAGCCAATCTCAGTTGCTTCGATAAGCAATGAGCCATCGTATATGAGGTTTGATAAGAATTTTGAGAAGAGAGTTGTAATGCTGTTATTTTGGATGCACTCCAGCGAAGTAATATTGTTCTGCAAACATCGAACTTTTTAAGTCTCGAAAAACTCTGCTCGAAGATCTCTATTTTATCAACAAAATCAAATCAGTAATCAACTGAAGTTACAAAATCAATTTCTTAAAATCGAAGATCACTTTTACGTTTTTCAAAAATTGTGACACTATACTAAAATACTTGAGCTGAAAAAAAACGCCGTTATACGCAAACTACAATCTTCTCACGGATACCCTAACCATCTTTGGAAAGTGCTTTCTGCAAATGGACGGAAGAGCGAGATCCTTTTAGCCAGTTACTGATTTTCCGAATAATTCATACAAATTGTGAGTTGCACTGGACAGTCTACTTTTCGGCTATTTAAGGGCAGCATGCAAAATCAAAAATATAATACTTAATACTTTCACTACTAACACTACTCACAGCTCACAGAATCATTACCTCAATGACCAAATCAACATCCCTTATTTTGCTGGTTGTCCTCGGACTTTGCAGCTTCACTGCTTTCGCAGGATCCTTCAGACAACAGCAATTCCAACAGGACGTCGTCCTATTCTACAACATCTTCAAGGACTGGAACTCACAATTCAACAACCGTTTCGGTATTGAAGAGATGGCTGTCCGATTCTACAACTGGAGAGCCAACTACGATTTCATTCAACAATACAACACCGAAAACCCTGATGTTCAATTGGAGATGAACCAGTTTGCTGCTTTGGCTCCTGAAGAGTTCACTGCTTTACATACTGGTCTCAACCCTATGTTGAAAGCAACCAAGCCATTGAACAATCTCTTGGGAAGCAGTGCTAACGCAACTGACGATGAAGATGATGATCTCGAATATTTCGATGATGGAACTAACGAGGAAATTGTTGATGAAAGCGCTGATAACAGTACCGATACCGATAGCACCACTAATGGCACTCTTCTTGGTGCAAAGAAAAATAACAAGCGTAGAAGATACGGTCTTCCAAAGTCCGTTGATTGGAGAAAAACTGGAGCTGTCACTGGTGTCAAAAATCAAGGCAGATGCGGTGGATGCTGGGCCTTCGCTGCCAGCGGAGCTCTCGAAGGACTTCACTACCTCAAGAAAAAGAAGCTCGTTTCCTTCTCTGACCAGCAAATGATCGACTGCGCAGGCTCTTATGGAAATCAAGGATGCGATGGTGGTCTCATGTCCCTTGCCTTCCAATACACTGCTGATCACGGAATCCAGCCAGAAAAGACCTACGAATACGCTGCTAAAGTCAGCCAGTGCAAGCACAGCCCAAAAAAAGTCACATTCAGAAACAAGGGTTTCAAAGAAGTCCCTGCTAACAATCATGAAGCTCTGAAGGCTGCTGTTGCGAAGCAACCAGTGTCAGTCGGAATCCAAGCCAACAGCATGACACTCCAATTATTCAAGAGCGGAGTTATCACTGCCAACTGTGGAACTCAACTTGATCACGGAGTGTTGATTGTTGGTTATGACAAGACCCCAAAAGGTCAAGAATACTGGATTG
>ENA-UOTZ01002322-UOTZ01002322.1-compost-metagenome-genome-assembly--contig:-NODE-2322-length-10199-cov-27.049101_pt1 | contig 10199 bp, 7 predicted proteins | sample MGYA00238144_ERZ746983 | MGnify/ENA primary metagenome ERZ746983 (study PRJEB28759, sample SAMN06268863) | compost metagenome | isolation source: single cell | place: USA: California, Emeryville, Joint...
CTGTCTGTCTGCCAATTGGTGTTTTCAGAATCATCAAAGCATAGTTCTCTTCGTCTCCTTGATGATTAATATATTTTTCAGGGGCGAACACTTCTTCAACATCAATTTCACCAAAAGGAGCCACGTCTCCGTTTGCTCCTGGAATGAATTTGATGCATGGATATCTCTTTCTGCTCGGTTTCTGATTGTCATAGACATTATGAGCTGCAGTCAGGACAAGATCAGGTCCAATCATCACTCCAGACCCCCATTTCATTGTTTTTGAGTCATCTGAGTCTTTTATGATTATCACCCCATGAGCGCTCTGAGGGAATGAGGCCGTAATCATTTCTCTCTCCTTTGGATTTTCATCAGATTGGATAAGTTGATGCTGTTGCTTTTTCTTTTGAGAGGTTTGATGATTTGCTTCTGACATTATTGGTTCCATTTCCTTGTATAGCAGTTTTTGAGAACTATCTTTTGGAGATTTTGCGTAATCAGAAGGCTTCATGCCTCGAGTTCCAGTTATTCTAATATCTACATGATCAATCCTGACACCAAATACCGCTTCTCTGATCGCAGTTTCAATCTTCCATTGACTTTCTAAATTTTCCATGATAATACACTCAGAAATAACTTTTTTATCTCAAAATAAATAAAATGATTCTAACTTATACCCAGTCCGATTTTATTAAATCCTGTTGCGGGTATCCAGGTTAACTCTGATGAGTATTGAACATTAGCAAAAGCTGTAATACGCTTTAATGAGGGCTGATATACTAATCCATTCGCATATATCTCTGATACTTGTTTTGGAGCAATTATTGTTCAATGTATATCCTTTCGATTTCTCATTAACATCTTTAGCAAAAACTCATCTATTCAGGGATTATCGATCAAATTTTCGATTTTCATACTCGACCTATGAATCCTTTGAAACTTTCTTATCCTGATTGATTGAGCTGATCTTAAGAAGCATAATTACTACCATGAACCTCATTCTTTGAATTAAGGAAAAATTTCGCTACTTAACAATATATCAGATAGTACTTTTAATCGAATTAGAGAGAAATTACAAAATTTTTGCAGACAACTATTGAAAATGTAGGAAAATTCTAACTTAGAAAACTCAATTAACCGAGAAAAGTTTCCAGAAACCTTCAAACTCTGGATTTGATGAATAATAGCCGTCTAACTCGGGAAAGAACAAATGCTCTACGGGCTCTTTTCTCCGAAAAGAGAATCTTTCTTTGTTTGAGTACGTGGGAAGAGAATCATCGTTAGGATTTAGGATTTGGAAATAATTTGAAGTATTGGATCCATAAAAATATGAACTCTTCATAGTCCACTCTGAAAAATAGGAAAAACATATTTCATATATAAAAGTAAGATTCGATTATAGACATACGTGTACAGAGAATGTATTAATCGCTACTACGAGTGCGAAAAATTAATATTACCGAACTGGAAGAACTCTTCTCCAACCAAAAAAAAGGTAATTTGAATATCTCAGCTTCCTAATGTATGATAGATAGATCCTTGCTCAGCTTACTTTTTCAAAGAGTATCAATGTCTATGATGAGAATATGAGAAAAGCAATTGCTATACAACTTTATGCTTTTGTCGATTGAGTGAAAACTTTGCTAGAAATCTTTAAAGAACTCATGTATATCTAATATATTCGAATCGATTTTCGGCAAAGCAGTTTTGCTTAGTTATTGTTAGGTTATATATCTTTGAATTATTGGAATCCAATTTGCAAGCTCTTTGGCGAAATAGATGTATGATTACGATTTCTGCTACTGAAAATAGAATGACTAGGTCAGAGAAGTTTTGACGAATACATAGTTAGCGCCAAACACCTCGCGTTAAATACTGAAAAGAACGATTTCGACTGACTTGTAATGCAATGGAATTGAAAGTTTTCTCTCAGAAATCAATTTAAAATATTAGCTGATGTATATGACACTTCTCAATTAATTAGTTGGCAATATCTTGTCTCTTCGAATAAAAAATACGAACTATTTCTCCGAGGCAATCAACTCTCCAAACACATTTTCTGGATTACAATGGGAGCGAAGCACCCAAGAGGCTCGAAGAAAACAGCAATAGTGGAAGGCACGAATGGTTGTCCCTAATCATGCTTTTTTTTGCCTATTTATTCATAATATCTTTAGTTCCAGGCAATCTAAAAGCTATCTGGTGTACCGCCGGCGAGAATAACATCTATACTTATAATCTCATGACCAAATCATCCGAAAAATCATTTTGTGGACCACAATTTTGTGCGAGTAACGGCAAACATATAATCCTCAACAACTAATTTTTTCTTTTTTTGACTTTCGTCAATTGAGATTCGTACACATATGTCGAATCTGTTCCTGGAATGAATTATCTCATCTCAATACACAATGATGATTCGAAGAAAGCCCAGTTCGAAGTGTTTGATATGGCAAAAGAGCCGAGGTCCATATATCACTCAGAAGTATTTCAAGGAAGTTATTAAATGAATTGCTACAATGCGAACATTCATTGCTTCTTAGTGGTAGGAAGGCAAGGAATTTCAGTGAACTCAAAAAGAAATTTAGCCGCTCTCGTATCAATCGAAAAAAAGACTTGTTATCATCTTTTCGATATTGGAAATTTGAGAATCATTCAGAAAGCGAGATGGGATCCAAAGCATCTAGGTATGTGTCTTTCGCATGGTGTTCATTACGAATAAATCAGGAAAAATTGAAAGTGTGGATTTTACTCCAAATGGAGAACTCATTGTAGCGGTAGACCAATATGGACTATTTTCAGTGAGAAAAATTGATACTAGCACCTCATGCTGTCACATTTCAGTTTCTCTAAATTGTGGTGAGATTTTGCTCTTTATATAAATAATCGGCAAACAGGCTCCTACAACAGATGCCAAGCAAATCCGATTCAGTCTCAACCGAAGGTTGCCGTCTCGCATGACAATCACTTCAGTTTGATTGACATCCAAAAGCACCAGCTGGTTACAAGAAAAGTCGAAGGAGAGTTATATAGGATTGATTGGAGAAATGACGGAAATCTACTTCTTTTTGCGGGCGGGAGAGGAATGATCGAGATATACGATTTCAGAGAGGCTAGAATTACTCAGAAATTCAAGGGTGCTCCTAAACGTAATTTATCGATGTTGGCAATATCTGAATTTGGTGAAGCAATTCAGTCTACTTTTTGGTGTGCAAGATGGAGCCCAGACGGAAACTTGATCGCAACAGCGAGCAATGACGGCAACGCTAAAATTTTAGATTACAGAAACGGAAAAATACTCTTCCAAACTAAAATATGTAACTTGACTATTTGACTCTGACTAATGTACGATAGATCCATGGTCAGCTTGCTTTTTGCAAGGGCTAAGGTAGTTAATTCTGACTATCCGAAGCCCTAATAATCTATGAAAAAATAATTTATAGCCTTCCGATAGTGGAATTTAAGTTGCCTGTAGCTCCTAAATGGAGAAGGAGCGAAGTTATAGTCGATTTACCTTTCATTTTGAAAAATATTTCTGCGTCTCAAATGATGAATTATCGTTTCTGTATAGTTTCATTTCTTCGTAAAAGAAATAATGAATTATGAATTACTACAACTTAAAAACTGATCTTTGCTAATAACGCTTCGTTTTCTTTGGCCTGCTGACTAACTCAACGTGTTCGGTCAACCGAATGCATTAATTCCAACTGGGAGTGGCCCATGAATTGCTTATCTTTCTTCAATGCTCATCAGCAATCCTGAAGATAGGGAGGAAAAATTTATACATTTACCTCTAGAATTTCAAAAGGAGTCGATAAAATTGATAAAAGACCGAATTACTCAACACATACAGGCAGCCAAAGCCATGTCTAAAAAATGATTCGCATTTGCTTCTTATGATTGAATTGGTTATTGTAATCAATTAGATACAGAGCTTCTCAATATCAATCCCCTTTAGATCTCTCTACTCCAAAATGATTGCAATTTAGAATTTTGATTGTTCAAGAGACAGAGAAACTCTGAACTTATTTTCAGCGATAAGATCGAATAAATATTGAAAAAAACAATGTCCAATACTAGAAGTATCGATAGAAGTCAATACCAATAACGTCTAAACGGAAGTTTATTCGTTCTAGCATCTGATTTGTGCTAGATGAAATTCAATGTTGATCTAATTCCTCTAAGAATTTCAAATCTTGCGAGAAAGAAGAAATCTTAATGACTTTATCTTAACCCATATCAAACCACGTACCATCCTCAGCCATTGGCATGGCTACTCGACAAATTTTCAATTCACCTTATAAAAAAAAAACGATGAGAAGAGAGTTTTTCAGCGTTATTATTTCTGTGAATAGGATGATAATTCCTCGAATACTTAAAGAGATATTTGAATTGCTTAACAGTATATATATATTCTCAACCTACAATGAATTACCAAAATAATCTCAAACCTGGCCAAGACCCTCTCTTATCCTTCTCTCTCACTCGTGACCAATACCGCCAGACCCGTGAGTTTCACCACACTATCGTTCATGAGTCCAAACTACTGAACACCGGAGAAGAAGATAAATCATATTTCACTGATATATCTCAGTGCACAAGATTTCTCATCGCGAAGGATTTCGACCAAGAAGAAGCCTTAGAAGCTTGGAAGAGATGGGTCAGCTGGAGAACCACTCGAAAACCCTACAAAATCTCTGAAGACGACGTCAAGGAGAGTCTTGCTACTGGTAAAACGTTCTATTTTGGAAAAGATCGAGAGGGTTGTCCTTGCCTTTATATTATCATGAAAAATATGAGCCCAAAGGTCTCCGCAGAGATCGAAGTCCTCAATGGAATTTACCATCTCGAGCTAGGGTGCAAACTAGCAGATAAAAGCCGTTTGGGCCAGTTGAATGTAATCTTTGACATGAAAGGCTTCAGCCGGAAAAGTCTGCCTCCCTTTGCGCTTGGGTTATTCATTGACTTGCTGAAAATATTGCAAGATAACTATCCTGAACGGTTGCGGCGTCTGATCATTTTGAACGCCAATTGGGTATACAAAGCGCTCTACGCTGTGATCAAACCACTGTTGAGTAACCGCACAACGCATAAGTTTATCGTCTCGAGAGATCACAAGGTGCTACATGATTACATTGATAAGGAAAATATCCTTCTGATGCATGGTGGAACGGCGAATTGGAGATATTTCCACATTGGAATGCAGATTGATAAAGGCATCGGAGAGTTTGAAGCCCCTTTAGAACCCAAAGAGCTAGATGAAGATGATCTAGAGGAGGAAGAGGATGAAGAAGAAGAGAAAGTGGGTGTTTCAGAATCAGATAGTTCAGTAGTAACTCCAAAGAACTGTGAAAACAGATACTCTTCTAATTCTCAGGCGAGTACCACGGCCGAAAAAGTCCATTTGAGGCCATCGATGCGTGGAGATATGTATGAAGAGGAGATGGTGATGAGAAAAGCGACCGTATTTGATGAAGAAGACTACTATGATTGCAGCTTTGGACAAAATGGCTTCTATCAGGGAGGATGCAATCCTGAGAGTGATTTAATTCCGTTTGAAAAATTCCAAGAAGAGGAAATAAAAAGTACGGGAGTTGTTATAAATCGCTGCTCCTTGCGAGGCTAATCGCGGCGGTTAGAAATGCTGCGATGATTTAATGATTTCACTAACGATATAATACGAGAACTGCATGCTTATTAGATTTTTTCACATTATTATTGTTATTATTCTTACGCAAGTTAAATTGTTGTTATTTATCGGATATATGAATCTACTCGGGTGGATGCTGATAATAGAAAGATACTTATCAAAGTTTTCCATTAAGAAGTTCGTTATTAAAAAGGCGAAGGAATAGTTATTTGAATGATGAAAACGATGAATTAAGGCAGTAATTGTCTTATTTTCCCAGCTTTTTCATGATTCGAGAAACCGCTAATCTAATCAGCGAATCGCATTTCTAACTTTGGGAAAATGCTAACAGGTTCTGGATATTCTCACTAATGCTTATTCCGAAGAAAACTTGTTTAGTAAAGTTGATTTGGCAGCAATTCACGATAATTAAACTCGATAAATAGCACTGATATACACAATTTCATAAATAAATTTGAATAGATTAATAACTGCAAGTTTCGTTTGACATACAGTCATATATATTAATAGAGTAAAGGACCTTCTTATTTTATTCCTTCACCCACTTATTTAATAGATCTTTTAAAAAAACCATTAAAAGCCTCAGATCCTCTTTCTCACCGAGGCAATAGATTAGTTATTTTATATCCATTCCGTTTATGCACCAATTTTCTTCTTTCCCTTTACCGCCTTGATCGCAGCAACAATTTCAGACTTTTCCAACTTGGATCCATTATAATAAGCGCTCTTCTTGATCTCTTCAATGGTCATTCTCTTTGAAGGATTTGGATCAAGCATCCTTGTCATCAGATCCTTGAAATCAGCGTTAATTGCCTTCTCATCACTATGTCCCCTCAAAATTTCCTCATGGACTTTCCAATAGTGCTTCGCTTTACCAGCATATAGAAGCCCGTAAAGAGAATCAGTTTCCACGGCTTTCGAGAAAGGCATGTGGCCGACCGCCATGCAGAATGCAACGATAGCTGCAGCGAACAAATCAACAGCAATACCTTCGTAAGTCTGGCCTCCATGGACTTCAGGAGGGAAATATTTCGACGTACCAGCAGGAGTTTTGAAGTATTTTCTGCCGGTGTATTTGTTCGCGCATCCGAAATCAGCCAGCCTGAGGCAGTAATCTCCATCAAGCATGATGTTTTCAGGCTTGATATCTCTATGAGCCACCTCATTCTTATGAAGGTACTCAATAGAATCGATCAACTGGCGGAAATAAGTTCTTGCGAGTCTTTCAGGGAAAATTCCAATAGTGTCGATAAGCTTAAGAATATCGCCGCCTCTCGCATGATCAAGGACAACAGCAGTAACAGTCTGCACTTTATCCTCAGCGTCGGTTAAAACAATGGCCTCGTGGAAGTCCTGGACGCCAAGGATATTTGGATGGACCAAGCTTGACTGCAATTTGACTTCATTTCTAACCATCTCAGTGTATTTAGCGTCAAGGCGCTTGATTACTTTAATGGCTGCGTATTTCTTAGAGAGTGGGTCGTAAGCGAGATATACTCGGGAAGTAGCTCCAGAACCGAGTTTCTTCATAAGGTTCCATTTGCCTATAGTCGCGTATTTGACATTTTTGTCGTAATCAGCCATCATGAGAAAGATTTATGAGGTACTTGTTAAATTGTTTTGTTTATTATTGTTGTTTTCTGTGGGTTCAGGAGAGATTTATATTCAGCCGTGATTACTGAAATTCAGCTCAAATCAGATCGCATCAGTACAAAATTAATCAAAAAAACGCTGGTTCAAGTATTTTCAGCTGGGAAAAGAATTAATTCGAAAAAAACGTATCTTGTAGAATAAAATAAATCAAATTTGATAGCTTTCGATACAGGATTTGATTCACAGAATAAGGAAATATTAGTGACCAGTAAGAATAATTTTAGCTGAGAAATGATCGGAAAAGTTGCTAAGATTAGAGTAGAGTGCTATAAAAGAAACAGAAAGAGTTGAGAGTTGGAGGGTTTAACGGAAAAACGTGATTTAGAAAGTTTTCTTAACCAGTGACTCCAGTCAACTCTAAAGTGATCGCTTAAGCTTATTCCGTAGTGCGAATGAATTGACTACTGCTAAAAATAGATTGGAATGAGATCGATTGATCATTCCTCAGATGATGGCTCCTTCCTTCAAGCAAAGGCGCTAGAGCATAGCTCATAGCCTCAAATTCAATACAAATATACATATTCAAAGAAGTAGAGTTGAAGATAGTAGCTAATTTGGAATAAATTCATTACTTTTTAATTCACGAAAAATTAAGAGAGGCATTCCTTTAGTAATATTCTCTCCTCTAAACTAGGCAGGTGGAATTAATTATATCTCGAAAAAGCTCTTGTTAAGCAAAACTTCCTTTCCAAATATTGTGAAACTAACAATGGGTAATTATTTCTGACTCATTGTCAACTTAAAGCCTGTGTATTGAATTCGATATGCACCTTAGTCATTGTGTCCATAGAAAAATAAAAAGTAGTGATCTTTTTTCCGTATTCATCATGACTATATAAACTTTTTTAGAATTTTATTCGGGAGGCTGAAGATTCTATGTGTTCAAGTCGGTGTTCTTCTTGATGAGTTGTTCACAATAACTTTAAGTTTCATCAATAAACCCATCATGCGCAATTTTACAGTAATTCATCTTTACGATTTCAAATTTGATGAATTTTTAAACGGATATTTGTGAATTCTAAAACCAGTGCAAATTATGATTCATGATTAAATTGACAGACATAATCAGAATTATGATCTGACATACTATCGAATAAACGATGCAAATTTCCTCAAAATTCAGAGCAAAACTATGCCTATAGGAAGATATTTCATTTTATGGAATGATGATGCTTCATCAGATCTAATGATAAGGAACTTTCAATATACATTCATCATAATTAAAAGCTGCTTTTACTCGTTGCTAATAAACATTCCATATCGATCGTGTGGAACACTCTATCGTATCTAAAATGTAAAATTGCTATCAGCGAACAAGATTTACTTATGCAAAATTCTGGAAGGGACTCTAAACTCAATTCAATTTGTTATATTTGTAGCACTTTCCAAATAGCCAATGATTCTTGAAGGTATCCATGACATTGCTGTGCGAATGTTTTGGTTTCTTCTTGAATCCTGTCGTGTTATTTTCTAATTTCTTAATGCCTGAAGTTGCACATCCAATTTATTCGAGTCAGAAAAGGCAGATTAAAATCCTTTTCTTTGATGAATTTCAATTAGACACTGAAAACGATCATCCTCTTGGTGCATTGAGATTGAAGCGCGACATTATTGTGTCATTATTGAACGGAATCAGGCTCCACAGAGACTGAATGAATTAAGGAGATATCGTATCAAAATACATAAAAGCCTTCAATCTATGATGTTAGATTGAGAATGAAGAGAGCAGTCCGGCACAATACAGAGGTCCATAACAGTGAACTTTCAAGGTGATATTAATTAGACTTGGTGGATTTTTGACAAAACCTCATTGATTGGAATAGATATGAGGTAAAAAGCCAGTTCCGGGTGAAGAAATCTTTCTTTCAGGGAATGGAAAGCTGAGTAAAGGTGTGGCTAACAGTTTTTTTATTCCATATTGTAGCTATCTTTCATTTTCGCTGGTAGGAAAACTTGTTGCATTGATTCATTATATTTGTTGAGTTATATAAGAATATAAAAGTAGAAATTAAGCAATTTGCTCTGAAAAAAAAAAAGATTTCAAAATCTCAGAGCTACCTAAACTTATTAATGAGATTTCATGGATATCATTATGCAATGGTACATTGTCCGAGCAAGAATTCAGAAATGACTTAACTTCCTGAATGAATCTCTCACCAGTTGTAAAATTCTATGTGCAAGCATCCATAAGCATTAAGGCATCGATAAATTCTAATCAAATTAATACATCTCCACAAACAGAATACAGTAGTTTTTGGCTTAAAGTAGCAGCCGAATTAATTCAATAATCAGCTTTTTGGAATAAATCGCAATTCACTCGCTTGCGAATTCTTTACAGAGAAACAAAATCCCAGAGTTTTTCTGAAATCTTTCCAATCTTTATTTGAAAAGCTTGAGTGCCCAACATTTTTCAAATAAGATCCCGATTATTACATTAGAAAATTTTGATACTTGAAAATTGTTGCTGTTTTGTTTTACCTAGCCGTTTTAAATATCTTCTCGACCTTAACACTTCATTGTTCATTTCGAAAAAATTTCCATATTATTGTTGCTTAATCGCGCAATATAACGAACAACCAATGTTTTCCTCATGCAATTAAAAATTTGATTTTATTGAGAAAAAATCCTTTACATGATGAAATTAACTAAGCGTGAGCTGCTAATATCTTCAAACATGAATCACTATCATTATGTGACTTGCACCAGAAGAATTATCAGCTAGTGTGTAAAAAAATCTTTGAGGAATTAAATCAGACTCTCTCTGCCTATAAGATACAAATTTGTGACTCTAGACTGCCTTTGATTCCAATAACAGATAATCCGATGCAATTGAGGATGGCCTTTGCTCTCTCAAGGAATGAAAATATAAATTCTACTTGAGAGATTTAGGTCTTTCTGACCTGGAACATGCAAAACT
>ENA-UOTZ01002328-UOTZ01002328.1-compost-metagenome-genome-assembly--contig:-NODE-2328-length-10176-cov-11.310823_pt1 | contig 10176 bp, 10 predicted proteins | sample MGYA00238144_ERZ746983 | MGnify/ENA primary metagenome ERZ746983 (study PRJEB28759, sample SAMN06268863) | compost metagenome | isolation source: single cell | place: USA: California, Emeryville, Joint...
GTAGTGCACTGTCCCATCTTTAAGCAATATAATTCCACCACCATCATCCTCGATCGTGAGTTCGATTGTTGGCCCCAGCTGACCGATGTTTCCTATCACCTTGATTTCTCCCAAGGACCTCCCCTTCACCGCCGTTTTGGAATGCGTCAAATCAAAAATCAAATTATCAATTTCCTCATTCACATCAATCACGAGCTTATCAATCTCTTGCGGCTTCTCTGCTTTAACCTTCACCCATTTATTCGTTGTCATATGCCCTATAACCTTGAATTCTTGCACAAGCTCCCCTTTTAGAAAACCCTTTGCGGTGTGTTCGACTATGTTGAGCTCCCTTTCGGAATCTTTAAGCAATTGAGGTAAAAATCCCAATATTTTGATCAATAATACCGCTGAGGGTTTTTTTGTAAGCTACAAAATTATGTTTTCTGGCATAGAACTGCGAGATTCTGACTGGCTTATTGAATTTAATCTCTCCAGGAACGGTCTCTTGCGTATAAATATACACTCCGTAAGGCGCGATGAGACTTTTCTCGGTGTTCGCCTTATCGTTATCCGCTTCCTTTTGGTTATATTTGTTGTAAACTTTTCTACAAAGGATTCAGAATCAATATATTTAATGCATTTACTCATAAGGTGGCAGCCATATCCCTGAATACTGCAATTGGACAACTTGCTCTCCTGGTGAAGCCTTGGTTCTTTGGAAAGTTCCTTTGTGCGTGGATCCTTCGTAACTCACTGTGTACAAGCCTTTTATCTCTGATTCCTCGATTTCAATCGGATGATCTTCGAAATTCAAGTATATCTGCACGTCGAACGTGTCCTTCGCTTTCACTTTATACCCTAGCAGCGTGTCACGGTGGTCATTGGTGAAAACAACGAAATAATCTTTCTCATTTCCTCGTTGCTCCTCCATTTCTCTATAGACTTTATCCATATAAGTCCACACCTCACCTTTTTTCCGTTCAACGTCATCAGACCTTCTTTCCACGTATTCTATTGGTAAATATCATACTTTAGATCGAAAATGCGAGTAATGAGGTGTTATACCTTCGAGGGTTTTCCCGCCGGTGAATTTGCACTCCGGACCGTCGTCAGAGCTGCAAATGTAAGGGTTGTTCCTTTGCTCTCGGACCTGGCGGTAGAAGAGGAAATTTGTATCGATATCTTTTTCGAGTTTCTCTCGGAGGTTCATCGCGAACTTGACCGTAGAGATTGAAGACGCGTTCCAAGCGCAGAATAACAGGAGAGTTAAAACGAGTAACGCTCTTGGGTCGGGAGAAGAGAGCTGCATAGTCCTGTTTATTGGATTTTTCAACGTGTTATTATCAAATTAAATTAGGTCACCGAATTAAATATTTGTCTATTTCTAATAGAAGCTGACACTCATATTCATGAAAAAGCTTAGGAGCCATGTCAAAATTCGCATCGAATGCAATGAAAGCGCATGAGAAGAAGATGATTGAAAACAGCAATGGTTGTAATAAGCAAATAATAATAAGAAATACAACGCGCGTCATTAACTTACGTTATTATGTAATTAACACAATGCAATTCGAGAAAAAGAGCAAACTCGCCAGTCAAAAAATGGAAAACGATGAAACAATAGCTTTCAGTTTGGAACGCCGAGCTTAATAAGCGTCTTTGGACGCACTTTATTCTTACACATAGGACATTCGAGTTTCGTTTGGAGCCATTTTTCCCAGCAATTGTGGCAAGCAATGTGCCCGCATTTACTCGAGCTCATTATCCTTCCATCACTGCCTTTCTCATAGCAAATCATGCAGGACAGCCCAGAAGTATTTTGAACGTCGTATGGCTGCTGTAAAAAGGTCGTTGTGTCTTTCTGAGAGTTCAATCCGCCCTGCGACGTATTATTTCCGATTTGAGTGTCTTTCTGCGTTGGCGCCAAATGTCTGAGGATGGGTTTCGGCATTGGAAGAGCTCTTGGTTTCGGCTTGACTCCCGTTTTCACCTCTTCCAAGATATCCATCAATTCACCCGTATCAGAGGACTCCGTGGGCTTTGTCTCCGAGGTTTTGCTATCAGCAGTGTCGAGATTAAAGAGTCTTTTATTGAGAATGAATCGCTTTGACGTTGTTGGTAACGGCTCTTCCTTCATTTCCTCGATTATAGCCTGAGGATCATAATCAAGCTCAAAGTTTTTCAAGAATGTGTTCTTCATTTCATTTCTCTGCTCAAGTTCTCTGATTTGCTTGGCTTTAGACGGTTCCAGAGGCTCTCTTCGAGACAAACTCTCCTTTTTCTTGTTAATTAAATGGAACAAACTGCTGTTTATTTTCCCCTTCTCTGACTTCGCTGGTCGGCTATCCTCAAAGCAACTATCAAGCGAATTCTCCGCTAGGTTCTCTTTCACTGAGGATTGCATCGTATCTCGCGTGCTCAATGATTCGAGGAGCATCGGCGAATTGGACCGTTTTGGAGCGCTTTTTCTTGAGCTAAGTTCTTCGGGGTCAGAGGGCGTGACTATTTTCTTCGGACCGGAATCGTTGTTTTTGAAGTCTTCATCCCACTGTCTTAATGCCAATCCAGTAGGCTCTTTCTCTGGTGAGTTTGAGAATTTATTGAACAAACGATCAAGGATTTCATTTTCGGAATCGTTTTGAGGCTTTTTCGCGGTCGGTTTTGATTCACTGGTGGTCTTTTTCATGGGGGTGAGTTCGCGGGGCTGCTGTATTAAGTTCCTTATCGCAGGAGGTTTGATCGCTCTTTCTTTCAAAAACCGCGCGATTTTCTGGCGTCCTACGCTGAAATCGTCAACCGACATGAGATTTTGTTTCGCCCAGTCAACGATGAGGTCGTTCCACGAGCTCAAGTCGAATCTAATTCAGTTTAGAGAAAACACTTTTTGTTAATTAGTACTACCTCTCATCGCATAAAATGACAACACCAAAATCGTTTTGGTGCCTGATCGCTTTACTAAACGACTGATTGACTGTCCGCATCATATGCTGCAAGGACCAGTCTTTTGCTGAAATCTTTGCCAAAGCATTCGATTCTTTATAAACCCTTTTCAGTTCATCTCTATATATGCACGTTAGACCAATCCCCACGAAAATAGCACGCTTACCTCTTTGTTTCAACTGGAAGAGCAGGCGTCCCTACCACTATCACCGCCCTGGACATATCGTCTATAAATTCGAGCTCTTCAAACGCTCGTCCTTGGAACGTCGCGAAGAAAATCGCGCCTCTTCCCTTTGAGTGTCTTTGATAGTCGTCGACCATATGTTTCGTTAATTGAATGTATTTATCCTCTTTAAATATCTTCTTCATGCCCTCTAACCTTTCCAAAATCGGCGATTCCTTCGCGGATGACACCGCCCATTGCTCCATACACTGCGACATTAGGTCATTCGAAGCAAATAGCACAAGAATCCCGTGAGGAACGACCCTGGCGATATTCACAAGACTCGCTCCAAGGTCTTTAACTGCAGCCTCAGTGTCTTTCTCAGCTGAGAAATTCAAAGGGACATTGTTCATTCCTCTCTTCATGACAACAGTCAGGCACTGAGATTCAACGTCGAAGACTTGAGAGGCAGCAAAGTGAGTTTCAAAGCGCGTCCTCAAATTCTTTTCAAAGGACCTCATAGGCATGAGAGTAGCTGAATTTATCAATATGCTCCTTGGACCGAGGCTTTTGAGGCAATTGAAGCCGATTCCTGGGTCATTACACCAAAGAGACACAATCAAATCTATTGAAATTATGACGAATGAACTTCAAGACGAGTGATTTACTGTCGGAATTCTCAGGGTCAACTCGAGCGTACATGTCGTAACAATCCACGAGCTGCAGGTCAGGCTTGTCAGGGACTCCTATCAACATATAAGTATTAACTTTCCGTGGAAGGAAGGAGAAAAAACTTTTGTCGAGAGTCGCTGCATCTTCCATTAGAGGAATAATGATGTCGATGATGCTTCTGAAGCAACTCAGCCCGTTCTTATTCATTTTATCTAGATAGATAGAGATTATATACTCGAACGTATTTATTATTGGTTACTGTCGGAGAGGTCTTCACATGCTGCTGAAAGGATTTCCCGGAATTGAGCGATGTTTGAAATGTCTAATCCCTCAGCGAATGGGTTCTTGACTCTTGGTTGCGACTGCGATTGCGATGATACCGCTGAACCATTGCGATCTAGCAGAGTTTATTTGTAACAACAATTCTCAATCAGTAGACTCACTCATCGCAAGCTCTTTAAATATCTTGAACACCTCTCTTCCTGGCCAAATTTTCCCTTTTTCTTTAAATTCGCTCTCTTGTAATTTCGTCCTCCATTTTCCGAAATTTTTCGATAGGTTTCTTATCACCTCGCTTAAATGACCAAGCTCTGTTAGCGTAGTGCTAGATTCATCAGGAAACAGCTTCAGTTGATCCTGGAGGAGATTTATATCGATCTCGCAATCCAACAAAAGCCGTGAGGTCAAATCAAAAGAAACACTTTCTTCCAGCGCTGCTTGAACCCCGTGTCCTTCGTCAAATATAACAATTGCGTTTTTCAGCTCCCTTTTCATTGATGTATGCATTTCTTTCTTCAGAAAAGTCTGGTAAGGGATGAAAACTATATCAGCCCCTTGCTTTAAGTGCAAATAACTTCAGCTTTTGCCGAAAGCGGGAGAATGAATACTTGAATATGCTGGGAATAGTAGAACGGGCAAAATCCATTCTTTTTTCCTAAGGTGTGCACTTCTTCTAAATCGAGGATGCTGTCCTGAAAAGTTTGAACTATTCTGTCTTGATAAGTCTGAAGCTTGTCGTAATAAGGGCAGCGGTGGTCTTTATAGTGTTTGCTCCTTGCCTGATCGCATTTAGATTCCAATTCAATTCCCTAGCAGAGTTATATCGTCGGAAAATCGGAAAGTATTTCCTTACTTTTAGGCCATGGAATTCTTCCCTGATACAAAGCTGTTCACGAGAACCCATCACGCTGATAGTAGGTTTATAGCAAGTGGCTTTTAGCTCATCCACAACCTAAAATATTGCTTTTAGGGTACCACCAAAGGAATTTAGAGTTACATGCTTCAGGTGTGATTGACTTTTGGACGTGTAGATAATCTTTATTTTTTCCTTATTATCACTTGATTCTTTTTGTTGCGCACTTTCCCTCTCAGCTTTCAGCCAAGCGAGGAGACTGCAAAGCAATGGTGTTCTACCGTTCGCTGCGGGAGCTTGCAAAAGCGCGTTTCCTTTCTGCTTTAAGGTCTTTATTACTAAAAATCTGTTAGAAACGCACTAATCGCTGCCTTGAACCTGATTCCATATAACTTAGCTGGGCTGAATGCGGGGTGGTGGGGTAGAAAACTTCGATTCCTTCAATATTTAGTACTTTTTGTGAGAATTTCTTGACCTCTGCGCAGATGGTTAGGTTATATCGCATGCATGGAGGAATTACTATCAATTTTTAAAAGAGCCAATGGTTTAGGAGTCGGTTTGGATGGGGTAGGTTCATTATCCACAATTTGTTTTTTTGGGAACGGAAAAACTTTTTTGGTGGAGTCTGATTTGGGAGTCTGGTTGAGTGTCTCGTTCTGATTCGTTTCGTAAGCTAATCTGATTGACATTTGATTGATGATGGGCGAGAGAATGGGCCGTATTGTCAAGGTGCTGCTTCGATAATTTTTTGGTGTGATATGACGAAGCCCGCGCTTAAATTTTCAGAAAATTAAATCAAACTGGTAAAATATTTTGGATTTACTATTTTACGAGTATATAGGATTAATCTCGAGATATTCACAAGCAAGATTGAGAAATGAATAATAGCTTTAAATATCGTAGAATCGTTAGATTCTTCTAACTTCCTTATAAATTATTCGACTACAGTTCATTCATTGTGAGCTATTAGCATAAGGATCGCTACTTCATATGAAAGTACTTCACAGGAAGTTCTCTACAGCAATTGGTTTTAAAAATGAGACTAATCAAATAAAATAATAGTTCTCAATGAAAATGTTATTGTGTATACGAAGATGCTGATTGATGCATATCCAGCAAGCAGCCTTCAATTAAGACATTCAACCACAAATCGAAGAAGAAGCGCCTTTTATTTTAATTTAATTTCATTATACCGTTTGCGGATAGGGGTTCAGCCTCAAAGGTTTTAATTCAGGCAATTGAGCAATCTATAATCTATGGGAGAAATAATTCTATACAAATCAATCTCAATCAACAATTTATTGCTTATTGAGGTATATTTTATACAGATAATATTCTAAATCTCCAAGATCTTGCAAGATAGGGAGTAGGGTGCTTAAGACCTGTTGTCTTGTAGGGTGATCAGAAGAATAATGTGTTTTGTAGATTTCAAAAGCTTGCTTGAGGTAACTCTTAGCTTCTGGGAGTCTTTTCAGAGCATTTAGAGATATACCGATAGATTTCATAGTCTCTGCAATTACAAGATCATCTTTTGGATATAATTTCTGTCTCATTTCGTACGCTTGCATGTAGTAATCAAGAGCTTTTTCAGTTCTCTTTAGATCGAGTAGAGCAGCGCCCATATTCATTAATGATTGCGCTTGATCTCTCTGGGAGAGTTTTATTCTGATATTAAGCCCTTGGGTTAGATAGTCTTCAGCTTCCTGAAGTTTTCCGAGTTTGCCGAGAGTAGTTCCTATCGCGCACAGATATTTTGCGCATTTCTCATTGTCTTCTTTAGACAATTTCTTACCTGAGAACTCCTGAAATTTTTTTGCGGTCTCTTTTTTTAATTTTTCGGACTTATTTTGCCAATGATAAAAGGATCAGAGAAATGTATCAGCTCACAGAACTGAACTCAGCAAACTGATAGGACTCTTATTTTTCAAACGATGGTGATAATTTGGTGAGTAATATCACAGTAATTAATTAAAATTTGACGCAATAAGGCTGTTCTTCAATGAATATGTGTAAATTACTGCCATCTTATTCAATGTGTCTATCAGAGACCAAGTCACTCGGTTTTCGCAGAGCAGAGTAGAGCAGGATTATAGAAAGGACAACGGCTTAATGCATGTGGAAATAAACTATAGAAATTGTCACATCTTCGTTGCTTCTTCTTCCCCAAAATTAAATGTGGAAGCAGATACTTCTATTTGGATGTTGAATATTCTGCTATATTAGAGTATCAAGGCCCTAATTCTCCTTTGGTAATGAAGATACCTATTCAAATTTGCTAAGTTTACTTGGATTTATAGGCCTTCATTTAAACTAGGAGCCTCCTTTTGAATAAATACCCGAAGAGGTGTGTCACAAATTAAGACGTTACAAGATATTCATTTTAAGGGCATCTTCAAAGTAACCTAGAGCTTCTTCAAAGTCGCCCTTTGGATTTTCTTGTGTATTATGAGCACCGCCCAACCAGCTGTTACCTAAATTGTACAAATTCGTTTCGATCAAAGTTTCGACCAAAGGATGATCTTTGCTTTCAGCTACCCAGGGGGCGAGAACTCGAGCTTCTTCAAGATAATCAGATGCTTCGTCAAATCGACCGAGCTCATTTAAACAAGCGCCGAGGTTATTCCAACATATCACCTTAGCAGATTCCAATAATCATCTGCGTCATCATTCGTTTCAAGAGCTTCCTTGTAACAATCAATAGCCTCCTGAAGTTTTCCAAGCTCTTTCAAACTGTCTCCCATATTAGACAGCAGAGCCGTGGTTTCTCTGTGATTTCCTTTATCGACCCTTCTTCGGATTTCAAGAGATCGCTTGAAATTTTCCAAAGCTTCCCCGAATTGTCCTATTTTGAACAAGGCCTGTCCATCGGAATGTAACCAACCAGCCTCGTAAAGATCATCTTCATCTGCCTCGTTGGGGATGGAGCTAAAAGTAAACCCAGTAATGTGATAAAGAGGAGCACATCGAGTAATAAAATGTATTTCTTCCTTATAAGCCACTTTCAACGGCCTTTTTGAATCAAGACTCATGAGTGGAAGATTGAGACCAAAGAGTGATTTGATTCTCCTTTCATATACAGAGCTCTTTTTAAACCCTTGAGAGAGTTTTTGGAGATGATTCATCTTGACTGAATGTTACGATATTCAGCTAAATTTATTAAAATCAATAACAATTAATCCTGAAGTAAAAAATAGATTCTCAGCGTATTTGGAGGAGGGCATTTCTTTGAGTCACTCTTATTAATATAGCCTTAGTTCTCATGGTCGTCATAGAATCTTCTCCAAGGATACCTCACGCATTGAGCACTGCACACCTCAATTATCATCTCTTCTTTTTTTATTTTGTACAGAAGAGAAGTTATCTTCCCTCAAATATTAGACAACAAAGCAGAATGACTTTGTAATTAGGTTTCGGCTGATGTTAGTCGGAGACTACCGTTCCCTTCTCTCTGACAGCATATCATCGATTCTAATTGGATTGGGTCGGTCATCGACAGCAGAATGGAGTAGGTAAAAAATACAGAAATCTTCAGAGGCTGCATTGAGATTATGAAAGAGCCTGCTTGGAAGAATTAAGCTTAAAATTTAGGTACCAGCCGGTCGATACTAATCTCTCTAGTAACAAGGTATTTCAAACAGATTAAGATAGCACAGCAGTAGCTTCATTTTTTTGTTTAAGATTTATTCGATTTAAATAAATTCCTTTTTGCGAAAGCTTTCGTTCGTTCTAATTCATGGAGAGCCTTAAGGACACTCTCTTTGGTCTATTTAAAAAGACCCCAGCTATTGACAACCTCGCTGACGTACCAGCCAAAAGAGGAAAAACAGGAAGGTTCTATTGCGGTCGAAAAGTGCTAAATTGTAAATGTTGCAATGGACACTGCGGCCCGGATAACGGATGCAATTGCAACGACTGTAAATGGCTTGACATTCAGCAACTTCCCATCGAAAAACTGAAATTTAATAGAGCCGGATGCCGAGCCATCTTTAACAACGGGAAACATTACTGCGGGAGAAAAGTTCTCACATGTCTCTGCTGCAATGGATACTGCGGCCCGGATTTCGGTTGTAATTGCAATGATTGCAAATCGCTCGATGAGCTTCAAGACAAACAAAAGCCAACAATTAAAGAAAACTATGAAGGATTTCCAGCGACGAAAGGAACCACCGGAAAATACTACTGCGGGAGAAAAGAAATGCTTAAATGCTCTTGCTGCGAACCTGTGGTCCAGATAACGGATGCAATTGCCGGGCCTGTAAATGGCTTGATGATCAGGAATCTGGTCTTTGCACTGTGAAAATTACTAAGGATGGGGCCTTGGCATCGAAAGGTCCGAACGGACTGTATTATTGTGGAAGAAAGGCAGTGCTCTGTAATTGCTGTACTCGATGTGAACCCAATGGCCATAACTGCAAGGACTGCAGGCTCTTGGATGAAGAAGAAGCGGCCGCTAAAGAGGCTTATTTGAAGAAAACTGTAGCCTTGAAAGATTTTGTAGGTTCAATACTGAACAAGGAAGTCTCAATTGATATAATATTGGCCATAGCGGGAGTTGGGAATTTCTTTGTGCATAAAGTGGGAATGGATGATACTGAAGAAATCCCCAAAATTGAGAAAGGGCTTCATATCAATGTAAATGAAAGTGGAGTCATTGTTGGGTTTAAAATCACCGAGTAGCTGGTGTCCTTTTCAATTTATACATGTCATTTGATACGCGAATGGCTTAATTGATTAAGAGTAACGTGACTACTACTGCAATGAAGTATTTTTCACAAGAAGACTGTTATTTGCTGATAAAAGCGTTGTTGAATGTCAATCTTTAAAGTGAATTTATATCATGAGGATCTAACCTCTTTGTATTTCATAGTGAAATCTACCATTTTATACTGATGGAAAATCTTTAAGGATTTATAAACTGCAATATTAGACTTCTTGGTCTAAATTAATTACAGAACATCCTTATATTCATAGATTGAATCTTAAGTTTCCTCTCATATGTCCTGAAAGATCTTTTAAATTTTGAATTATGAATCTAGCTTGCGTTCAAGACTTTTCCTACTAACACTATTGAATATGTAATCGGGCTTGGATAAGACCTTCAGAAAAGATTTTATTAGGATCACAGGTTATTTCACCCTAAGAAACTGGGCAATGGATTGATTCAGTTATAGTTATAAACTGTTAATACTTAAACTCTTCACGCTTGATGGATTATGTGCAGTAACGTGTAAAGAGTTCGTTTGTTTGTAAGGAATACTTATTTCAATTAGTGATTGTACAGAAATTG
>ENA-UOTZ01002332-UOTZ01002332.1-compost-metagenome-genome-assembly--contig:-NODE-2332-length-10148-cov-4.559627_pt1 | contig 10148 bp, 6 predicted proteins | sample MGYA00238144_ERZ746983 | MGnify/ENA primary metagenome ERZ746983 (study PRJEB28759, sample SAMN06268863) | compost metagenome | isolation source: single cell | place: USA: California, Emeryville, Joint...
TACCGATGACACAGATAACTATACATGCGATAAGCAAAATTGTTTTGGTTTCTGCCATGTTTTGCTAAAGGACCTTCTGTTTGAAATTAATGCGAGTTTTATATTTTTTAAAAAGGAAAGTTAGACTCTGATGGTATTTTTTTCTGATGCTTTAGCCCATAATTTTGACGAAAAGATCTTCGTTATTACTAACAGAAAGTAAGCAAAACTGAGCAGGAAAGAGATTTTAAAATGAGAGGAGACTCGTCCGATCGTTGATATGATAAATTGCAGCGTTATTTATGAGCTTGAGCGAGTTAGCAGGCAGATGGCTTGCTTCTAACTATGATAAAGCCGATATTAAATTATTAGTATAGTCAAGTCTATCCTTTTTCACAAGATTTCATAACATTTTGAGTTATTGCTAGATATATGAAGAGTTGGACCTGGAAGTGGCCTGTAACGCTAAACTCAATAATCAAAATCAGAAAAGATCTGCCGATTTCTGAATTATATTGACTATTATAGCACTCTTTTCACTAAAACGAGGCTGAAAAGCGAACAAATTTACTGTTTGGTGTTGAAGATAATTGATTTATTTGCGATTTCCTCGAGAGTGAAATAATGTAGAAAATGTGCTTACATTAACATAGGGAACTCCAGCGAGATTACAGGATTCTTTTGAGAAAGATTCAATTAATACGCTTCAATTGATCGCATTATTGGAAACTCGAATGCCAAAATACTATTATCTTCATTGATTTTCGTAAATAGAGGATTTGCTGAAATTGAATTCTCTAATGAAACAGAGGGAGCAAAAAGTATTTCTGGAAATGTTTCGTTGCCGCTCTAAGATAAGGTTTTCAACTTGATTTCTTCAATCATATCATACCCTTTTTTATTTATTTAAACAAAGGCTAAAGTGTATCGTTAAAAAAATGAAGCTTTTACCTGAACAAAAAATGGGAATGTTGATTCTCGACCGCCTCAACAAGAAACTACCAGCAGTAATACTCGGTCTCGACCTCGGAGTTAGACATGTTGGGATATCGATTTCAGACAAACAAGCAACTACAGCGTGAGAGATATACATAAGTTCAATTTTAATATATTTTAGGAGCATGCTTACATCCTATGAGACTAAAGCAGAACGACTCTATGTTGACAAGAACTTTGGCGATCTAATTCAGAAGATTTTGTATAAACATTCTGTTAATGGAATCATATTCGGATTGCCCGAAAAACCACAAGTACATCTCAAACATTCACTTTCGTATTAAACTTTCTCATCGAAGATAACAGTGAATTATTTCAAGAGAGTGATAGAGTATCTGCAAGTTGAGCGAGAGATACGAGTTCCATTCACTGCAGTAATATTGTTATAGAAGCATATACAATTTCTTAATCATGTGAAGACTAGTGAAGATTATACAACGCAAGCTGCGAAAATGGCATCGTATGAATTGAGCCAAATGACTGGAGTTTTCGTAGGAGAGAAAAAAGTAAAAGTTCGTTTGAATGGTTATAAGAGTCTTGATTAGATGATCGATAAAATTGCAGCAACCATGATTTTGCAAAGTTTTCTCGATCTTGTGCACCAAGATCCTAATCGATTAAAGAAAGAAGCCGCTGGAGACAATCAATTGGATGGATAAAACTTTAGATTAGTTTGTAGAGGTTCTGGGCAGGCATTTTGACATATTTATTCTGTTTATATGGGATGTACATACGTTCCACTGTGATAATGGACCATTGCATTGTAGTTTTAAATTGTTTTGAATCAGCTTTCATTTTTTTTTATTAATGAGAGCAAGTTCGATATAAATAGTTCCAATGAAGATTTTCAGAGTATTCTGAGATTAATCATACGGTTATTCTTGAAGAATAAGCCGTTACTCTGACTTCATGACATGAAAGATAAATTATAAAGTCAATTCTTTCAAAGGTGGCTAGAGACTGAAAATTCTGCTGAAGTTCTCTCTACCTATGAAAAAAATTCTAAATCAAAGACTCAATTTTAATAGCTCAGTGATTTTTAATTTAGAGAACAAATAAAAAAATATTTAGTCGCGCCTTGCAATGTATAGCTCACCACACCATGGTAATTACATTCTTTTCATTCCATATTCAGCTTCTCAAAACTTACTCCTAGTGAATGACTCTGATAACACATACGTCACTCCGATAAAAGGTTTCTTTGATTGATAATTGAACATAAACATAACCTATTCAAATCGGTACCACTAGCTATAAGATGGCCACCGAACTCTTTGTTCGCTACGTCAGGTGAAGAGTCGAATCACTTGTTTGTTTTCAACATTCTTTTTCGTAGAGTATCGAGAGGAACATAGTCCTCAAAAACCGAAGCGGTCTGGCCGCAAACATTTTATTGAACATCTGTTCATTTCGGATACAAAGAAACACGTCTTTCCAGCTAGTGAAAATATGTAAGTTATGCACAAATACTTATTATTAGATACTTATTCCTTGTGATAATTAGGAAAGAGTCCAATGAATCTGTAAAAAATCTCTTGAGGCGTTTTAAACTGCGGATGATTTAGATCAAATATGGCGGGAATCTCACGACTCGGGACATTGAAGGAGCTGGTGCAGGTTCTCGTGTTACGAAAGGAGTGAGAAATCTACAACTTGCACAGAAGTTAAGAGCAGAGCATCGAAAATCAGATTCTCTGGATCTTTTGCTGAATTTCCAGAAAAACTTATATAATGAGCTTGTCCAAAAGAAAGAAAGTTCTCAGGTGACTAGGGTATTACTCTCTTTTTTTTGTGACAATAATTAACCTTGGTATTTTGGTAGAAAAACGAATTGAGCAGTCCCGCATCAAGCAGGCCAGAGCGCTTGAGCCAGAGTCCATCGCAAGATTTTGTTAAAATGGCCAAGAACCCTTTTCGCTTGTTGCCTCAGAATGTCTTGTAAATAATTTCGCAATTTCTTCCAAAATCACTTATTGACTCGAATTAAATAGCAATGGCTCGAGCAAGGCAGACATGGCTGGTCCAAAAATCCAAAAGCAATCCCCAGTTAAGGAAATCAAAGAGCAACCAGATTTTAAAATCTATCCGATGAATGAGTAATTAAACTATTGTAATGCTATACCATAAACGCACTTTCAGTCGCCTGGCTCAATCACCTTCCGATTACAGTTTGCCAAAATTGTAGTTTCTGTTGTTTGTTTAGGAAATGTTAACTTGAATACTGATAGACAAAATCACGTCCAGGCTGAGAGACCATTGCAATCTGTTGCTCAAAAGCCTGAGGAAATCAATTCATTGGTTTCAAAGGATCGGCGCTTCAACATGTTGCTTAATAGTAGCAATAGATACGCGAATTACAATATAATTGCAAACAAAGCGTTTCCTTCCACCACAAAAGTAGCTCAGAATGCGGACCGGCCAATCGATGCTCTTTCAAACTACAACACTCAAAGAGGACTTCGACAATCTCTTGGGGATCTGAGAACAAGAGGGCTCTATGACTCAAATCCAGTTTCGATGAATAATTCTTATTTGAATGAGGAGGATAATACTAGAAGAGGAATTCCAAGGTACATTCGTGCCTCTGTTACAACAACTCATTTAATTAATAGAAACAAAAGCGTGCATGATCTTCATTCAGAAAAAAGCTCAAACCCGTAAGCCAACTAACTAAATTATCCTTATTTTAATCACGTATAAGTTGGAGCTTGATCTAAACTCGTTCTTAGTCGAACTTGGAGAGCTAATATTTTGAAGAATCGCGCAGAATTAAGAGTTGAGCACTCTACTATGAAAGAAGCTCTAGAGAATCTTCATGATTCTTTTTTTATGTTTTGAGGTGAGCAAGCTAACTGTTGGTCTGCCCATCTTAGTGAGTAAGCATTAAGGGCACCTTTTATAATTATATAACAAAACCTGAGTACTTATTAAAAATATAAGCAAATTCATCAAAAGTTGCATCTCCGTGAGAAACTTCTATTGGGTATTTAGCTGAAAAGTAACTATGAATATATTACTCTGAGTTCACATCAGTTTACTCACTCACATAAATTGGCTCTAACCCGATAATACATAATGTAATTAAAGCAGTCCCATAATTTCCTTATATATAATCATATATATATACTATATAACTATTATTGCCAAAGTTACCGACAAACTATATGAATAGCGAAAAAACATGTGCTAAAACATGAAAATGTTTCAATTATTCGAAAGTAAAGCTATCTCAATTATTACCCATAGCCATTAATTTTCAACGACCGATACATACTAAAAGATAAAAAAACTCGAGGAAGTTTACAGGTTTGATATATTGCCTGGGTCTGCTTCATCATCATCAGCATCATCGATGCGTCTGCAACAACTCCTGCACCATTCTCAGATTTATCGGTTTCGTATACACATCTGTCATCCCACTTTCCCGGCACTGATTCTTAATATTTTCATCCATATGTCCCGTTAATCCAATGATTTTAGCTTGTTTAGACGAAGAGCTTTTTCTTTTTAAACTTTCCGTAGATATCTTCCTCGAAGCCTCCATACCATTCATGACTGGCATCTCACAATCCATGAATATCAGAGAAATATCTTCCTTATTCTTCGTATACTCTTCCACAGCAAGCTTGCCGTTTGATGCCGTGATAACCTTTTTCCCGCATCGAGTTATCATATCTTTCATTATCTTCAAATTAAATGGATCATCATCAGCAACAAGCACAGTGGTAGCACTCTGCGGACTTTGAGCTTCCTTCTTGAGTTGGTCAATAATTTCCTTGAACTGATAGAAAGAAGCTGGCTTTGTGAGGTATCTCATGGCTTTGATATCGCCTTGAGGGTCCAGACACCTCTGTTGAGTTGTTTCGCAGGGATGACCAGTGACGATAATCAATGGGACATGATTCCATCCGTTTGCCTTTTCGAACTGCCTTATCTGCGCGCAAGCAGTTAATCCGTCAAGGACGGGCATTTGAACGTCTGAGATGATCAGACTAAAGTAGCCTTCGCCTCTCGCTTTGAAGACTTTCACTCCTTCATCTCCAGTTCCCACGATGCAGATCTCTTCGAATCCGAGCCTAGTGAGGAACCTTCTCTTGATTTCTTGGTTATATGGACTGTGTTCCAATACGAGCGCTCTGAAGGTTCTCTGTAGAGCGAGCGACGGTCGGCTCTGCGTCCTCAGGCTGGGAGTTGCATCCGCAATGTCAGCAGTTTCAGTCTTGATCGCAATGACGAAGCAGGTCCCTTGCTCGACTCCTGAATAGACTCTAATCTCTCCCTTGAGGAGTTCGATGATTTCTTTTGTGATCCAGAGCCCCAAGCCCGTTCCGATTTGTCGTTTGGTGGTTTCGTCGTTGACTTGAGTGAATTTGTTGAAAAGGCGATTCAGCTTCGACGCGTCCATTCCGCAACCAGAATCATTGATCTCGATCCTCAAAAACCCTTCTTTCTTTCGAGGCTCCGAGAAATTGAGCTCTTCAACGACTGAGCCGCTCCATTCGTTCGCACTATTCTGAGTGCTTTTAATGAAGCTTTTTCTTGGTTGGGGGAACCTATTACTATTAAAATTCAAAACGCGGTAGCTGCCTGGGGCTTTCTCTTGGAGATCGTAATCCGTGCATAACAGAGAAAGGCCTGTATTTTCATCGCTTTCCTGTCGGACATTCCATTGGCTGGAGACATACACTGGTTTCATGTTGATCTCGCTGATAAGATTCCCTTCGATGAAATCAATGTGAGCGGTTACATAGCCTCTATCAGTAAATTTCGTAGCGTTGGACGTTAAATTGATCATTATTTGACTGATCCTGTGACTGTCGAGGTTCAGGACGCTGGGCACAGAGTCGTTCATGTAGATAGCTCCATACAGTTTCTTTACTCGTATCATCTCGGAGCACACCACCCAAATCTTTTCAAAGAACGTTGCAGTAGTTGTTGGTTTCAGAGCGATTTCGAGCTTTCCCTCAGAGATTTTCGCTGAGTCGAGGATATTATTCAACAATTGTAGAAGCAGCTCTCCGCACACGTTCGCAGCGGTGATTATCTCATTCAGTTTAGGATCTGTCGAGGTCTCTGTCAGAATGTCGATATTACCGAGGAGACTGTTCAGTGGATTCCGAATCTCATGCGAAAACCGGAGTATGAAATTTTCCTTGTCTTCCTTCGCGTTTTTCACGCTTTTCGCTAAATCTGAAATCATTTTTTCATTTCTCTGTTCCGCCTTATTTAGTGAGTGACATTTCATTGCAAGAACAATGTGTAGCATCAAGGTAACACCTATTGCAAGTGACACTTGAAATCTGTAGCTTGGATTCGATGTTATCATTCTGATGGTGTCATCTTGATAATTGCTAGGATGCAACTTCACATCCAGTAGGAAGGCCGAAGCGCTTAGTACCATAGAAAATAGAAAAGCAATGACATCGCTGAGATCGCTGCAATAGACGAACTGTAGGGCTGGGGCTTGAAAGAATGCTAGCGCGCCTATGATACGAAAAGGCTTTCCCATGTACATCGCGAGAAAAGGATATACTGCGAGAGCTGAACCTACAATCCATCTAGAGATTTTCGGGTATCTGTCTTCGAGGGCGAAGATGGCGAGAGCGAATAAATAAATGAGCAGACTCCATCTAAAGGTACCTTTAGCAGTTGCTCCCACGAAATTTTGGATCAAGGTGTGTGTAATAGCAACAATGAGAACGAATTTGAGTTTAAAATGCCTTTGCAATTTAGAGAGCAGGTAATTACTCATTTGTAGAGTGAACTTGGATGTGCAATCCAAAAAACTTTTTTATATTTTCGACAGTAAGTCGAGTTGGGTCATAGTCTAACGTCAGCGAATTTCCAGGCAGCAATAATCAGTAAAAATCGAATTGGGGTGGTTTTGATGTTATAAAATGAAATGCGGAATACTGCCTGATCCTTTAGAAGGAAAAGTGATTAATAAAATTTTTGATTTTAATAGAGAAGTTTGAGAGCTGTTTATGATAGAAAATTGCTGGTTTAGAACCATTAACTCATAAAGATCATTTTTAAACCAGTAATTCTTAAAGATTCCAACAACAATAATTAACTAAACGCAAAAGCCAAACGCAGTTGATTTTAACTTTTTTGTTTCAACGAGTGTGATTTCATCTCCCATTTACCAAGAAAATCCTGATGGTTAGTTTTATAATTCCTAATTTCAAACATATAGTGAAGTTATTGACGAATTGACGTCAATTTGCCTTGTTAAGTCCTCCTATATGGATATATTGTTTTTATCTTTCATGGAAAAACTTAAATGTTGGAAATTTTGATCACTTTTGCTACAATTGCAATTGCTGGTGAAAAGGATATTTATACTCCAAAGCACACACGGTTTCGCAGTTGAGCGTATTTGAAGGACTGAAAATGATGCTGGATGCCGAAATACTCACTCGAGGTTCTGGCTGTAATATTCACAAAGACTATATGAATGTGAGAAACAACTAATGAAAGCGAGTGAGACAAATCATATCGCGGAGAAATTGAAATGAGATCTCGTGCTAAAAAGGGAGCCTTATAGGAAATTAAAGCTAAGTCTAGCTAGCTTGATCGTACTTAGCAATACAGCAAGCTCTCAGATCTCAAAAAGGCATATATTCTAACGCCAAACTCCTTCGTCTGAATCAAGTCATGGATGAAAGTCTATCCAAGAAGCGAAGGCTTAGAAATCATCCTACTCAGCTCTGATGTTTTAACTTTTTTGTAGAAGATAACTACAGAATGTTGAAAATCGCTTTCACTCTCTCTGTTTGCACTTCATTGACGGTTATATGAAAGAACACCACGATTACCTTTTCACAAAATGCAAAGTTTATAAGAATCATACCATTAGATACATTTAACAGTGAAAAACAAGGCAGCTTAAAAGAGAATATTCTAATTGATGTCATTTTAAAGAACATTTTCTGTTTTTAATAAAATTATTCTCTTATCTTCTATACTGCTTCTGCAGTAAAGATCAAAGTCTCATGTTCGAATTAATTCTAATGGTGAATCTATTGCTCTATGTAAGAAAGCCCTAAAAAATGCTGTAATCAGCAGCAGATCGCGACTCCGGATGGAGCGGACACAATTGTATTTCTGAATTATTTAATTTTTCCGCAATTCTGCATATGAAATTCTCTCGCGACATTAGTGCTAAGACACTACTCTTTTGTAGAAGAACTCCTGAGAATAATTATAATGATTGTGTTTTGTCGCTATATTACAAGCTTTCGCTATTGAATCAGATCTATATTAGTAAATTACTGATTTGTGCCTCAGTAATATAAAATAAATTAGGGTTCTTCTGAAATGTTTGTTTCAAAGTCAAGTTGAAAACCTTTAGGTGATAGGTCGTCAACACAATAAGCTGTATTCTTTTATTTCAAAGCGAAGCAGAGAAATTATGCCTTACAAACATCATTTTAAATTTAGATAGAAGGAATTAGTTTGTTAGGTGAATTTAATGTGCAATCGCTTGATGGCTGTTCTTTGAGAGGAGATAAGTCCTAAGGAAAGTTGCAAGTGGGTATATAGTACACATTACCAGATTGCCCATTCATTAGCATAGATAAAACTACAATCAACAGAGCAAGCGCAGAAAAAATTTTTTGTTCATTAATTATGGAGAATTTATGTATTTATTCGTCTCGTTGTTTTTCATCTACCGTTGTTTCTGCTGTTTATTACAAAAACATTAAGAAGTACTTCGTGTTTTCGCCATCGTAAAGTATTTAGATGTATGTGAACTTCTTAATCCTTTTTAAAATCCCGCGCTTTGGGTGAATATCGATTAATTAAATTGCCTCTTCAGGTTCTCATGAAAAAGATTCGTTGGTTTCTGGCTTTTTCTATTGGCCCTCCTGAGGAAGCCGCACAAAAGAGACATTGGCTTTCTCGTTCAGGAAAGAAGGAGCGATTTTGGCCTTCACATGAAAAATAAATGAAATCTCCTCCATTCAAAGGAAATAATAAAAGAAACGAACTGCCTTCATTTTTCTATCCAATTCAAGAGCTAGCTTACAAATCCTGAATTGATTGCCTTGCATTTTGCCCTATTCATTCCTGGCAATTTCCATCTAACGACTTTTTGATAATTTCTATATTGAGCAAATCAGAGTCATCTGGCTGACCTAATGCTTATTTAAGAAACAGCTTAAATCTTCAAGCTGGTAGCATCATTCTGATGGTTTCGCTTTTGGGTAGAACTGAAAAACTCAAATAGAATCAGTTGTTGAGAATTCTGAGTCAGATTGCCCCCATGTTAACCTAAGCACCATTTGAAAACATGTAATGAAAAAAATCTGTTGGATGCCTTTTATGTGTTGTTCTGAAGAATTCTTTTTTTTTTTTGGAATTCATTTATTCATTGAAATAAGTTCAAAACACCCATTTAAAATTTGTCTCAAAAAAAAAAAATTCGAGTCATTTGCGTTCTCTCATTCCTCACTAGTCTTCTGAGAACCTTGGCATCCAAATGAAAGGCTTTTTTGATTCTTGTACAGAAGAAATCCATCCAATTGATAATTAATGACTGCACCGATCAGTTGACCCTTTTAAGGAGATGACTCCAGAGAACTTCCCTAACTCGTTAGGTTTTGACCAAAACAAAAAAAAACCGTTATCTATAATTCCTTTTAGCGTTAATTGCTTGAGAGCCACTTAATTTTCAATCTAATAAAATATCTTACTATTCCAAATCGAAACGAAAATGGAAAGTGTCGAGTTGACTACTTCACTAAATCAAGACAATAAAACTTTTACACCCGAAGATTCAAAAGAGTCGCAGCCAAGAAGTGAACTCGGTTCTTGTACATACACACTATTTGCTGACAGTCTCCCTTATATGGTCTATCTGATTGGATTTTTGAGTATTACCACGTTGAATTTGATCTACTTTTCAAAGAGCGTCCCTGAGGAAGTTGCCCCTGACGCCATCGCCGGCGTTGGAATCGCAATACCTTGGACCGCAGTTACTACTTTCATAGTTATAATGAGTCTTAATGGAGGCTTGTCTACTCTGGCTGCTCAAGCCTTTGGATCTAAAAACTACGAGTTGGTTGGACTTTATCTACACAGATGCCTCATCATCAGGACACTCGGCTTGATTCCAAGTATCATCTTGCTAATCTACTGCGAAGAATGTCTACTGGCCCTTGGTGTTT
>ENA-UOTZ01002334-UOTZ01002334.1-compost-metagenome-genome-assembly--contig:-NODE-2334-length-10143-cov-47.149613_pt1 | contig 10143 bp, 2 predicted proteins | sample MGYA00238144_ERZ746983 | MGnify/ENA primary metagenome ERZ746983 (study PRJEB28759, sample SAMN06268863) | compost metagenome | isolation source: single cell | place: USA: California, Emeryville, Joint...
TATCATATCTCGATATATATATATGACATACAAATATTATATACCGGTATCACCATTTCTTTGAGAGATAGGATATACATGTTGTTTGCTCTGATTGCTTTTATTGACCTTGCTGTAACTGAGCAACAACTACATCTCACATTGCTAATTGCAAGCTTGTTGAATTTATACTTCCTCAAATGCCACATAATTATTCAGGATCATCAAACTTCATATTTTATTTAGTACGGTTAAACTACTAAAGTCCGGCACAAATGGAGCCCAATAAAAAAGCTGCAACAACTTTGAATAAATCAAAGACTTCTAGTATGCTGCTGGACTCCCACAATGCTACAAAACTCAGCGGCAAATCTCCTTCATCTGGGCTCGCACACAAAAGCTCGAAGAACTTAGAAACTACAAATAGAGGTAATTTTAAACCTGATTCGGAACAATCATCAAGCTATTTCCTCCTTACTAGTAGCGTCATTCAAAAAAATACCTGATTTGGTGTATATCGCGAATGAGAAAGACTCACCTGAAAGATTGAGCCCTAGAAAAGAAGTCGATTCTTTTAGTCTACGCACTCGACAGCATCAGACACAAAGTCTTGACATATCAATGCCTCAGCTGCCTTCCAAATATATGAATTTTTTTGCAGAGCAAGCTAAAGTACCTGAAAACAATGATTTTGTCACTGTAGAGGCTTTGAAACGAGAGATGGTTAGAAGTTCAGGTGAATTCAGCAAGCGTTTGCAGATCAAACAAGATGAGCTTAACGTTAAAATAGCTGAAATATTCGAACTAAAAGCGGAAATCAAATCGTTTAAGCAATGTCTAATGTGGATCATCGCAGAGTCCGCTTCAATTAACACATCTAAGGACTCAAGATACGAAAACTCAAGTACAAACGAAAACACAGCTTTCGATCAAGCGCGAGAATTATTTTTCTTTCAAAGTATTTCTCAGATGAAGAACCTCTTCAGCGAAGAAGAGCAAAAAATTTTACAAAATAAAGCCGTGATGCTCGACGAAAAATTTGAGATGAGCACCGATGAGAAAGAAAGAAACTTGCGCCAGTTAAAGCAACTTGTTGACTCTGAACGAAGCCGAAATCAAGAACTTTCCAACAAACTGAGTGAAGTTAGCAATGAACTGGAGAGCAAGGAGGATATGTTAAAAGATTTACGGAGTCAACTTGCTGAGGAAAAATTTAAGAATAAGAAGCTGAGTAAGATCCTTGAGCTGCTCGGGTTCTCGATTTATGAGTCAGAAACCTTGGCAACGAATTTTGTTGATAATTCACGGCTGAAGGATATAGACAAAATCATTGCAAAAGATGAGGTACATTCGGAATTTAGCTCAGCATTTGGGGACACTCATCAAGAGCTGCAACAGGAAGAAGGAAATTTAGAGCTCACCTTGAAGCAGTCAGCTTCTATCTCGAGGGGTGTCGTCTCGGAAGCGTTAAAAGAAACTAATTTGGAAGATAATCCGGGAGATAGCAGGTTTAAGGAGCTAAGGGAACAAGATTTGAGTCCTCTGAAACTCGGCACAAATATCGAACTTGAGGTTGATTTTACAATGCAGAGCACTCATTCACGTCTCGAGAACCAACTATCATTGATTAAAATCGAGCGAGGTGATACTAACGAGCAGGCCATGCCGCAAATGCCAGAGCAGTTGGTAGACAATGAAAATGAAACTCTGGCGGTACAGCCAACAATAAATAATTTGAAAGCTCCTACCCTTGAGAAAGGCTCACAACTAGCAGAATACGAAGAGCAAATTATGAATCTACAAGGCCAAACAGAAGCACTACGAAAAAGACTGACCACTTTAGCTGACAAAAAGCAACATCTGGAAGCTAAGCTTGAAGAGATGCAACAAAGCGAAAAGCTGAAAGATGAAGAATTAGAAAATTTAAGAACAACGAATCAATCCTTGAAGCAAGAACTTGATGAAATGAATCCTTATATTCAGGTTACACAGGAGTATTACGACAAATTGCTAGCTGAGTTCCAGAAGCAAGAAGACGAAATTAAAAGTCTGGTTGAGGCTTATGACAACGTTTTAAAAGGCATTATTGCTGAATTGTGTGAACAGGAAGCAGATTCAATCGAAGTTTATTGGACTAGGAATCCCTCAAAGGCACAAGGAGCTATAATCAAAGCTATGAAGGAGCTAGGATTGAAGACTTTGAGAGAGCAAGGCTACGAGAGCGTTGATGAGCTGCTGGAAGTTATTGAGGAGTTGCAATCGAACCTAGAGAAGAGTAATAAGGAAACTAACGATCTGCAGAATCAGCTGGTCGAGAGTAAAAAAGAATATTTCAGTGTCAAGGAAAAGCTGGATGAAACATTGGCGCAATTCGAAAAAGTGATAGAAGAAGAGCAAAGTCTGGTCGCCAAAATTGAGGCTCTTGAGGAAGAATTGGCAGAGACCCAGGCAGATCATGAAGCTCAGGTAGAATTGCTGGAGGAAGAAGCGGCAAGCTTAAAGAAAAAGCTGAAAGATACGAAAGAAACTAAAGAAATTGAGGGTGAAATAGAGCAAATGAAGGCAGATTTTGAGAACGAGATGAAAGGATACATTGCAAGCATCCAGCATCTAGAGACAGCGAAATCGTTGGCTGATATGGCTTTCGAGACGCTAAAGAAAGAGAATCAAGAATTAATCGAAGAGAAGATTAAGCTGATTCAGGGTAATGGTTTGGAGAAGCAAGACCTTGAAAGCAGAGCTAAACAGCTACTGAATAGCAATCAAGAATTAGTACAAATCGTTTCTCAATTGAAAGCGGAGCTCTTGGAGAAAAGCGCCGGTTATGATAAACTCACACTCCAAGTCACCTCGTTGGAAGAGAAAGTGACCTTACAGACTGAAAAAATTAATAGCCAGCAAGATGAACTGGACTCAAAGCACAAAAGATTCATTGAATATCAAGAAGAGATAGCTCAGCTCGAACAAAATTTAAGAGAGTCAAAAGAGAAAAATAAAAATTTGCTTACGGAGATTGATGAGCTAGTGATGCAAAATAGCTTGTCTAAAAGAACACGAGAGACCGAAAACGAAGAAGCAAAACGACTTGAGGAGCAAGTTCAGCAGAAGGAGAAAGAAATAGCCAGTCAGAAAGAGATTTTAGAGCAGCAGCGAATGAGAATCCAAGAACTTGAGACAGAAATGACTTCGGCTAAGCTTCAAATTATTGACCAGCAAGCGACCCTAATGGAACATATCAAGAGCCTGAAATCGGATTTATTAGGTGAGGCTCAGCTCACAGTTAAAGTGGAGGTTCTTACTCAGCAGGTCAGCACGCTAAAATCCAAAATCTCTGAGCAAGCTCAGCAGGTCGAAGAACTAACTAATAAATACTCTCTCAAGCAGGAAGAATGCCAAGATTTGTCATTGAAACTAGCACAAGCGGAATCTGAAGGTAAAATCTCTAGACAGCAGCTAGAAGCTCAGATCAATGAACTTATTGAGAGCAAATCTGAGCAAGAAACAAAACTTAGGACCTTGACCCAAGAAATTACGTTGAAACAAGACGAAATTGAGAAATTACGCGAAGATGCTGTTGTAAACAAAGAAAAAGTAATTGCTCTGAACGAAAGGGTAAAGAATCAGCAAGAAGAACTAGAAATGCGCCAGAATCGTGTTAGACAGCTGCAAGATGAAATGGAGAAACTTGAGGAAAAGCTGAAAGAGACTCAAACAGAATCTGTAACCATTTCGTTCCAAGCGAAAGACGCATCGTCGAAGTTAGCTAGATATAAGGCTTTGTTTGAGACCGAGAAAAAAAGGACTGATGATCTGAATCAAGAACTAACTCACAAATTTGAAGAGATCGGGGCACTCCAAAACGCTATTCAATCGAAGGACCAAGCTTATGCGGAATCGCAAAAGCAGAATTTTTCGTTGAAGCTTCAAGCAATGGAGGAAAAAGGTCGATTGAGTCAAGATATTAATAGACTTGAAGCATCGGAGACCTCACTTAAGAGCGAGATAAATAAACTTCAAGAGGAACTGAAAACACTCACCCAGTTGAACAAAGAACAATCGGGGTATATCTCGGAGCTTAAGCAAAAATCATCGGAAATGCAGGAAGAAACCCAAAGCTATAGACTCAAAATGAACACAATAGAAGCTGAAAGCAGGCTGCAAAAGCAACAGCTTGAAGCTCAAATGAAAGAAGCTGTCGAGCGTGCAGCTGAGATTGAAAACTACTCGCAGAAACTGAAAGCGGAGATAGAAGCCAAGAAGAACGAAATCGAAAGCATCAGCCAGGAGAACAGCACTCTTAAAGAGAAAATTGCTTGCATGAATGAAAGAGCAATTAACCAACAAGAAGAGATCAATCTGCTATTGCAACGAATTGACAAGCAGAAACTAGAGATAACCAATAGCGAGGAGGAAATTAGAGCGTTAAAGACCAAGAATAATGAACTAATGCTGGAATTAGAAGAAAAAACATTCAAATTTGAAAATGAGAAGCGAAAAGGGGAAATAAATGCACTTGAGCTCGAAAGTTTGAAACAAAAGCTTGGCGAAGGGACGATCGAGTGCGACAAACTGAAAGGATTGGTTGCTGCAAAAGATACTAAAATAAATGAAATCGAGAAAAGCGTTGTAAGCCTGAAACAAGATTATCAGCAAGAAAACGATATTTTATGCAAGGAGATCGAGAACCTAAAAGCTCAATTGTTTTCGCAAGCGACCTCGACTAACGAATCAACGCAGAATGAGCTAATTCAACTAACAAAGCTTAACCACGAACAGGCAGCATTAATCAAAGGGCTCACTCAAGAGCGAGATCAATATTTGAAAACGTCCCAAGAGGCTGCTCAAGAACTAGAAACTCTTAAAACTGAAAGTAATAAGCAGATTCACCAGTTAGAAACCCAATTAGAACACCTCAATACCCACTGTAAAGAAATCGGGAAAAAACTTGCTCAAGCGCAATCTGAGCTTGCTATGAAGAGTGACGAACACAACAAGAAATTTCAAGAGGTAGTCATTTTACAGGAAAAGGTTTCTTCACTATCTACAAGTGTGATAGACCAACAAGATGAACTTGGAAAGAAACAAATGCAAATTAGTAAATTGCAAACCGAAAATTCTGAGCTCGAAGAAAAATTCAAAGAACTCATAAACAGAAATATGGAGCTATCGCTACAAGTGAGTGAGCTAACATCAAAGTATGAAGCTCAAAAGAAGGTGGCAGAAAGTTGCAAAAATGCAGTGGAGACAACACAAAGCGAAGATTCGAAGAAAAAGTCAGAATTAGAGTCTTTGAATATACAAAAAGAGCAGACTATAAAAGAACTCGAAGAAGAGCTCCGAAAAATTCAACAGCAATTTTCTCATAGTAAATCAAGTTCTGAAGATGAGTTAAAGAATTTGAGGGCACAACTTCAAGTTGAGACTGAAATTAACTTTCGTAAAACCCTTGAGCTTGAGGAAGCAAAACAGTTAAATTTTTCTCAGCATGAGAAGCTGAAAAATGTAGAGCAAAATAATGAGTTATTACTCAAAGAGAACAGAGAGTTACAGTTGAAGCTCGACATGGCCGAGTCCGCAAATAAATTCAGAGTCCAACAGTTGGAAGGGCTTCTTCAAGAAGCATCCGTCCTCGCAGAAAGACAACTAAGTGTGGTGAAGGAGAAACTTTTACAGAGAGAAGGCGAGCTGGAGATGTCCAATCAAGACAGAGCAAGTTTGAAAGAAAAGGTATCTGCATTGACTGAGAAGAGTAACAATCAGCAGGAAGAGCTTACAGCTCAGCGCCAGAGAATCGAAGAATATCAAAAGGAAATTGTGCAACTCGAGACCGGTCTCAGAGAAAGCAGAGAGATCAACCTGAAACTAACAGCACAAGTAGAGGAATTTTCTTCACTGTCCCAGAAAAACAAACGTCTCTTCGACGACTGTCAAGGTGATCTAAGCCGTTTGCAACAAGAGAATAATGCTCAGAAAGCTCAGGTAGAGTCTCTTAGCGATGCGATCAGAGATAAAGATGCTCAGATAAAAGCTCTTGAGGATGCGTGCTCAGCTCTGAAGCTAGAGCAGGTGCAGCAAATAGTGAATTTAAGTGAAGAGATGAAGAAGGTAAAGGAGAGCATCCTATCGGAGACACTAAAGTTAGCTGAAAAAGAGGGAGCACTTGCAATGCAGCAGCGAGAAGCGACTGACCAAAAGAACGACAAACTCAATGAAAAACGTCAAGAGCTTCAAGCGGAAGCACAAGAACTAAAGTTAAAGTTAAAGGCAGCTCAAACAATGAATGAAGTCCAGCAACAGCAATTTGAGTCTCAAATGAAGCACTTAGTTGAGCTGAAAAATACAATTGAGGAACAGTTGAAATTTGTTAACTCAGAGCTCGCGAGCAGAGAGAGCGCGATTGAAAAACTGACTCAAGAAACGTCGTCTCATAAAGAAGCTCTTAACCAAGCTCAGACCCGAATACAGGACCTCGAAAAGGAACTTTCTTCTACCAAACTTCAAGCCCTTGAGCAGCAATCAAATCTTGTTGATCAAATCAAAAGCCTCAAATCTGATCTTCTTAGCGAGGTGCAACTCACTGCTAAGTTAGAATCTTTGAATCAGCAAATAAACACAATCCAAACCAAAAACACAGAACAAGCGCAGCAACTTGAAGAATTGAGCAAAAATCACCTCCTCAAGCAGCAACAATGTCAAGAATTGTCACTCAAGTTAGCACAAATGGAAGCTGAGAATAAAATTCACATCCATCAGTTAGAGGCACAGATCAAAGAGCTTACTAACTCTAAAGCAGACCAAGAAATAAAAATTAGCAATTTGACACAAGAAATTATGCTCAAGCAAAAAGAAATAGAACGACTCAGTGAAGAAGCAGCGATAAATAGAGAAAAAGCCCTGGCTTTAAATGAAAGAGTAAACAATCAACAGGAAGAGCTTGGAACTCGCCAGGAGCGTATTGCACAACTGCAGGCTACGATAGCAAAGCTGGAGGCAGAATTGAACGAGGCAAAGAAAGAGAATATTGAGATGACGTTCCAATCAAAAGACGCATCATCAAAATTAGGAAGATACAAAGGATTATTCGAGGCTGAGAAAAAACGAAATGAAGAGCTTCAGAAAGAACTCACTGAGAAAAATGAGGAGATTTCTCACAAAAATGAGATGCTAAATAATAGAGACCAAAAGATCGCTGAGCTCCAAAAACAAAATGTAACTATGAAGTTGAGTACCATGCAGGAAAAAGGTCAAGCAACTCAAGAAATTAATAGACTTAAGGCTTCTGAAACTGCTCTCAATGAAGTGGTTGACCGAGCCCAGGAAGAGATCAAATCGCTAAGGGCTCTTAACAAAGATCAAGCTCAGCAGATCTCAGCCCTTACTCAAAAGAGTTCTGCTCTACAATTAGAGGCTCAAAGCAGCAAACTAAAACTAAATGTGCTTGATTCTGAAAACAGGCTGCTCAAACAGCAGCTCGAAACTCTCACGAAGGAAACAGCAGATAAAAAGAGTGAAATGGAACAGATGACCCAAGAAAACGTCGCACTCAAAGAGAAAATTGTATATTTGAACGAGAAAACCAACAATCAGCAAGCAGAGCTAGGTCTGTGCCAGCAGAAAGTTGAAGAGCAAAGGAGAAAGTTAGAAATACTAGAAGAGGCAAAGGAACCCAAAAATAATACAGAGAATGTAAAGCAAGTCACACAAGAAGAGGACACTCAGAATGGAGAGTTTGAGAAACAGATGATAGCTCTGAAAGCTCAACTTGAAGCTGAGAAAGCAAAATTAGTCGATGAAGTACAGACTTTGAATAACAAACTCTCGGTTGAATTGGAACTGAACACTAAGCATACGGGTATTATTGAGAGTCTCACAAAAGCGAGCCAGCAGCAAAGTTCTCAACTTGAGGCTAGTAACTCTCGAATTATGGAATTGTCGAAAGAAAACGAAGACCTCACAAAAAAAGCTTCAACTTTGGAATCTGAACATCAGATGCAAAAGGCGAGCCTTGAATTAAAGGCCAAACAAGCAGAGGATAGCAAGTTGCAATTAGAAGAGCAGCTTACAATGGTTAAATCACAGCTAGCAGCAAAAATCACAGAGCATGATGATCTCGCTTTGCAACATACTACTCTCAAAGAAAAGATCGTTTTTCTCACCGAGAAAGTCAATAATCAGCAAGAAGAGCTGAATGTAAGACAGCAAAGACTAGTCGAATATCGAGGAGAAGTGGCTCGCTTGGAGCAGAGTCTGAGAGAATGCAAGGAAAATAACACAAATCTCTCCTTACAGATCAACGAGCTAGCCATCGAAAGCGAGGCCGTAAAGAAATCATTAGCAATTGAGAGAGAAGAGATGAGTCACATTGAAAGACTGGTTAAACAGAAGAATGAAGAGTTGCTGTCCCAGACAACATTGCTAGCAGAGCACAGGGTCAAGATTGATGAACTCGAGAAATTGTACTCCTCTGGCAAGACTGAAGCGATCGAGAAGCATTCAAGCCTATCTGAGGAAATTAGAAAGTTAACAAACGATATTTCTATAGAAATTGATAAAAACAATCGCCTTTCTCGCACTAATCAAGATAATGAGAACAAAATTACCGAGCTACAAAAAACTCTTGATGACTTGAGGAAAAAGCTTCTCGAGATCGAGCACCAAACGGCGATTCGTGAAACTCAGGTTCAAATCCAAACGAATCTCCACTCTGAGGAACTAGCGAAACTCAACGCAGAGATACAAAGCAAAGAAGAAACTCTTAAAAAATTAGAAACCAAGCTCAAAGAGACTGAAGAGCACCTTGAGACAACTCAGCGCTCTTTTCTTGAGCTCAGATTCTCCAACAAGCAGCCAACTAAAGCGAAGAACAACCCTAAATTGCACAGAAGCATCTTCTCCAAAAGAAACAGCATAGACTCTCAGCAAAACAACTCTGAGAAAGAAGCTGAGAGCACTCCAACAAAAGATAAAGATGTCGCTGCTGCTGCTGAATACAATTATAGTTACAAGTATGCTCTTTTGAATAACGGTGAGAAGATTGCGTACATAGAAGACGGTCCTAAAGACTCCAAATATGCACTGATCGCTCTGCATACGAATGCTACAACTTCCTATGTGTATCTAGATTTCATGGCACAGATGAAGGATTTTATCAGAGTAATAGCAATCGATATGCGAGGTCATGGAAGATCGTCGTATTTGAATCCGGTGACCAAAATTGATGATTTGTCTCAAGATTTGCATCTGTTTATTACAGACCTCGGCTTAAAAAGCGTTTCACTGATCGGATGGTCATTGGGTGGAGGAGTTGGTCTCAAATATAGTATGGAACATCCCGAGATGGTAAATAAGCTGATCTTGCAAGCGAGTGTGGGTCTCAAAGGATGGAGCACTGAAGACGAGACCATTACCGTGGAAGATTTGCTGGAAAATCCTGGAATTGAGATGTTCTTGGAGCAAGTGGCTGATAACAATATCGAATTTATTGAAGAGACGTATCAGCCGTTCAAACAGCTTCTGGGACAAGAGAAGTTTGTGGAGTTCTGTGAACAGGTGTTGAAAGAGAAAGCTTTGCAAGATTCGTATTATTTGATTGGAGGGATGGATTTGTCAGACTCTATTGCGAAGCTAGAAGCCAAAGTGCTAATTCTGCACGGAATAAACGATGAAGTTTGCTCTGTAAAGATAGCAAAAGAAACCGCAAGAGTGTTGGGAGATAAGGCTTTGTTAGACGTTTGGGATGGAGTTGGGCACATGATGCTTGCGGAAGCTCCAGCCAGAGTGGCTTCAACTGTCAAAAAGTTCTTATTAGAAAACAAAATTTAAGAAAATTGTGGAGTTATTCAAGAAAAAATTTCTTACAGCGAGTAAGATAGTGTCATTATAATTTTTTCAAGGCAGTATGTATGCTAAAGTCATTACTTTGTGATGGAATTTTATAAAATATACACGAATTATATAATTCTTGTTTTTGCGAATTCAAAACGACCGCAGCATATCAGAAAATCCAAATGTTTCACAGAGCAGAGGCAACTTATCATAATTATGAATAGGAGGTACATTGTATATGAGACGATTTTAAGCGTAATGCTCAAATTCTTCTCCCTCGTCTCTGAGTTTACGAACCTTTCGGATTCTTGTAGTGATGCGGCCTTAATATTCTTTCAA
>ENA-UOTZ01002335-UOTZ01002335.1-compost-metagenome-genome-assembly--contig:-NODE-2335-length-10138-cov-13.721797_pt1 | contig 10138 bp, 10 predicted proteins | sample MGYA00238144_ERZ746983 | MGnify/ENA primary metagenome ERZ746983 (study PRJEB28759, sample SAMN06268863) | compost metagenome | isolation source: single cell | place: USA: California, Emeryville, Joint...
TTGGCTCTCACTTGCTCTATTAAATGCACTGTCTCTCAAATTTTTAAATGTTGTTTTTTTAGTTTTATTATATTTTACTATACATATAAGATACAGGAAATGATGCCTCTTCATCCTTCTCTAGGTCGTCTTTTTTCAAGGTATGAGAATCCTGAGAATTTAAGGTAGATAGCGTGAAACAAAAGAAACAAAACAATTTCTATAAAAAAAAAAATCACAAAAATTTCAACAAGAAAGTGCAAGATGATCGCTGAACTAGGTGCTAGAATGTTTAAAGAACGCACTAATGTATTTGCTTAGAGAAAAGAAACATAATAATAGAAAGCTTGAGAAAGAATTGAGTATAACTAATAAAAAACTCTTTTGGTAGGATAGCTTCCGAGCAACCCGTAATTTGGCAAGGACAAAGAGTTGATGTTTTGCATATCCATCGTAACAGGTTCTACAGTCAAGCTATTTGTAATCGTATTCACTCTGAAGAATTGACTGGTTGGTAAATTAGCCACACCTGAATACATCTGGCTTCGAACCTCCATATTTTGCAGCAGAATTTTGTTGCGAAGCAATTGATTCTGCTCATTTTGCATATGCAATAGATGCTGATAATAAAGGTTTTCTTTTATTAGATTATCAAATTGCATCTTTTGAAGCGCAGTGTTCATTAGTGGTTGAGGGCAGAGAGTGTTCTGAACACTTATACCATGTAGGGGTGCACTGAGGTACTGCTCTTGCAGTTGACAATTTAATGCTCCAAGGTTCTGTTGGCCCTGGCCTCCTGATTGACCGAAAATCAAATTTTTTTCCGGTAACAGCTGGGAAAGATGTTGACTAAGCATCTGACTCATGAGCACTTCAGTGGTAACTAACTTTTCGTCTGACATTCCCACTGAATTTCCTTGGGTTGGGCTATTTTTAGAAAATTCTGGGTGATGAGTGGATGGTTGGGCTGCAGTCACAGCAAGAGCATTGATCGTTCGGTATTTTCTCTCTCGAATCTTCTTTTTGCCGATTCTGCCTTCTTTTTTGTACACTCCCAGTATTGCTTTAGACGTTGAAAACTTCAAACCAAACTCCTTTGCTGCCTAATGACTAATTGTCAGCGTTTTATCCAGACGTAGGAATTACCTCTCTGATTGTAACCTCTTTGCTGAGCACTTTTTTGATAAAATTCTCTCTGATTTCTTGAGTAATCATCTGGTACTTCCTTTTAAATCTTTTGTTTACAGCTTCATCGGTTGCTTGGTTCGCTTCGTTTTGGTGGGGTTGTGATTTTTCTTCTACAGTAGCGACCTGTTCGTTGGCTTCCATCGTGTGAGGTGAGTTTGAAACTTGCTCTGGAGAAGAGTTATCCATTGTATTGTAATTTTTATCTCGGGGGTTATCTGAATTTATTAATTTATTACGGAATAGGAATTTGAGTTTAATAATTGCTCGCCCGACTTTAGATTGACTGTCCGAAAATTATTCTCAGATTCCAGAGAACAAAATACTTAATTCTGGGTATATATCAAAATTGGGCAATCATTCATTGCTCTACTGCAATTTTTTCATTAATTTTAATAAAATGCAAATGATTAATAATTAATTTAATAAAATTTCGTTGAATTGGACTCAATATTGAATTTTTTTTACGAATTCTGAAAAACGCCAGTTTTTTTAAAATTTTGATTTTCTGCAACTTTAAAGTGTATACTAGTAATCCATGTTATTATTCTTCATTTTGAAATAATGCTGTCGCAATCTCACTTCCATGGCCTGAGAGCAAATAAATAAAGACCTCTAAGGTTCTTAGAAGAGGCAAGCTGGAGTCCAATTTGAAGAACATATTCGAGACACTGTAAAACAGGCATTGGTTTCAAAATTGCTATAACAAATGAGCGCTTTGAATTTGTTAGCAGCCTACCTAATTAAAAGAATTTGAATTGATTGTTTATTAAAATTGATTTTATGCTCTTCCGTCCTGTTCTTTTAAAAATGGGTATGTAACAAACAACCTTTCGTAAAAAGAGACAATCATTACTAGCGTCCTCACTCGTACTGCTTCATGTCATTTCTAGTTGCTAGACTAGCTTACTTCATAAATTGTGATACATCAGCTTCAATATTTTCGCCTCAGAAACTGAATGAATGGTTCTATCATCCTAAATAGTCTCAACAGCTTCTAATACCTTGTAACATTGGAATTATTTTGCCTGTTGCATCAATGAACAACTCAATTTGATAGCTCTCAAGCATGTCCTGGATAAAAGCTGGCGCTTTAAAAGCTATGGGAGATCTTTGAGTATGACGTGAACATCACTAAATTCAACTATTTTAGTTTCGAAAATTGACTCTCTAGACACAACAAACTATGTTTTGATCCAGGTTCATTGAAAAAGTTTTGCAAAATTGTCGTGGGATCATAGATTAGTCGATTAGAGCACCAACATAGCAACCTAAAGAAGACGAATTGATTAATAACAGTAAATTATGAAGACTTTTCGAAGCGATAAACATGCTTAGAAGAGCCGTTATAACAAAAAACTACACCTTGGAACCGATAATATCATGAATACAGAGAAGTACGGTTCACTCTTTTTTTTTTTTGGTTGAATCTCGATTTCAAGGGCTTTTTCTTCAAAGTATGCAGGGAATACTGGTATTTGCCATATTATTTGGTTTTGGATTTCAGTCTAGTCCAAGTAGAAGTTCTTACGTTTTCTTTCAACCAAGAACTGACCTGATAAAAATTATTCTGGTTTTTCAACACATGGAAAAATTGCAGATCTCAACGCTAAGTCATTCATCTTCAGCCAAAGGGACCCACAGATCCTTCCAATTTCCTTCTGGAGGACCCTTGCAAAAAATGGGTACCTATTCTACGCTTCCCTCAACTACTCGCAACAATGTGAAACGGGACGATGACCTCGAAAAATTAAGAAAAAGCATACAAACGCGCCAGGCTTACGAACTTGAGAGTTAAATCCTAATTGCATTCAAAGTATTAATTCGATTTGCTCAATTCAGAGGCAAGGAAGCTGATAGAAAGCAAGCCAAAGAGCCGTCAAGAGCAGATTCAAAGCTTCATTTTTGCAAAAGTTAGTCAGTTCATTTCATCAGCTTTTAATAGCTCCGTCTATTGCAATGTAGAAATCGTTTAACAAAGTCCGATACAATGAAAAAAGCAAAATTAATATCAATGCAATGCCAGTCCATAGAGGCACAATTTCATTAATGCTGAACATGTCACAAAAGGAGGAAATAAACGCTTTCACCAACCTCAAAATGAAAACCTCAGCCAAAGCACGCACGAAATTGAAATGGAAACTGATCCAGTGGCTCATTGAGAATAAGAAAGGTATTGGCATATCCGTTATTAATTTTACTAATGAATGTAAAGATGCTGTGGAGCAACTGTGCGCACAATACCAATTTATTATTAAAGTGTTCAGGTCGAAGAATCTGGGGATGGAGGGTATTGACCGCGAGCAATTTGCAGATCTGCTTAGTTATATCGGATTGAGCAGCGAAACTTCTCTTGCGGAGAAATTTTTCTTGTAATTTTTTCAACTATCGCATTTTTGCTAAAGTAACAAAGCGTTTTTGATTACGATGGCAATGGACTCGTGGACTATAAAGAATTGATTGTAGGGATGGAGACGTTTAGGGAAAATACATACGAAGAAAAAATTCATGGTGAGCTTGATTGTGTGGATTTTTCGGTCTTATTAGTTCGAATTTAGTCTATATGAGTCTTTGTGACCAAGAGGGCCCGAATGCGATAAATAAAAATGAGCTGTATGATATTTTGAAGAGGAATTGCGTCAATGAAGATGAAAAAATCGCTGTGAAAAAAGCCCGTAAATCCTTGTGATGTCTTGAACAGAGACTAAGAATACTATTCAGTTAATAAGGTCTTCGCTGAGGCCAACAGTCAGTTGGGAAGGCTGAAGAGAACGGTGTTTTTCGAATACGCGCAGAGAAGTCAAGAGCTAAAAACTATTGTCGAGCAGACTGCGCGATCAGTGAAAAAGCTTGATAAGATGATTGAGCAAGGCATCGATGAGCCGGCAACATGGGTTCCTCTGTCTGGAAATCTGTAATTTACACAGAAGTGTTCGCAGAATAACTAACCGATATTGATTATTAGTATGAACTCCAAAGAAGGAGTGCATTTCCCAATTATGAAAAATCTTATGAACGCTGTTGCAGAGCAAGAAGAGGTATGAAATTGCCAAACATGAAACGAAGCTAATAAAAATTTTATGTGAATGCATAGATAAAATTCAATACGAAAAAATTGAAGCAGACTCTCAATGAAAGATTGCGACTTGCGAAATCGATCGATGGCAGGCAGGTGACTGAGAGCGAAGATGAATCATAAAATAATGGGTTTTTTTAGTCGCTAAGAGTTATCAACCTATTTTTTGAGACTTTTTCATATCTAATATATATTTACTTTGAACTGTTTTTTGTTTTAGACCGGCATATCATCTGTATATTATTCCATATGCCTTTCCTAGACCTTAGCAATAATATCTGCTTAAAACCATGTCCACTATAAATCTACCGCGACGAAGAGAGAAATATCTGATAACTTTCTATATTCCAAATTTATAGGATTTTTGTGCTTTCACGAATAATACAGACAATATTAACAAATTCACTACTATGAACCTAACCAAGCATTTTGGTCTCCCTATTACCGGTAATGGTGTTAAAAGAGGAGTCGATATTCTCAAAAGGCCATTTTGGGAACACTCTTTTGTAAAGGTACATACAAACGGTGTCGTTCGGCTTCAAGTTGTTACTGAAAATACATTTCATCAGTCCGTGTGTACCTAACGATTCTTTAATATGTCCCTATGTTAACATAAGCTCAGCTCAATATTTTTGGAATTTCTCTTTACTCTCAGTCTGAATTTCGTCACGAGTTCAGTTGGCATGAAATATTTCACATCAGGTTGGTTGAAGAACATCATTCTAACAACCGCTTTTCGTTTATGTATCTTTTTAAAAAACCAGATTAAGAGGACAAATTCCTTTGTAGGTCATTACCTTCAATGGGTATCCCGTAAGGATAATTCGTTTCAAGATAACCTTCAATGGATCAGGTTTCTTCAATTCTCCACTAGCAACCAATTCCTTCCTTCCGTTAGCTATGGAACGTTTTAGGCACTGTATCATTGCAGGCAATAATTACCTCCCATTTTGAACATCAATACGTTGGCAGGTCTATACGTTACTTCTGCATATGCTGTAGCAAGATAGACTTTGTCAGGGTAGGTCTTTCTCTCCATTTTAACTTTTGGACAGTTCTAAGTGATCATAGTGAGATGATTGGAAGAAGGAGGAAATTAGTTTATTACTGTAAAAACTCTCGAGAAAAGTGGGCGGCAGTTGAACACACGGAAACCGATGTGGGTTTCGATTAAATCTTTGCTCTTAACTTCGACGTCTGCGTTTTGGTATCTTCTAACTTCCATTTGGCAGAGTGTGACCTTTCTCTCATAAGGCAATAAACTAGAAACGATCTATGAACACAAAAGCCATCAGTTTTATTAGCCACAAAATGATTTATCATTACGAAAGGCTTCTCTTTATCATGATTCTGGAGCTGGGCGAGTGGGAAATTGATAATATAGAGCTTCACGTAGAAGCCAGCAACAGCGAAGGCTGAGGTGTTGGTCTTTGCGATTCCGTTTTTCTGAGTCTTGTTAAAATCGTCAAAAATTGCAATTCTTTCAAATTCAGGAGGGATGCCATTCTTTAGGAAATTATTTCATTTAGAGGAGAAAAAAGGGAAAAAAATTGCTTACATATTGGTTCCATTCGGTGTGTCTAAAGCTCTTAAGCCCGACGTATTTCCTGTATCGGTCTCTGAGACTAATGTGCACAGGGTAATCGACCTCGTCAACAAACTCCATCTCATCCTCAGTTCTCTCCGCAAGCGTGAATTTCAGCTTGTTCTTTTCTTCTTGCATGTTATTTATCGTTTGATCAAGCGCCTCGTCATATGAAACATCCTCCGCCTGGTCTTCTATGGTCAGTCCTTCCATTTCATCCCAAAGTCGCTCTTCAAGAGTCATTTCATCACGATTCTTCTTCTTTGGTTTCGCTTCAGGCACTTTGAAAGCTTTCTCTTCTTCCATTGATTCATGCTTTGTTTCTTCAAGGCTTGGCTTCTCGTCTTTCTCGACGATTTTTTGCAGATTCTTATTGTTTATCAACTGATCGAGACTCTCGACTTTATCGATTTCAGCTTCTCTGGACGCCAGGACACCCGAAACCGCGCCATTTTGTGACAGCGCTTCAATCGCCGTTTTTTTCCGATCAGCCGCGCAAGGATTTTGCAAAATGTCGATTTTACCCACCTGGAAGTCGCCAAAACCGGTCACATGAACCAATTGATTTGGATTCAAGCATGTTCCTCTGAGGAAACCAGTTACTTCGAGCACATTGAGCTATTTTGTAATAAAATATCATCATTATGGCACGTTGAAGAAACCTCATATTTTACCTGGGTGTCAACTGTGATCTTTGAAGCCATCATATAGCTTCTGATATCTCTCCAACCGATTTCTTTAATTGGGACAGTCTGCAGTGTTCTCAGGAAATTCAAATAGGATCTCACGTCTTTATCGAGACTGATAACCTTTTCATCACCAATTTCTGATTGGTAAAATCTTTGATAAATATCTTTGATCTAGCAATACTCCTTAAGCACTCATTCTCAGTAAGGTTAGTTTACGATTCCTCTCTTGCCTTCATGATGAAGGTCAATGTCTTGCATAACGTTTAGGATTGTTGGGACACCTTGAGCTCTCAAATACTCAAGCATTTCGTAGCCGAGTTCATCAAAAGCCTTTGCGTAGAGATGAGGATCAAGCGTGAGGGATTTCGTATCGGCGTCTTTGCAAGAGAGGACGATACAAACGACATCTGCAACTTTGCAATAGTCCAGGAACTGTGTCAGAGAAGTACATGAGAAAAAGCATCATTAGTTAGTTGATTTACGATGTCTTTATTCCTTGGGCATGCAATAAAGATGTAGTTTTCATTTTTCAGCTCCGGACTAATCTTCGGAGAGGTAGTAATGATTTTGTGTTGAAAATCATGGCTGACTTTGCTGTCTTGGATTAATGTCTGAGGGTCAGAGCCATTCATAACGTCTTCGCCTTTAAGGAGCTCGGCTAAATTTTCCCTATTTCAGTTGAGAGCGCGAAGGAAGCAATTTAATGTACTTGATAGCTAAGGGATTTGCTGCTGCGTTGAAAGGAGCTAAAAGAACAATCTTTGGAGGATTGGGCTGAAGTTTTTGAAGCTGAGTTAAGGTCTCTTGAAGCATGGGGTCGATAGCAGCCGAAATTTGGACTTTGTGGGCCTCTTGGAACTTGAGCTCTTTGTTCTTACGCTTCTGAAGAAGTTGATTCTTTCGCTCTTGTTTGCTAAGATTGGTTTGGATCTCCTGTTTCTTAATCTTTTTGCGGATTGGAACCTTAAAGAAGAGTTAACTCAGAAAATCAATGATTTCTTACTCCACTTTGCTTTTCTTCTTGTTTAGCTTTGCTTTTCCCTTTGAAAGGTTTGTTTCTTTGTTTGAAATTACCGGACTTGTGCGCTTTCGGCATGTTTTTGTTGCAAATACTAAAACGAGAATTTGAGAAATAAATTTTATAGCGACTAGTTCAGAAATCATCTGAAAAGAGTCATCTGTGAACAGATTCTGGCTTTTAAAGCTCTTTGGTTACTCAAATTGAGATTTTATTACTCATTTCCAATAAATGAGGTCTATCATAGTTATGAACAATGCGAAAAGTAAGAAAACTGTGAACTATTATAACCATTCGACTTCATATGTGTCTTCTCTGAGTGATTGCGACCCTCAACATAACTAGTAAGCAGACCAATGGATGGGATTTCCTAGACACTCGAAAATTTGACCGTCTTAAGTGGGGAGTATCACTAAACTGAATATTCTATCCAAACTCAAAAAGTCAAGAGTCAAGTATTATTTTTATTTCCGTGCTCCCAAGTTTAGAACATAAAATTCAAAGGAAGTTTATCGCGAATGAATCTTACCACAGATAAACTCATTTGCTAACAATCTGGGACTACACACCAAAAAAACCAATCAGAAATGACAAACATCACCTGTACATTACCATCGGAACAAGATTTCGCCCGTTGCGCGTTAAGAGACGATGCAACAACAAAAACTCAGATTGCTTTCGTGATTATTATGGGAATGATGTTGATAATAACCGTGATAAGCCTAAGAAACACGATATTACTCATCAGAACACAGACTGCAACCAGCACAAAGGGAATAATTATGCTAAACTCAATCATTTTGGTCTTTTGCATTGGTAAATTGAACTATCCATTGTGTTTGAGACTTAAACCTTGATCTTGTTAGCTCGAAATTGCTTCTACGCAGATGGCTTATTACAGTTGTTGGGAACTGGATATCCACTGTATATTTACGAAATTATAGAAAACACATCAATAACCATTTTTAACTGTCTCTATGCTGTGGGAGCTTACTACTGGTATTTGACTTATTCGCTAAGTTCACTCAGGTTTATCTTAATTGGATGCATTGTTAAAGGTTCAAAATGTTGCTGATCATGAGCGTGCAAGCCGAAAAGCAACGAAAGAAAATTTCAAGGCTGATCTGTATTGTGATCAACTTGGTGAATATTATTGCGTTACTCATTCAAATCGTCTATTACATCTTCGACCCATGGAGAGATGACGACTGCATTGCGGGTCTTCACAATGAAACAAAATGCCATCATATCATAGACCTCAGCAGCCTAAAAATGTAAATAATTTATAGAAATAATACTTTGCAACATCATCTTGTCTAGTCCGATCCTCCTTATCATTATCTCATCCTCTCTCAGTGGAGTATTCTTCTGCGTCTCTTCGTTTCTTGTCAGCATCCAACTAAAACGAATCAGATGGCTTCCTGCTGTGATCTATCGGAAAGTAAATACGCTCTGAGAAACGGGAACTAAACGTTGTTAATAGGTTCAGAAATTGGCTATCGCGTGTGTGGTAATTACACTGATTCGCATAGTCCAGGATATAGTGCAAGTTGTTGGAACTAATGCCATAATGACTCTGAAGAAACATTCACAAATTCACGAGAACTATGCATGGTAATATGTCAACTTAGTTTTATTTTTTGCAATAATTTTGACTAACTAGGCCCTTATATTGTTTCTTCTATCTATTGACAATCGACATATTCGCAGCATCGCTTTTCGTGCTTATATTCGCCCCGAAAGGCGCGAGACAAGATGTGGTAAATTATGGTGCATCGGTCACTAGTCCAAGAGAATGTGTGTCAGATCCTTTAGCAGAGGATGATGAATTCCCATCGTCGGGTAGCGATTATAAATAGAAGAGGGAGTCGAAATGTTCATAGGCAAATCAAAGATCTTTCTTTGGAGTTAAGATCGGGTATAATTTATCGCAAAAATTTTTCAGTATAGTCATATTGCTTTCAGTTTTGAACTCGATTCAATTTTTATATTAATGAGTTTTCGATCGCGGCTAATTTATACAACTTCTATTTGTTGGTTGTAATGAGTTTGCTTAATGTTTCGTAATCTATCTATATATCACCTCTTTTTCAAATGATTTTTCACATGGTTTAGTATGAATTTTGAATCGTTATTTGTAGGATCTCAGCTGGTCGAAACTTGAGATAAATTAACTGAGGGGCCAAATCATGCAAATTGAACGTTTCTGTGATTCTCTGTTCCTCTTCGATATACTTTTGGTTGTGTAAAGTTACTATTCAGTGGCAAGGCAAAGACCTGCAGATTTCCTATTTTTCCATGTAAATATTCCAGAATATCGAGTATCATAATTTTTCAAGGCTACGAATATCTCCATGAAGGCAATCTAAATGAAAAGGCCCATTATTATCATTTTTTCGACTTCGAAGTGGGATTTTTCTCCTTTCAACGTGTCGTTGTCTCTGATTAATTAACTGCTTTAATTGAAATCTTCTAAAATTTGGTGTTTATTCAAAAATTTAACGCGCCTCAGTTAATTGAAACTATGAGATTGATCTTCTGCGTGGTGTTCGTGCTCGCGCTTACCCAGATCTCTGGCAAGCCGATATTCAATTTCACTCTCACCA
>ENA-UOTZ01002336-UOTZ01002336.1-compost-metagenome-genome-assembly--contig:-NODE-2336-length-10137-cov-8.856064_pt1 | contig 10137 bp, 6 predicted proteins | sample MGYA00238144_ERZ746983 | MGnify/ENA primary metagenome ERZ746983 (study PRJEB28759, sample SAMN06268863) | compost metagenome | isolation source: single cell | place: USA: California, Emeryville, Joint...
ACCTTCATCGCCTCCGCAGTATTTGCATCCTCACAGCTATGACCTTTCTTCACCGGCTTATGACAAGCCATGCAATAACTTAGTTTGCATCTGGCACAGTATATTATGCTCTTGTTCTTATTCTTCGAGATGTCGATGACGCACTTGCAACCAGGCGCAAAGCATTGGACCATCTTATGAGGCCTGCGATTGACGTAATCAGTCACGTTGAGGTCAAAATACCTCATAATATTCTCAGAATTCGCTGCGTGTTTCACTATTTCCATCCTCTCTAGTTCATAACCGCAGTCAGTAAGAGGACATTTCACTGGGACTTTCATATGGTCGATATGATCTTGGATATGGTCTCTCAAGCAGTCACGACAGAAGTAATGTCCGCATGAAATCCTCGCGCCTTTGCGTTTCTTTCCTTTGCATTTCAAGCAAGGGAGAATGTCATCTTCAATCTTTTTTATTTTCGAAGAGAGAACGCGTATTTTATACTCTTTTGGTTTCTTCTCTGGGACTTCCAACACGACTTCTTCTACGGGATGCTTTATTTCTTCAACAGGCGAAGGGAGGCTGTGCACCTTTGGAGGAGGCAGCGGGAACTCGTGCAGCAAAGGAACGACCGACTCAAAGCGGATTCCAAACCAAACGTCTTCGTAAATGTCCCACATACCTCGCATTTTTCGCTCATGAGGGTGAACCCAGACTCTACTCGATCTGAACGACGATTTTCTTAATGGCTGTGTGGCTTCTGCTTGGCTTATGATATTTCCAATGACTTTTCGCACTTGGGCGCTTTTTTCATCCAGATGCATTGAAACTGACTGTTTAGGAGCCTTCAAATTCAAATTAGGAGTTCCCTCTGAAAAAGGAGTCTTGCTGACACTGTTCTTTGGTCGTAGACGGGAAAGGACTGGTGTGGAGCCGTTTGTGAGGAGCCTCACATGTAGATTTGGAGATTTTGAGGCGTCTTGGCGGGGTAATTTAGCACTTGAAATGATTCTTGGCTGAGGGACTAGAGGGCGGTTTGCTCTCAAAGGATGCTTATACATAGAGAAGAGTCCGCGATGGACTTGCTGATACTATTTTGAAATTATAGTACCGTTAATGCGAGATTCGTGAAATTAAAAACTACTGGATAAATTGACTGTTAGGCTATTTTGATTAGAATCAGTAATCCTCTGCCGGTATCTAAGTTAACTGAAAACCAGTATTCTGTTGCTTTTCCTGTGAATAAGTTGGTAGCAGATCCTATTTTCTGCATTTTATCATGGAGAAAGAGAAAGCACTGCCTTTAAAATGATTCGAAAACTATCCTGAAGTGTATTCTGAACAGTCATGCGAAAAAATACAGAGATATAATTTTACTTTTGTTCAATGAAGCATGCAAATACAACTACAAAAGGATATTTGTAAGAAGTTAGGAAGAATTGTAGTTATCTATATTGAAATAAGACTGAGTCTCATAAAAAGCTCAAACACATTCTCTCAATAGCGAGGTTATCTGCCGATTTCAAAGATAGAAAAGTTCGCCAAGCAATACATATCCTGATAATTCAATATTTTTATATAGGTTTCCTCGATGCCGTTTTAACTTCTCAATTTCTTTCTTTTTCAATTGAGTGCTTCTTTCTTGCAGATATTAACGAAGGATTCCAAAAATTTGCAAGACTCTGAAATGGTTAAGCATATCGGACCGGTATTATGGGGCATTCCTAGCCTCTTGCGTCGGTTGGGAGGTAAGCATTGTAGATATGCATTTTTCGGTTCAATTCTCGCCACACCAAACTCGAGTCTTCAAACACAAATCATGTATCCATCTGCCTCTGGCTTTCACTGGCTGCATTGGTCATTAATCTTATATCGAGATAGGTTGCGATCAATGCGAATAGAATTCGTGTTTATGATTGCTTCCCTGTTGTTGCTCTCTCTTTCATGGGTTTTCCAATAGACAGGGATCTCGAGTTTGTTGTGTAAGAGCGTCGGAACTGGAAAAGGCGGAGTTTTTACGACCTTCTGTCCGAAATATCTTGATTAGTTTAGATTTACTTTGATTCCAATGAAGAATGGAGCAAATTGCACTAGCTGTATCCATAGAAAGTTATTCAAATGAAGTGCTTAAACTTCAAAGTAACTTGAACATCTGAATTTTAATGGTTGTGATTGTACAATGGCAAGAAAGACATTTTTATTTCTTTGATTTTCGAATTTAATACTTATTCTGGGAAATCTTTTCAGTTTGAGTTCACGAAGAAAATTTAAGTAAAACCCAGCATGGCTTTGGCTTCGAACTTTTTATGGTACTCTCCAAGTAGAATGAAAGCACAAAACTTGATAGCAATAAGTAGCCCAAAGCACTCAAAAACTGCGAAATAATTTTTCAAAGAGAAAATCAAACAAAAGGATGGGCTTGAAGTAGATGCAGCAGAAATACAAAATTTCTTAACAGTTTTTCGGAGGAGATCTAATAAGGTTCGTTTTTTAAAAATATTTAAAGTGCTTTACCTGATTAGAGATAATTAGAGAGGGAAGAAAAAAAAAACTTGACGAGATTAAAGGAATAATTTAATTCGTTTCATCGATGTTGGCGTGATGGGCGCATCTTAGTTTTCTTAAAACCAGACACAATAATAGAACTCTACTTGTCGCAAAGGATTGTGTGAGCCGATTGGGAAGAATGTTTTTATTCGTCTGAATTGCTTTCATTTTTTTTTTTTGGATATTCAACAATACTTTCTCAAAAAGAAGCAGACTCTTGACTCACGCTAGATCCTTTTGATTACATTTTGCATAGTTTTGTTTAGTATTAAACTGGATTGGTCTTTAACATTCTAAATTCGCTCAATACTCTGTTTATTAAAAAATTCTTTGAGCTTTAGAGACGTAAGAGTTGCGGATTTTGAACATTTATCTGCTCAAAAAGGTATATAAACTTTTTGATATTTTATTGCCACCAACTTTAGAAAGGACCCACCGTAACATTTTGCTCTTAGACAATATTTGAATATCTTACGAATGAACGCACCACAAAATTAATTCGAGACTGCTTGAGATTCAAGGCTAAGAACTCTTGTGTTATCTGCTGCCAAATCATCAAGAGAACCGGCTTCACAAGTTGTCCAGACTTCAGCTAACCCAAGGAGACAAAGAGATCACTGTTAGTTTGCTAGATATTACTCATCCGCCGAAATTCGAATTTGGAAATTAAGTATCTAACAGTTGGTATCTAATCGTGAAAGGAATTCACAAATCACACTGAAATTATTTGAAATAAACCTCAGTAGATTTGGAATCCTTGAAGCAGTTTACTCAAACAAAATTCTGATTCCAATCAGTGGGTTTCGCAGAGAGTATGCATTGCCGAACATTTTGGTCAAACTCCCGGGCACTGCTCTTCATCAACAACTACGTGCTCATTTAACAATTAGCTTTAAGGGTTTTTTGGCCTTTAAAGATTCAAAATTAATTCAGCATTCAAAATATTTCAGTGTGGAAAAAACCTTGAATAAAAACAATAAATATATAAATGCGCTCATCACAAATCATTCCTTAATTTAAAAAATACTGCACGTCAGTGTGATTCTTTAATTAAAAAGGAAAGAAGAATTCTCAAATCTATACAAAATTTTACGAATTTGTTTGAACCCTGATTCCCCTCAACACTCACCTATTCAAAAAATCCATGCCCAAGGTACTACTTTTTTTTCTTTCTGATCCTCTCACACACTCCTCAGAAAGTTCTCGTACTTGATCTTGATGAAACTCTCATCTGCAGCAGAATGCAGCCTGATGTACAGAGCGAAATGGCACCTTCACTAAGAGTAACAATGTTAACATGACACCATAGCTAATTGGACTGAATCAAGGTCAAATCAGAAGGACAAACGCTTATTCTGGCCAAACGACCCGGACTTGAATCATTCCTAAAGGAAATGTCGAAACATTTTACCTTGATCCTCTACACTGCCGGCTCAAAGAGAGTATAATACCCATTCTTAATAACTTCTTAATTTCTTCATAGTATGCGAATCTCGTGCTGAAAGCTCTAGCTATTGAGAAATATTTTTCATTGGTTCTTCATCGAGATTACTGCCCTGTCAACGCTGAAGGCAAAAAAGAGAAGTTCATCTCAATCCTCGCTGCTGACCCTAAAGACATTATTTTAGTTGATGTAACCAAAATCAACTTAACACTTTAATTTAACTTATTGTGTTCCTTAGGACTCATCTGTTCATGTGAAGAACCAGCCTGATAACATCTTGCTTATCGAGCCGTTCGAAGGAGAAAAATACGATTGTGAGCTCTATAGGATTTCAGACTTTTTAGTCGAGCTTTCAAAGAAAAAGGACGTGCGACCGGTTATGGATTCCTACAAAAAATTTAAACAGAGGACTATTGGACGCAAAGGCCGCGTGTTGAAATGGGTGAAAACTCTTGAGTTTGTGGCTTCGTCCATAGAAGAGACTTCAGATACCGTAATTGACGATGGAGATTCCGAGCTCGGTGTGGAGGATGAGAATTCCGACGGAAGCAGTCTCGCTGAAAGATTAGAAAAAATCAACACGCAATTTATGCCGAGAAAATTACTTCGGGATTCTGGTTTGGAGCGTGTCGCTGAAAAGACACAAGAGAGCATTGGATCGAAGAAAACTGATGATATTATTGGAAAATGTGTAGAAGCTGATGAAATCTGCTTCGATGGCTTGAAGGTTGAGTGCTATGATCTAGAAGTTGACTCTGGGATCGATAGTTTAAACGATTACGCGTCAGATAAACTTCCGGAAACGATGATCTCTCGCCCAAAGATGGAAGCACTTTAATGTGTTTCGTCTGGCTATTGGCATCTATTTGTGAATAGCTCAGATGATACCTCTCTTTAATTAGCTCAACTATCGATAGTAGAGATTTTGTACTGTCCTTGTGAATGACTTTGATTTTCTTCTTCTCAGTTTTTCCTTTATTCTTTCAATGACATGTTGCATGCGGTTCATTAGAACTGGCCTATTATAATTTTATTGCTGAAAAACCACTCAGTGCAACAACGAGCAATGTTTATTGGAAAAAAGTCTTGTAGAGGAAACATTGAATATATAAGGACTACAAGAAGAAATTTTAATTGAAAATCGTGTGCAGATAAAGTTTGAGTACTTGGTAGCTTGAGAAAAGGGTGTTATAAGGTGATACAGTAGCATATTCACCCACCACTTCCTGAGAGATTAATTATGAACTAAATATGACGGACAGGCTGACTTTGCATAATTTGTAAACGCAAATGAATAGTTGGTGGAACTGCATATTATAAACCAAGAGAAAATGCTTTATCAACAGTACACTCACCTCAGGATAAAGCGTAGAAAAACTTATAAAATAGTATTATCGAAATATTAACTACTAAGGGTTAACAAATCAATGAGCATGCTTTTTTAAGATCTTCATGTACATAAAAAAGTACTTTTCGAGGTATACAAAGTCATTTCTAGTAGCCTGAAATGCTTGAAAAGTTTTAAATACATGCAATGATTATGCAATCTAGTTCATATATGAACAAAATCATTCATTATTAATTACAAGACCAAAATCTTTTACTCCAAAAATAAGCCTTGGGCCATACCTTTCATCATACGTTGACTACTATTTTGATAGTTGAAAGCAATTTTTTCTAAGGAAGCTGATTCCTCCTGGTCATTTCTATTTCCATTTTCTCGTATTAGCGTAAACAGAGCATCTTTAAGCGAGAATGGATTTGAATGGACTGCTCTATGCATTTTTTTCCGCTCTAACACTTCTCGAGATGACTTGGTGTTGACATGCGGGTCTTCAAAGTTTTTCTAATAACAGGCTATTTAACTTCTTTGCATCATAATTATTAGCTTACCTTAGCCCGTTCCGGAAAGAGCTGCTCATCAATTAAAAATGCCCTACCCTCTCTTTTCTGAGCAGGGTTTATAAAGTCCGCTTGAGGCTTGAATCCTAAATTTCTATTACGATCTATTTTCGGTACAGTTCGATGATGATTCATATTCATTTCTGAATCCAAATTGGCAGTGGTTAGCATTTTCTCAATTTCCTCAGCCCTGCTGAGACTTTCCCTGTAGTTTTTGTTGAGTTGGTTTGCTTTCTCAAGCATTGACAATAGCCTATTTGATTCAAATAATCCCCGAGCGGAAGAAATGTCTGTAATGTCTGTAGGATTCATCAAATTTGTGTCGAAGTTAAGCAAACCTTGATCGTGCGCAGTTTCCTTCGGAGAAAGGCTTCTCTGTGGGGTGAGGTAGGAGGACACTTCTGCAAATAAATTTTCCAACTTCATCTTCACATTCGCCAAATTTCGAGACTCAGCGATTATGTCTGCCTGTGCAGCCTCTCCATAACCATAGAATTTAGAGCAATCAGCGCAACACAATGTAAAATGGGCAGGGGAAACTTTATTTTGTAATGCTGCCAAATGTGAGAGTTTAGTAAGTTCTTTGGTCAAATACTGGATCATTGAGTGAAAAATTGCGAGCTTTTGGGTCTCAAGCTGAAGATAAACACAAGTGGTTATATTTGAAAGCATTTTCGAAGAATAGGTGATAAAGAATATAAAAATAATAATTTCCGTAAAACTTTCTCCAAAGACTTATCGATGCTGGTTCGAAAAACGGCCATCAACTTGGAATTTTTTTTTTTTAAAATTGCCAAGAAAAAGACTATTCACTTTTTTCGTTCACACTTATTAGCAAGAAATCTTCACTCCGTTCTAAAATTATTGCATTGTGCATTATTATTATGTTGCTGTATATATATCATGATATGGAAAACTTCTTGCAATTTGGCAAATGTAGAGAAGTACTGGTTCTTTCAGAATTTCGAAGGATTACGTTATTCTGAAAACAATTTTCTGAATTAACTCGTTAACTTCCGGGGGTATTTTTCTTTTTTTAATAGGAGTGTTGTCAGCCATTGCTTTCCATTCGCAAGAACTCGAACTTCGTGCAGATGCTGATTTTATAAAGAGCTCAACTAACAATGACAATTCAATAGAGAAATGGAATAAGAGAATCGGGCTACTAAAATATTAAAAGTTCTTCAACCTATCATTCGGATGAAGCATCAGGTTCATATTCACATACAAATATTTTCATTTATGAAAAAAGATTAACACAAGAAAATTTAATCAGAAAACAATTATAGCTCAAATTGCTCATTCACTGCATCAAAATGCATCATTATAGATCCGGGAACATACATAAAATACTTTTTATTTTGCCAAGGGATCGCTTTTTTCTCGAGAGTTTTCAGCTCAGTTACATACTCTAGAAATAAGATCCATAACCTCAAAAGGATAATTAAGATACCTGAATTAGGAATCTCATCGCGATGAGCTTGTTTCTGATCTTGTGGTTGAGAGACCAGCAATTGCAGCGCGGTTGTTGCCTCATGATTAAAAGCCTACAATTTTGATCAATTTGCAAATATAAGCATCATTGAAGATCTCGTTAAGCAGTATACCGGGTCGTCTTTCAACTCAAGAATCTTCTTAAGATATGTTTCTGCCTCATCAGGCTAACAAAGTAATTATTTAAATATCAGGAGAACAAAAAAATTACGCTGTTATTTTCCAGGTAATATTGTGCATAAAGTAGATACGCTCGAGGAACTACCTCATCGTACGTGTGAACATCCTCTTGAATCTGCGTATTGACAGCATCTAGGATGATTTTTCCACGCTTTCTTGTCGCTGAAAATTTGATAAGCAGCTCTGCAAGCAAGAGCAACGAAGAGCTCAGTGGTGTTCCATAGTCAAGCGACGCACCACGGAAACTGTCAAAAAATGGAGTTTCATAGGAACGAAGCCCTAGCAGCAAATCATAGGAGAGAACGACCCCAGTTAGCCCCTTATCAAGGTCAGAAAGCTCAAATCGCTTTGTTTTAATCCTCTCAATCCAGTTCTCAACAAATCTACTCTCGTATTTCTGTGATGGGAGCTTTTGGATCTCAAGCAATGTCTTCAATTCCTCAAATAAAGGCTGCTCTTTTTCAGTTTTTTTCCCTTCTTCCAATATTCCATAGATTTTGTGACCCGTGAGATTTCCAATGATACTGGCTAGACATAATATTTATAAATCAATCGCAGTCAATGAGATTTTGCATTCTACCAATCATCTGTTCATCGTTAGTTATATTTGCTGCTTTCAAATAAAGTTCTTTTCCTTTTTGATGATGCTCTCCTTGGCTAGATAACAAATAATTGGTCTGATTGAAAAAAATAACAATATCATTTCGCAAATAATTACTCCTCCAAGAAAATTCACTGAGGCTTTATATTCGTTGGGAATGCGTTCGAGATTTCCACTTTCAATGATCTTTTTCAAGAATTCTTGGCCCTATTGGAATTAGGAAAGCTTGGTATCAAGGGGAATTTACATAATTTATGTTGGAGATTGCGCTTATGCGTAAAGCATTACAATAGGCTTTTCCAAGATCTTCCGGAGTAAAACGTTCAGGATAAGCTTCAATGATTTCAACGATGTTTCGATAGCAAATCTCTGCGTCCAAGTAATTTCGTTGAAAGTAGTGAGTGTCTCCAAGGAGTTGCAAGAGAACGTTGTATAACTTCTCACCCTTTCTTCTTGAAAAAGTTTTCACCAATGTTTGAAGCTTGTCTTCAGCCTCGTCATAATTTTTAGAAGCAATTTTGTCAAAGCATTCAGATAATTCGACATCTATTGCGATTTTGGATGCGCTTTCGGTGAAAAAACGGACGCCTGGCTTCTGTAACCTGAGAGTTTTAGTGATGGAAGTGAGAGAAAGCATTTTATTTGAATGATAAATTCGGATATTTTTATTTTTTTATTGTTCGGTCAAGTCTAAAAGCACCAAAATAACTACTCAATTTTTATTCTTTCAACAAACAGCTGCCCAATTTCTCTGGACTATGGCTGAATGAAGACTGATATCTTACCCAAAACTTTTATCGGGAGTATTTTCAATAAAATAGAACTTATTGTGTCTCCTTATGTTCATACGTATAAAATTGCACCACGATCATATATATTTATTGAGCTTCAGAGATTCTCGAACCAGTTCAAAGAAATGATTTCGATTTTGATATGACGGTTCGACCAAGCCTTTCTAAATTTCCAGCAAATAATAAAAGGTCATATTCAAATGGATGCTTTCTATTGGAAGATAGGTTTCTAACTGCAAATAAAGCTGATCTTCGCTCGTTTTCAACTCATTCCATGAAAATACAATCGTGGAAGCTAGCATCAATAATTATATGATATATCACTTATTAATCTTAGTAGGGTTTATTAGAAAAGGTAATGATTTATTGATTTTTCTTTGTTTTGTCGTACGTTTTTTCCCATTCCAGATCCCTTTTGTAATGGTCAAGGGCTTTTTCGACGTCCCAACCGTTTTCCTACAACATCATGGGGTCAATTTTCAAATAAGATAAAAAAATTAATTTACATCAAGGTAATATCTTGCTGCTTTTCTATCGTCCTTAGCAATCAGCAACCTCAGCTGCTCGATTTTACTAAATGAAATTCATGAAAGCAATTTCATCAAAGAAATTCGATTTACTCTTCTTGCCTCATTTTCTCCAGCTCAGCGTCGTCATATGACACGTCATAGCCAGTATAAGCTGAACAGATGGCAAAGATTATTCCTTCATTTTATCATTGTATTTACTTGGATTTGGAATTTTAAGGGTCTTGAGGTAATAAATGTTGTCACCTTCCAACTTGTTGAAGTTTCTGATTGCTATTTTGGAGATTCCATATTGAAGTGAGAGTCCATCAAGGGTGTCATAGGATTGGATCTCATGAACCACGTACTTGGCGTCAGTTTGGCCTGTTGGTTTCTCTATTGCTTGATTTTCTGAATAATATTCCAAGTCAGTATATTGAGACGTCATATAATTAGATGGAGCAAAGTAGATGTTGCTTGAACGATCAGCGTCACTCTGATCGCTTACTTGATTCGATAATTTGGTGTAGTAAGGTCCTTGAGACATAAGAGTTTTTGATGTGATATCGAACAATTTTTTTCTGAATTGATTTATCATTCAGGAGTCTTGGGTATAAACCTCACTATATCAAATTGGATGTCGAAAAAAGACACTCGGCTTTTTTTTGTTGAACAGCTTTCTTTTTTTTATGC
>ENA-UOTZ01002338-UOTZ01002338.1-compost-metagenome-genome-assembly--contig:-NODE-2338-length-10129-cov-19.333068_pt1 | contig 10129 bp, 12 predicted proteins | sample MGYA00238144_ERZ746983 | MGnify/ENA primary metagenome ERZ746983 (study PRJEB28759, sample SAMN06268863) | compost metagenome | isolation source: single cell | place: USA: California, Emeryville, Joint...
ATGATCAGCAACGTTTTTTATTTACATGCAAAGTGGTTTGGTAATCGACAGTTTCAGACACTCATTCAAAGTACATCAAAAGCAATAAGGATGAAAATTAATCAGTTAGCAAATCTAGTAAATAGTATAGTGTACCTTTCACCTCAAAACACAGGTCAAGCAAAATTTTCATGGGTTTCCAGGCTGATTATCTAACACAATATGCTGACTCATACTCGCAGGCCTCAGCGAGGCACGGTTCAATTTCAGAGTTTAATCTTATCAACTCGGCAATCAAAAATAAGCATGCAACAGTAAGCACATTCTAGAGTTAGGTAAAAAAGCAATTCTAGTACCCAGATCGAAATATCATGCCTCAAATGAATTGACGAATTCCTTAGCCATTAGACCCGAATTAAACATCTCGACTCTTAATTGACTAACTTTTCTTAAAATATTTCGAAAAGACGAAATATTTTGTTCCTACGCCTTAACAAAATCAATTACATGGGTCCAACCTTCAATACACTGCAACTTCCCGACCCACCAGACATCCTCTAATTCTCCTCTTTTACCACTATTCATTTTAATGATTTCGATTGTCTGCTCATCACCAAGGCTTCGATACATACAGCCAACTCTCAATAGCAAGTACCTTCCTGCCTCATCGAATTCAAATATCTGTCTCAATACAAACTTCAGAGTCGAAAACTCTCAAGATTCATTCTCTTATTTTTATAATAACTCAACTCAGCTTTTAAATCTTTCTGCTCGAACCTGAATTTTTCGCTCAGTTTACTTTGTGAGAGATATTTTGAAAATAAACATGGATAACTTTAATACAACCGAACTCCCTCTGTCGCTCTCAACAAAATTCATCCCTCAAATCTTCTCACAGATTTTAGAGTGCTTCCGTTCTCCTTTCATTATCGAAGAGGACATCAGGTCAATCATCGAGAAACTTTATTATTTAGGCACATATTCCGATATAATCGCTATCTCCGACCTCCTCCAGGATTTCATGCTTTGCTCCAAGGAGGAAGAATCCAACCGCTACAAATCATTAGACATCAACATCCATTTCATTGAAAAACTCGGAATTCCTTTCGCTTACAATCTCTTCACGGAAAAATTCGTTGCGCTCTTCAAAAAACACAAACACACGAACGGATTCAGTCTCGATAAGCTAATAACAGCAGCGCTGAACAAATTAATGGTCGAACTTGACCTCCCAATGCTGCGTGAGGTCCTACCTCACTTCGACAATTTTTATCAATTGGCTGAAGAAGATTCGAAGTATAAGGAGATCTTCGAAAGCAAGGTCAAAAAATCCCAGCCGACGAATTACCTCGACAGCTATTTTTCTGAGATATGCAAGCTCATTTACAATTTTAAAATCGAAAGCAATCAGCAGTTTCTCAACGACTTGATCCCAAAGCTCAAGGCTGATTTGGAAGGAAATAGACACTTTATAAACATGAAATTTTTCTCGCGAATACATCAGGATTTCCTCTCGCATTTGAATGCTCGGCTTGAAAATATCCTCGTTGCTCAGATCTCCAAGGCAAGAGTCGAAGCGAACCCTTTCGAGCGGATTTTACGCCAAGAGGTGTTTTATTTCGACGAACCGCTGCCGAAAGAAACGCCGCAGATGAAGTATTTTGAGCTGTTTCCTTATCAATACAGATTGACTCCACCTCAAAAGCAGAAGCTCATTTCATTGCTGCAAAACCTCGCAATTGAAGCGAGAGGATTGATATTAGGATGCGTGTCTAATAATACTATTCGAGGCATTTCGCTTAATAAAGTACAGCAGGAGATCTTGCATGATGAAATAGAAAAGACGTTGAATTTGCTGAATAATCAGGCTCTTCAAAAAGCGCTGGCTGTGAGCTTTCATGAAGTTAAAACGGAGTCGACTTTCGGTTTTGAGAGTCCTCATCGGCTGGTTTTTAAGATCGTTTTTAGCGGAATTGACGACATGCAGCGGTGTCAATTTCCTGGAACTGAGTTAATAATACCGGAGTTGAATTTAGTGAAACGCACGTATTCCTGCGCATGGCATCCGGATTGGAGCATTGATGCTGAGAAGATAAGGTTTTTCGCTGAGCGAGACCGGGAAGACATGAAAGAAGGTGAAGAAAAGAGATTTACGCTAACGGCGACTACTTCAAATAAATCCGAGAAGATTGAGGTGTTTGAAAAATCGCCGAGTGTTTCCCCAATTCTATCAAACACGGCATCTCTGAAACCGCTGACTCTTTCGCCACAGAAGAGCGCTGATAAAGAACCCATTAGCCAAGAGAAAGACGAAAGTAAGCAGAATGGAAAGGCTGCTGTTGAAGTAAAAACGCATGAACCTGAGATTCCCTCGGCCTGGCTACAGAAAATCCCAACGAAGAAGAGTTCAGATGCTTCAAAGGTAAATATTATTCACAGCTGCTTTGATGTTTTTCCTGTGTGATGACATTTATTATGTAATCTTTCGGAGACAATAACGCTTTTCCCAGCAGCAACAGCAAAAGAAGGTTGAAGAAGGGAAAATCGATACTCCTACACCTGTGATAACCAAGCAGAAGTCAGTTGAGCCGATGCACAGTTGCGTCGCAAAGATAGAGAATTTGGATATTTTAGGCAAGCCGCTGATGACGAAAAAGAGACTGTTTGAAATAATTAAGAAATATGGATTTGTTTATGAGGACCTCCAGTTTGCCAAAGAGAAAAACTGCGCATTTATCGACGTTTCTTCCAAGAGCAGTAATCATATTCAGAATTTCGCCTGTGAACTTATAATGCTCTAGAAGAAGCGTTCAAACGCGACTTGGAGAATTTAGGCTTGATGGTCGGTCCTGGCAGAGACTCGCTGATGGGGTAAGAACATCTTCTTGCGAATTTCTAATCAATACATATTCAATAACAGCTACAAAAACACGAGGATATACGGCTTTGAAAGACATGTGCTATCGCAGAGCTTCGCTGATATAGGTGTCAGGCCTGATGAGATTACCGTCAATTTCGATGAAGAGGATGGCCATATCGCATTGATCGAACTACGATCAGCAACATGTATGATTGTGACCAAATTCGTAATCAATAGAATAAATTAGGGGAGAAAATCTTAATGAAATGCAAGCAGCTGGGACTCAAAGCCAGCCAGATCCCTAAAAAGAACGCCTATTTGGGTGGCATCCAGAACTTGGTAGAAATAAATTTAAAAGGCCAGAGATTGACACGGGAGATGATTAAAACTGAAATTCTTTCTCTCTTCAAAGAGTATTTGCATTGTTTAGAGATGGATATCATTCGCAAGGAGGAACATTATTGGTACGCGCTGGTGGTAGCGAAACTAGATAAATGTAATCAATCGTTCGTCATGATCTGGTAAATTACCGTGTTTTTAATTTTCTCATAGGGGATGAGTTTGAGTCGAAAGCTTCAGATTATCGGGTGATTTTAACAAAGTATCCACAAGCGAATTAGAAAATTTTTATTTGGATGTGGTTGTAGTGAGAATACAAGGAATTCTGTTATTGGTAAACTATTTTCGAGGTAAAACATGCAGCGAAAAGCTAGCTAGCTAGGAAATACGAGTAGAAATAATTCATCTATTTTGTTCTGAATTTCAGAATCGAAAGCGATAATCATCAAATTCCCTTCGCTATCTCTCCTTAAGAAAAGCCACTGAATTCACATAAATATAATTTATTATCTCCTTAAAAGACGTTTTGGAGTTTCTTGTTTGTTTGTTTTTTTAGCAAGCATGAAGATAGCAGAGGATGTTTATCTTATCCGCTAAGTTACAACAAAGCGAGCTAAATTATCCTTCTGTCTCCAAGTATCCTCTTGATAAAGTAGACTTGCCAAAAAGTAATTGAAAAAATTGCAACGCACTCGATGATCGACCAGACCAGTACGGATGTATGATTCGCCTTTGAAGCTATTAAATTATCGATGAAGTTATTAAAACTGGTTGTTTAATATTATTTTCTACTCTTATAGAATGTCTCTTGTCTTCGACCAGCCAACCGTGTGTTCTCTTGAATTTCCTGAATACAGATAGCTGATTCAAGCGAAAAATTGAAGGTGTTTCTTACGATCAGAGTATTCAAGCTATCGGACAATTTCTGCTCCATTGGATCGATTTCTTTTTTCTCGAGAAAACTTTTGGTGTAATTACCAATTTCAATCGCGAATGTGATTTCTTTCGCTTCCATCCACTGCAAAATTATAGTTAGTTCAAGGGATGTCAAGAAAAGTATTACTTTTTTATTGTTGAAAACAAAAGTCAGCGAAGTTTTTTCGAGGACTTCAATGCTGAAAAAACCTTCTCTCTTCTTCTCTTGATGGAATAATATTCTGTTTTTATTGTTCATGATCTATAAACGAAAAAGGCAGTTAGATCGGTGTAAACAGAAAAGGTATTAGAACATGTCAAGGAAGAGTGAAAGTGAAGACCAAAGCCAGATAAAACTTACTGAGAAATCAACATCCTGATTCTGCGATGATGCGACGAAGTATATTCCTCGGACTATCGAAGGCGCGTATTCAATATTTTCATACAATAACTATCAAATAGCCACACGATGAAATCAGGAACTTGATGCGAGTGGTTCTGTACCTCACTTGTACGAGAATCGAGGAGGAAGTTAATAATTTCGGAAGGCCTGAAGTTAGGTAAGTAATTGTTGATGGTTTCTTCTGTTATTTCTGAATGGAGAGGTTCACCTGCTTGTGCTTCGGGGTGCTCATCCATCGAAACACTCAAACCTACATCAGCAATTACTTTTCTTTTTTTGATATGCTGCATTACCAACTCTTGGCTCTTCAGCTTGAAGCGTAGTAGCTGAAGATGCTGTTTCTGTTGGTGTTGCTTGTTCTGTTGGCGTCGCTGTTGGTTGAGAGACAGTTTGAGTTTGCTTGAGATCCTCAGAGACTGCTACAGATTGGTCTACTGACCCTTGGGGAGTAGATGGCTGGCTAGCTGTGGTTTGTTGTTGCTGCTGTTGTTCTGTGGTAGTTATTGAAGTTTGTTGCTCTTGCACTGTAGTCGAAGACTGTTGCTCTGTGGTTGTAGTAGGTGATTGCGTTTCGCTCTGTTGTTGCGAGACGGTCTCTTGGGAAGGCTGTGTGTCACTGGTTTGTTTTTCAGTCTCGGTTGCGCTGGTAGTGGTTTGACTCGCTATTTCTGTATTATTTTCCGGCACTGGTTGGGTACCATTAGCTTGCTGCTGCGTTGTATTAATCGTTTTGTTGCTAGTGGCATTGACCTTTTTCTTAGTGGATTTTTTTGTAGCATTTGCTTGTTTTGGCCTTGCAGTTTGGTTTTTGTTATCTCCATTGGCTGTTTGATTTACGACCGTCCCTGGTACTGTTTGATTAACAGCTTCTTGGGCTGCTGGCTGATTAACTGGTTCTTGAGTAGCAGTTTGGTTAGTCGATTCTTGAGGAGGAGGATGAGATTGAGTGTTCGTCTCATTGCTTATTGTTTGATTATTTGCCTCCTGTGTAGTCTCTGTTTGATTCACCGACTCTGCTTGAGCCGTTGCTGTTTGATTTGTTGAATCTTGAGTTGGTACCGCATTGGATGCTTGTGCTGGGTCAACTGTTCTGTTTTGATTTGTAGATGTTGTTTCATTTTGAGGGTTTTCCGCTGAAGGGTTACCTTATGAAATGATTTTTTTAATAATGAAAGATCGCATAAATACCTTCGTTTTGCGCATGAACTGCCCCAGAGAGGAGAATTAAAAAAATGAATGTGCAGGCTGCGAGCTTCATCGCCCAAAACAAGATTTACTGACGCTGATAAATTTATTTATACACGTATCTTTCAACAAGCATTTTTCAAAAGAAAATCAGCTTTTGTGAGAGTTGCAAACAATAAAGCTACAAGACGACTTGGACGGAGAGATATCTTTAAATTCGATGAGAGAAACTTACTAAATTGATTAAAAGTTTACGGCTTAGGGAAAAAAAAGACACGGTTGAGAAGATGATGAGAAAATCTTTATTCATTAGCTTTAACGACCACTCTTGCCTTTTTTAGCTCATTGGCGTTCTGAAATTCAGTTTTATTGTAATTATTTATGAGTATCTAACATTCAGATTTGACAGCATTTGATGATCTATTTTTCTTTCAAAGAAAAAAAAAAAACTTTTTGATCACAAAAATTTACACTTTCATTAAAACCATCAAAAAAATTTTTTTTCTCGTGTGAACTGAAAGGTTTGTACTGATATGAAATCTGATCTCTTCATCTCAATTACCTGTATTTCTATCTGCAATATCAAGAAACCAGCTTTGAAAATTAGTGGCAAATCCTTTTCGTCCTCAGCATCCCAAAGCTCAGCTGATATTCAAGTAAAATCCCAAAATCTTTTTTGTTTAGACTCTGATCGCTACCATTGGAAATGCTTTGCGAGCCTAATACTTAACTCCATGGCAAATTTGAAAAGAACCCTATTTAAAAGCTTCTTCAGGTCTCACAAAAGAAATAATTTTTAATTCCAAGTCAAATTTCACTGTTATATTCTACTGGTATAAATTTCCTTTCTCTCAGCCAGTTTAACGCAACCCATTAGCAAACTCGGACCTACTGCTAATTACTCATAGAAAGCTGATTGAATGCAAACATCCAAAATTGATGTCAATTTTGATTCTTGGTGGGAGCGCTTTGAAGCGCGATTGAAGACCTACGTAATTAAATTTCTTCTTCGAGAATTTAACCCCTCGTCTCTTTAGATTTACACGCTCATGCACGAGCTATTAGAGTCTCAGCTCACGACGCCATTCCTTTACAACCTCCTCATCTTCGTCGAAGCTGTGCAAATGGTATGGTATTCAGTTCATCCAAATCTCTCCTTCCTATGGAACACCAGCGCAATTGACTACGTTAGAACGGTTATCCAATACTTCCAAGTAAAGCACTACCTTCATAGCCGCTATTAACCACTTTCCAACTCCTTAGCTTGACAATTTACTTAATAACAACAATTCGAGCTTCTTTCTCGCAATGCTTTACCTGATATTCGCGATTCAGGCCATTGTCCTCTTGGGAATCATCGTTATTACCTGCCAATTAGTCCGCACCAAGAAGAAATCATCGACATTCCTCACATACTCAATCAAACTCTTCAGTCTTTATGCGGCTCTGCTCCCCACGATATTCACGATCCCCTTCGCTCAGGTCTTCTTCGCGACTTTCTTCTGCAAGGAAGATGACAACGTGCATGGAGACATAGAATGCTACACGGGTCTATACTGGCTGCATTTGATTATCGGTGCTATCGGATTTATTTTCTTTATCGTACTATGTCTGCTTTTCTCTCTTCTATATGCGGAAATCAACCCAATATCCAATATTCCTTTTGCTTCGCCTCAAACAAGGATCGGATTGATCAAGCTGCTATTTAAACTCGCGCTCCCTCTCTACATAGTGTTGGATTATCAGGTAAATTGATTCGTGTTGCTGCATGTATTCAGCGTGTTAATAGGCGCAAGATTCTAACATATTCATCGGAGTTTTGGCTGGATGTTGGCTGCTCCTGCTGATCTTCAGATACAGAGCGCCTCCACACTACAACAAGGTCGTCCACACGGTTGTTATCGTGCTCGAAGCGATGATATTCTGGTTTACAGTCTCCTCGTGTGTTCATGCAGTAATATATGCTCATCACGCTCGGTCACTCAGTCTTTTTTCTGTGTCATAGTACTTAGACCCCGAAGGCGTCGATAACATTGGGTTATTCTACGCCGCAATTGGAGGACCTTTCACTGCTTTTGTCTATTACAAAATCCTTGACCGAATTCCTTGGCACGTCATGAAGATGGACGTCAAGAAAATGAAGGAGGACGATTACGAAGCCTACGTTAATATTTTGTTAAAGTTAATTGACCACAGAGGTAGTTTCATGGCACAACACTCGCTTTATTTGTTTTAATTTCTGTCCTTAGAAAAATCTGAAGAAAGGATCCGGCTAGAAGGGATGCTGAAACGCTACATCAGATGCAGCAACAAAAAAATAATGGACGAGAATCCGAGTACTAGTCTTACTAAATCTGATGAAGAGATCGTGCTCGAGCTGGCAAAGGATCCGATAAAGGAAGAAGACACGGTCGATAAGTCGAAGATGTGGTATACGCTCTTGAGAACGATATTGTGCGAAGCTCATAAGAAGTGGCCAAAGAGCGCTAAGCTACACATGCTGCATGCGTACATCCAGCATCAGAGGCTGAAAAACAAGTACAAAGCGTACTATGAACTCATGATCGCAAAGACCAGAAAGCCCAGTCTGCTCATCGATTTCTCAATCTTCCGCTACATGAACCTGATCGAGGAGGAAATGATTGATTATGATATTCGTAACTCCGAAAGCAAAGGCATGGACGTCAACGTTATTGTGGAATTCCAGAATAAATTTGTCGATTTCCAATCCGCTATCGAAAAATCCGTGATGTTTCACCTCGATTTCTGGAGAGAACTGCTTGAGACGAACCCCGATATCCAAAAGCTTCACGGCCTTGGCGCCAAAATCACGAAAAACGTTGAATCTACAAGCGAAATGTTTCAAAAACTGAAAGAAATCAACCCGAATAACATCAAATGTCTGCAACTCTACGGGAACTATCTTCGAGACATCGTGAACGATGTCCAAGAAGGCGAGCGTGTTATCGAAAGGGCCGAGTATGCGGATAAGAGCACGACTGTGAACAAGCAGTTTGTTGACAGCGACCGGCTGAAGTACGGAGAAAACAGCAACACGTGCATTGTTACCTGCTCAGGGAACCATAATTCGATGGGCATGATTCTCAACGTGAATAATGAGAGTACAAGGCTATTGGGTTTCGCGAAGAATGAGCTCATCGGGAAGAATATCACTGAGATCCAACCGAAAATATATGCCGATCTCCATGACGGGATTATGAGGGCCTACTTCGAATATGCTGAAGGCACTGTCTTTGGCATGGAGAGGGTGGTGTTTCCAATCACAAAGAACGGGTATATCGTCCCTTGTAGTCTTATGGTGAAGGTGTTGCCGAATCTTGATGAAGGATTAAAAGTTGTTGGATTTCTTAAGGATATTGAACCGACTATCTGTTTCGATCAAAGTTCCATAGATCCCAATGAGGAGCGAGTGCATTATATTATCTACGGAGAGGATGATCGGAAAATCTATGGGATTACACAGACTTGCTACCAGTCGTTCGGTATTCCTGCGTCGTTGGTCTCGAGAAACAACCAGGCTTCGAGCAATGAGCTGACGATAGAGACAATTATCCCCGAGATTTTAACGCATAATATCGAGGAGCTGAAGAGTCTGAGCGGTGCGATACTGAATATCGACACGACGAATCTGCCGCAGAATTTCTTAATGGATCACAGTAACCACGAACGTGAGAGCGAGTACGCGCTAAACGATACCGAATCCAATAAAACGTAAGTTTATTTATAGACTATCATTAATCACTACAATGAAAATTTTATTACAAAGAGAGGAGAACATGAATTTGTACCGAAAAGCAAAGATTCGAGTGAATCTGACGAAGGAAGAGCAATACGGAGATCTCCGACTGAGAGTGATCAAGTTTGTTGAGGACCTCGAAATCAAAAAAATCAAAACTGATCCAAAGGATGAAGATGATAAGGGAAAAAAGGCGACGACTCGAGAAGAGCTAGAAAAAAGTAAATATTTTGCATTGCTCTAACAGCATAATAATATTATTACTTAAGAATATGCTGAAAGAGATTACGAACGGTCAGTAAACGATAATGCGAGTGAGCGATCCTCGAACATTTCAGGTAGGATAGAATTTAGTGAGGGTAACACAGCTCATGATTATTGATTTTGAAAAGCTGGATCAACCGCGAATGACGACATGAGACAGCTGAAAGACATCAAGGTCGCGATTTCTGAAAAAAGCACGCCGAAGTCGATCAAAAATCTCCAGAGGACCATGCTCGTTGCGATAGCTTTCATCATCGGCCTTGCAGGTAATAAACGGCTTTCTGGACAGTGTAGCCTAATTATTTCTGTCAGCGGCTTCCTTTGGGGTACGTAACGGCCATAAAAATGACATTTCAAGCGGAATATCAGCGATTAATTATGCTTATCAAAGGACGAATACCCTTGCAGATCTGCTTTATTACGTTCG
>ENA-UOTZ01002340-UOTZ01002340.1-compost-metagenome-genome-assembly--contig:-NODE-2340-length-10109-cov-3.386463_pt1 | contig 10109 bp, 6 predicted proteins | sample MGYA00238144_ERZ746983 | MGnify/ENA primary metagenome ERZ746983 (study PRJEB28759, sample SAMN06268863) | compost metagenome | isolation source: single cell | place: USA: California, Emeryville, Joint...
GAAAAGAAGCCTAAATATTAAATCTAGAACCCAATATATTATACTTACATTAGTTTTGGTCATGTCCTTACCGACTGCTTCCTAATTGAATATTTCAATTGCAAATTATCTCTATATCTTGCAACATATTTTGATCTCTTAAATCTGATTGACATTTGACAGGTTAAGTTTCCTGATATAAAATTTCGAATAAAGTCTGCTGAAGATATATCCTGGGAGATGTTCAAAAAATATCTTCAAAAATCTCGCTTTTCTTCTGTCTACTCTCAATACTTTTCCAAAATTGCTCCATTTGATGCATCGCCAGCGAAGGAAAGCTTCTATAATTCGAACCTTTGTCACCACTATCTAAATTTCAAGGAATCCTTTTCTCAAAAAACATCCAAGGTTTCAGAGCTTCTACGAGACTTTCCAGATTTGCTGCTAAAAGTATTGGTTGAAGGATTCACACCAAGAACAGAAACTGCTTTTTCACTAGCAACCAGTTATTCAAACAAAAACACTTCAAATCAGCAAGCTAACTGGGTGTATCTCTTCAGTGCTGACAAACCCTCCTCTTCAGAAACCAACGCTTCAGGTACCTCTCAGAAACCCGCCACTCAAACAGATCTTGAAAGAGAAAAATTAATCTCTACGATCAAGATTGAAAGAGAGAAAGGTCTTCTCGCTTTGAAATTTTTCGAAAAGCTTTACGCAGTTGTCTGCTCTCTGGCCGCAGAAAATATTGCGACTTTCACTGCTGAGACGAGAAAGAGTAATTGTTTTTCATTTCAGGTACAGGTTGCTTCATCTAATATTTTGTTTTAGAGATGAGAAACGCTGAAAACATCAAAGATTACATCAATATCTACATCAATTCTCAGGATGAGTTAGAAGTGCTTCTCGAAAAAACAGAAGAAAAGTTGCTAAGGGATCTTCAACTTACGACTGAAGAAGTCATGAAAAGCAAAGAACATTTGATGAAAACCAATCCATATGGACTAATGAACGCTCAATTAACACCACGAATGTTTGTTCTTTCTTATTATTCTCATCCGACAATCTAATATTTCTACCTGAAAGTACGTTAAATCGTTCAACAAGGAAACTGAAAAAGGAGGAGATCTTTGCAATTTACAAAGAGATGGAAGATTTCCTTGAAAATTGTAGCGAACTGTCAAAAAAAGTTTATGATTGCTTGGTAAATCCAGTTTTCTATACTAATATTCTCAATATGGGGGCATTTTAGAAAGATAATCCACAAATATCTCCAATGGTTGTGGTGTTGTCGAAAACAGAGGATCACATCCACAGGAAATTTAATTTCGAGCCAGAAGACTATCGCCATTCAGTCCTGCTTGGGAGTAAGATGAGTTTTCTAAACCTTTCTAAATTAATTCAATTAGATGTGCTGAATCAGACAGAATATTCGAATTTGCTTCAGTCCTATATGAAAACCCTCAATAAAGTGTCTACGAGGGATTTTAAAGATTTTGGAAAGAAATAAGAGCAGTTTGAGTTAAAAATTATTCGTGGTGGATTAAAACTACGTTGAAAAACTCCAATTCTCATTCAAGTTCAAAATAGAATAATGCTATTACTATTATTGTAGGTGCATATGCAAACTTCTACAGCTCAAAGTTGTATAAAAAACGAACTTTCCCAGCTCTCTAACTATAATTTGCTCTTTCAAAATTGTTGTATTAGCGATACATTGAGACAGAGTGTTCGAGAATCCTGCAATTCCTCTCTTTATTATATATATCAAAGTTAACAAAAATGTGGATTTAGTTCAAATGCGATGATCTGCGTCCAAAGAGTTAAAAAATCATATTCCTTTGCATACTTGGAAATTATGAAAATTAGACAAATGTAAGTATAATATATTGGGTTCTAGATTTAATATTTAGGCTTCTTTTCTTGTCTGTATGATATCATGGACAAAATGCAGCGATGCTGTGAGTTCAGTATTGATTGTTAATATTTTTGATTTTTCTTTTCTTTATTTCTGTGTTATACTGAGCATGCTACACAGAGATAAACAAATTTGACAATGATTTACGATAACACTTAGAAAGGACTAATTTTCTATGTGATCTAACTCCATAAAAATATTCCCCTAATAGAACAATACTTTGAAAACGCAAGCATGAAATCATACTAGCTCTACCTACAGCTTCATTACCAAGCAGGTTGTAGTAAATGGAACACCGACTGTATGCATGCAAGGAATTTTTCTATAGAATTCAAACCCGCTCTTCTTGTACGCCTCAAGAGCAGTTCTATTACTTGACAATGTTGTTAGAGCTACAGCTGCATACCCATTCTTTTGGCAGAACGTTTTCAGCTCAGAGACGAGTTTTCTTCCAATGCCCATTCTTCTCATCGAGGGATCCACAGACATTCTTCTCAATTGTGCCACTTTGCCTTTGATATCTGGACGCTTCATGATTCCCATATAATCCTTTTTGGCATCATACGGCTCAACAAGCACACATCCGACGATTTTTTCTTTAGCATTGTTAGTTTCGGGTTTTATTGTAGCAATCCATAAGCATTTGCCAGGACCCATAAAATTTCCTCGAATATCACTGAACTCTTTCGTTATTTCCTGTGTTTGGTAGATTTTTGATCTAGCCAACATCTTTTTTGGAAAAATGATCCCACAAAACAGTCCGAAGGCAGAAAGCATGAGTATGATAGTTGCAACTTGTGCGTGTAAGGACTCGAAGCCAGTGCTGATCATAAGCATATAAAGTGTACTATAGATGACGAAGAGAGCGAGTGCTATTTTCGGAGCGCCGTATCTTCCTATAGCTCCATCAATAATCATTCGTGTCGAAAAATTTTGTGTTTGGAACAAGTTCTCGGCGACCATCTTAGTCAAATATTGATCATCAATCGGCTCATAAGGCTTAATCTGAACTGTCTCGCTCATTGTTAGTTTAAAAGGTTAAATAAATCTTTGTCAATTAAAGCTTTTTTTTATTTATTTTGAAATCAAGAATCACTGATCCTCATGATTTTGAATTAGTTAGACCAATGGTTAGGTTTTTTCTCATTTTTCCTTGATTTTTAGCTGGTCCGCTTACCATATGTTCCAAATGTATTTCTGGATTCACAATAGACTATTTCATTTATCAAATTAACCTAGATGACAAACGTTACTATTCTTTATGAATACAAAATCCATCATTGCTTTGACAATTAATTTCAAGTGAAAATAATAACCAACACTTTCTCTCGTTGCTTATTCATGGATTTTCAAGGATGAAATCAAAATATTCTCTTTGAATTAGCATAGTATCGTATATTTCTTCTGATAAATACGCTTCTCTAAGACGTGCTTACCTTATGCAATTTGATCCCATCAAAGATACTACACAATCTCATGAATGAAGCAATTGACCCATATAAATTTTAAAAAATGTACCAAACTTCATCGCCCTTAAGAGTCGTATAATATCTTATATAAAGGATCTTCATGCCTTCCACGAGTCTTTAACTTCTTCTTTTTCAAATGCTTCTTCAACTTCACAATTGCGATAATCAACGCCAGGAAAAGAATTATCGAACCACCGATAATGAGAAATAGCACAAGTTTTGAAGGCGTTTTATTCTCGAGTATAAACGGCATGGTGGCACTCCACAGGTCATTTGAGACACTAATATTAAATGCAACAGATTCAGCAGGTGCCCAAGACAACGTTACGTTTTTTTCTCAACGTATAGACCGTCAATTGCCTTGTTCCTTTATCAAGTAGATAAATAAGTGGCTCCACGGGATCATCATAGAACTGGAAGATTAATGAGTCAGAGGTGGACGTGTTGAAATTTTTGTTAACAAGCATTCGAGACTGCGGAGTACAATGAAGCGTATCATTGGCATCGAGCTGCTCGGGTGAGATTTCATAAGCAAATAGATAAAGCTGCTGGTCTGCTTTGCTGTAAGCAAGAGTGGTATAAAAATCTTGATTCGCTCCATATAAAGGCAAGAAGGTATATCCTTGCAGGGTTAACAGCTCTAGTACGAATTCGCTGTACGTACGACGAGTATAAGTTTGAATATTCAGATCTAAAATGTAAGAATTCCACTTGAGGCTCCTCAGAAGTAGTTTAACATTCAAGCTCCCCTCGTAAGTATTCCATGCACCGCTTAATATCTGAATGCTATTGAACTGAGACGAAGTGATGTTCGAGAAAACCGCAGGGGCATCAACGAAATCCATTTGCTTTACCTGAGGAGGAGTGTTCGCCGTGGCGTCAGGGTCGTATTCTATCTCAACGATTCCAACGGCAGGACCAGCGAAAAACAGCATCCAGCAAATGTTCGACCAGATCTGAGGGCAAGGATGAGAAAAAACATCGAGTGCAGTGAGATTCAAGTGATTAATCCCGATCATATATTGGGATACCTCTACTTTTAGTTCGGGGTTACAATTCGCGGAATTAACTGTAAAAATCCTCAGAAAAACACCGAAACTGTCAGGTTGCGTCATCACAAAAACGTGTTGGACTTTAACGACGACGCTTATCACATTGGGTAAATCCATGAAAGCGTTAATAACGCCGCTATCAAAGCAATAGGTATAGAGCTCTTGTGGGTGCGAGCCGTTCTTCTCGCAGAGAAGGATACCGAACGCCGAACTATTGCCCATGAACAGGTTTGTGCAGAATGTTGATTCTTCTATCGTAAACGCTCTTTGCGTCCATGAGCTCATATTATTAGTGCTCACCTCGGCACTTTTATTGTGAAGGATGAAATATGAATCATTGGCACGGGTGAAAGACTGGATGTCTGTAGTGTTGAGGTCCACTGGAGCTGCTGTTATTTGAGGAGTCAGAGTTAGACTGCCATAGGGTGTTACGTCGAAAATTGTGCCTCCGAACAGCTCTCCAAGCTTACATTTCAGAGGAGGGGAAACTCCAGTCAGGTCGAACATCTGTTTCTTCAAAGAGATTTTCAGTTGTGTATTGAAGCTACTAATTGTCAGATTCGTTTTATTTGCCAACCCAGACGCTGTGTTTGTCGCTTGAAGAATCAAGGGCACCGAAGAATACGGCTTATCCAGGTCGACAGTCGTGTTGGTAATGCTGATTAATGGATATCCGAAAATTTGATTCACATTCCATTTAGTATCGTACCAAATGCATAGCTCGCTTGAAGAGACAGAGGACTTCACGATTCGAACTGAGGCAAAAAGCGAAAGGTCTTTAGCAAGGATAGTATCATAAAACATGCTGTTCCCGCTAAGCATAAGGTTCAGTACTGTTGTCGTCGGGTTATTTTGAGCATCCAATGTGGCTACATATAGAAGGCATTGTGACGAGAGCGACAACTGAGGGGTGGTTTGGTTGTTGAATTTAATCGGGAATACCTGCTGGCTGTAGACCTGCTTGAAATCTGAAATGTCAAAGACTTCAAGTGCGTCTCTGGAAGTGTAAAAAATCACGAGCTTGTTCATGCATACTGTCACGTTGAAAGGCTCTGATACGTTCATAACTTTCAGCACACGAACAGGAAGAGTAAAATCTGTTGGAAGCTCAATAAACATGATGAATTGACTGCATTGCACAAAAATCACATTTGGGAACGTCTGCGAGAATTTCACGTCGACAGGATCAAACGGCATCCCTACTGCCTCTGAGTCAATTATCCGTGCTTTTGGGGTTGCATTGACTAGAATGTCAAAAGGGTCGAACACCTCAATAAATACGTTTCCAACGCAAAAGAAAAATGGATAGTCAAAAATCAGAGGATCCATAGCAAGGATAGAAGAGCAGAGGAGCCCAGAAGGTAAGGGCAATTCAATGTGCTTATCCTGAAACGGAGTTTGGGTTATTTGATAAAATACCAACAGCTGATCTGATTGGCTGGTTATTAGCTGAACGTCAAACAAATACGAGTCGAGGAGTATATCTTGTATGAATTTTGCATTCTGTGAAATTATAGGCGTGCAGCGAATTGAAGTAAGAAGTGATTCCAGACCAACTAAATCGAGCGAGCAGTCGAAAGCTTCTAGCTTTTCTCCTTTAGTTATGAATACCAATCGCATCATGTTATCCTTGTTCGATTTATCCACTCTAATCAATCTAAGGTCTCCACTCTGAGGAAGAGTTGCTTCATTAAGTCGGGTTTCTTTTTTCCGAATCACAAAGGTGTAGTTGGAGTATGTCTGGATTTGGTAAGACAAGAATGCCCCGTCAAATACGTCTGCTATGCTGATTAAGCTAAAGTACGAAGGTAGCATCTCGCTTGAAGATTTCAAAGGAATCACTGCTGACGAGTTGCTTGGTAATGAAAGCACATTAAAGGTACGAGTGTACAGATATGGGCTGTCATATGTCTTTATTGCCAGAGTAACATTGTATTCGCCGGTGAAGTTAGTGAGATTTAGGGCTGGTCTTTGGAGGGTATAGATAGCCAGAGATTCATTTGAGGCTGCGATCAGAGTATTGGTTTGACTGTCCATGTAAAGGTAGCTAGTTGAGTAAGTTTGTTTTATTCTATTGAAAACCGAGAAGCTGAAGTTTTCCTTGAGGTTATACATAAAGAGGTAAGGAATTTCGTTGTTATTGATTGAAACAGCCGCGAAATCCTGGTTAAACGACGAAGCCTTTGGACTCAGCTCACCTGTCAAACTCATCACAAAGGATTCCGTCAGGACGTTATCAACGCATTTGTAAATTCGTTTTTGTCCTATCAAGAGCACGCTATCTCTATTACAGCTACAGGAAGTTTGCGCAGCCAAGATTTGGTCATCACCAAAAGTTATATTCGAAGAGAGATCTATCGCGACGGTCCCATTAGACTGCCTTTGCGCTCGCAGAATCTGCGTGATTTTTGAATTATAGATCGCGAAATACATCGTAGACTTAATTGTCCAAACGGCATTGAGATTCGCTGATTTGTAGGATGTCAGGTTCAAAGACATGAAGAACTGTACAGGTTTTCCTGGCGAATAGCTCAAAATATCGATGTTGAAGCTGGATGTAGAGTATCGGATGATTTGGCCATTTGTTCCATCCGACATCGGCCAATAAATCATTTCTCTTCGGTAGTTAGAGGGTGGTTCGTCAGTCCCATCGAGGTAGGTTATAGTTGCAATGGCAAGGTTCTTGATGATAATGACGAAGTTTGTACAATTCTTTTGGTCCGTGGGTTTATCGAATTGTAAACAATCTATTAGATAGCTTCCATCATCCAATTTCAGCATGGAGTAGCATTCGATTCTGCTGGTGTTGGTCTGGGTGAGGCTGATGGTGGTAGTCCAGTTAATAAAGCTGTCATTTTGTGGGATCGTTCCCAGGCTGAAAATAAGGAGGGTTGGTTCTAGTACGGCAATAGTTGAACCTGGCATCCATTTTGAAGCTGTATTGTTCGCGGGAGAAATAATGAATTGATGTTTTTCGGCGAGTTCCCTCACAAAAGTATAAGAATTGCGTGTAGTCAAACCTGGAATGACATTGAAGGGAAAACCATCAGATATTGAGAAGCTGAGACTGTTCCCGACATAGTAGTCATGAAGGTAGACTAGTTTTGTTTGATCTTCGTTCATTATTATGTCAGGAATCTCCTTTTTTATGTAGAAATCCTGTGTGTGAACGGGCAAGATCGCTGCAGCGATCAAGAAGATTGAGATCCAAGGGTATTTCTTCATGTTTCTTTAGATACAAAAATTAATTTAGGTTAATTAGACTAGAGAGCAGTCAAGATTAACAGTGTTAATCGGTTCTTATGCGAAAAGAAGGTAGGATTTTCTAATTGCGAAAACAATTTTATGAGAAACGCTAGAGATAGACTGCTAAAACAGTTTAACAGTTTCAGTTGAGCCATATGATATACATTATCATATACAAGGATTATTGCTAATCAAAGATACACAGCCTCCGTAAATTATGTGGATAATCAATTCTGAATGAGGCTCCTTTCGAAGTTTTTCAGCATTTGAGTGTTCTGTAGCAATAAATTAAGCATGAATGTGTTCACTGAGAATGAGTTTTCAACGAATTTTATAGGAATCAAATTGTATGTTGATTCTGATTAGTTTTTGTTTATACTTGTAAGGCTTAATGTAAAAACAGTAAGATTACGAAGCTGATGGAACATCGCTGAATTTTTCACAATAGTGAGTGAAAAAATAAATAACCAAAGTATTTTTTTGTTAGGCAAAGGTGGCTTTAAGTATATCAGTTGATATAGTTTAATCGGAAATTGTAATTCAAGTAAAAACCATACCTTTACTCTATATGGAGAGACAAAATATGAAAAATAGTAACAAATAGTAAAAAAATAGTATCAAATGTAATTTTCTCTTTATGAAAGCTTGTTAATAGAATGATTAGAGCGATCCATAAGTAATCAATAATAATAATAAAAATTAGCTAAATGAATTTGAGATGATCAACTCCAAAACAGATTCTCTATCACCTCTAATAAACTGCAAGCCACACATAGCTGCGCAGAAAACGACTCAAAGCTGTCTCGCCGAACTAAAAAATCAAGAAGATAGCTAGAATTGAGCTCGATGCATTCTTTGATCGAGAGGAAATGCACACTCGAGGTTGTGATAGATCAGATTGGAGTTGTTTAAGGTCTCTGGTATATAATTTCGCCCCTCTTATGAACAAAACCTCCTGAAATCACATATATCGATAATTTTCATTATTTGACAACAAAACAGGTATTAACTACAATTAATGATATGAAAATGTTAAACAGAAAAAGACTACTCGTATTAATCACAAATAAAGTTTGCTTCGCAATGATTAATTGATTGGTGTTAGTGATCTCACCCATAGAAACCCTTGAATCTAACAAGATAAAAAGGAGGTCTATCTGAAAATAAATAAATCCCTGCAGAGTCACCAAAGGTACCAGACCTTTCTGTTCCTTCACCGAACATACCATTAAACTGGAGATTAATAAGTAAGGGAGAAAATGGATGCTCCCGATCTTCGATACACAGCAAAATTATCACTTGTTTGTTTAATACTTTTCTATCGACGCTCTAAAATTTCTCTTCTCTTTGCTCGAATAGAATCGAGTCTAACCAGCTTTCTACATAATAAGAAAGGGTCTGCACGAGAATTATTGTTATGCAATTATTTTCGTAACCAATAAAATGCACACATTATTTTGAAATTTCGAAATTTACTCTATAAACTGACTCTCAAATTAACAAAAAAAAAAACAAAAAAAAAAGAATAGATGTCCTCTCAACAACCTAGATAAGCTTAGGTTGCATAACATACACATCCGAACTACCATTACACACACTTAATATCCTAATTGCTTGATCATCTTCTTCCTCCGACCTCGTCACAAGAATCTCTCCAAAAGGAAATTGTTCAGCAAATTTCTGACACCCATCAAATTGTCCCAATCTCTCTAGACTTCCTAACTCTACGATTCCAAACTTCCCTTTCGTACCCGCAACAATAGCATATGCTTTACGTTGACTCTCAGGGTTCCCTTCATCCCCATGCACCACATCAACTGCATAAATTGTACCATCCAGCAACTGCTTCGTCCAGAGACATGTATCGCTCTCGCAGTTCCAAAGCGTTAGCCGACCGTCCGCATCACCAGCGTAAAGTCGCGAGCTATCCTGAAACGCAAGCGAATAGACCCCCGATGGTCTGTCTGCTCTCAACTTGCTCTTTAGGATGAGTTTTCTGAATTCTCCATTATCACTAAATTGCACTCGCCACACGAGAATCATTCCATCCAGTGAAGCTGACGCCAACACGTCTTTTTGGTTGTTATAAGCCAAAGCGAAAATACCTTCTAAATGCTCGTTAGTCGTGTTCACGCAGTACTTGCGTTCGAAATCCCACACTTTCAGCTTTTTATCTTTGCTTCCACTCACGAAATACTTGCTTTTTGTATCCTCCGGCCGGCTAAGAACAGCAATCGAAGTTACCATCTGATAGTGTCCAACGAAAGTGAATAACGCTTCGTCTTTACCAAAAGGGTCCCATAGCTTTATTTCGAAGTCAGTACTACCGCTCAGAAGCAGAGTTTCCTCCTCTTTGAAACTCAGCTCTGTGCCATTGTTCCAGCTTCCTTCATACTGAGCGAGCAACCCAGAGCCATGAGATTTCAGATTTTTTATCGCTTTGAGACA
>ENA-UOTZ01002341-UOTZ01002341.1-compost-metagenome-genome-assembly--contig:-NODE-2341-length-10106-cov-2.931200_pt1 | contig 10106 bp, 8 predicted proteins | sample MGYA00238144_ERZ746983 | MGnify/ENA primary metagenome ERZ746983 (study PRJEB28759, sample SAMN06268863) | compost metagenome | isolation source: single cell | place: USA: California, Emeryville, Joint...
TCTTTAAAGTCTACACACACATATATGGTAAACGTCAATAGTGAACTCTATCTTCTATCTCATAAATCTAATCCTAAATTTTTCCTTTGCTAGCATTTCTGAAACGCTTATGTCACTTTTACCGCTTGTGAGTTCGGTTTAATCAGAAAATAAATATTTTTCTTTTCCGTGGTTTCATTCAAACAATTTTACATACTTTGCTATTTCATGCCAGCCTTTCTCCAGAGGAATAAGGGATAGAAATGTTGGATCCAGATCACAGCGCAATAAATTAACGAAATGTAAATACAATAGAGAAAGAGAGTCATTTCTGAAAAGTAATTCTAAATTTTTTCTGTTATGCGCCTTTCTGAATTGAAAAGCCCTTCAAAACGGACGAAATAACCAAAATCTTGGTATCGAACCTGTATAAAACAATCTATTGAAAAATAATTGTCATAAAAATAAATTAAAGTTTGCAAATAAAAACAGCAACTAACTGTTAACAGCAAGATCGAAAATGGTACTTCTTTCCTTCCTCCTTAGTTGCTCACGGTGATAGGTTGATATCTTGGCAGGCTATACAAAACTCATGCTCCTCATAGAAGAGGGCGACATTGAAGGTGTATATGATTTACTTGACAAGGGAACAGACGTAAATGCCCAAAATAAAATTGGGCAAACCGCCCTTATTTTGGCGTCGAAATACGGCGTGACACCAGCTGTCGAAAGGCTCATCAGAAGCGGAGCTGATGTCAATATAAAGAATAAAGTAATATATGATAAAGGTTTCAAGTGGTAATTTATATCAATAGTTTGGGCAAACAGCGTTGCATGCAGCTTGCTCGAAGGACTACGAAGAAATTGCCAGCATCCTCATCGAATGTGGTGCCGATGTAAATGTCAAAGACACAGTAAAATACATTACGAGTATATCTTCATGCTAAAATGCTATATTTTAGAGAGGATGGACCCCATTAATGATTGCTTGCTACAATGACGCTATAAATATTGTCAAGCTCCTCTTGGATAACGGAGCAGATATTCTCGCTCAAGATGGTGTAAGTTGTTGTTGTAATCAAAACCCAAAAAAATCCATTGAATAGTTCGGAAAGAGTGCAGTAAATCGCACAAGATCTCCGGAGATACATCAACTATTAATGGAATACGCTCAGAGAGAACTGGAAGTCTACAAAGCCGGAGAAAATGATTACGATCAAGAAGAAGAAGTAGAAGGACCTCATATTCCACTTGGTACATAGTCTATAGATCAGTTACTAAAATAATAATTCTTTAATACTTACAGAGGAATATTCAGATGAAAGGGAACAAAGAATCGCTCCTCAATCACAACTGAGCAATTCGCAATCGAAGCAATCACAATTCGCTCATTCCCAAAGCAAGCAACAAGCAGAATCTGGCTTTTCTCAGAAGAAGCAGTTACAGTCATCAAAAACTACTCAATCCTTACAAACTTCAAATCAAAGAACAAAAGGGAGTGTGGCTACTCCATCCAATATTTCTGTACAGAGATCACCAAAGAGAAGTGGATCTGGAAAACTAAAAACCCTGGATCCAACCGCAAGTCCTAAAGGAGTCCATCCATACTCGTACAAGAAAATGCAGAAATTGCTGGACTTAGATCCTCGTCGTGCAGACCACTGCATCCACCCAGCGACCATACTTCCACACCAAAAACAACAAAAAATAGAACAAAGAAAACAAGAGCAGGCTCAGAGAGAACAAATTAGTCAAATAAGACAGTCACAAAGGGATTCACCATTCCACCGCTCTCGCTTAGACAGTCCTGCTGGAAAAGCTGCAGGATCAAGATCAAACCGCTATCGCTACCGATCCCCAGAGCAAGCAGAACCTCAGTCCTTTCAACAAGCAGTGAGTATGCGTCCTAAGTCGTCAATCCAAGACAACTCCAGAATCACGAACTCAAGCAAACAAACTTCCAAACCTTTCTTCAGCGAGTCTTCGACAAAGTCCCCAAAAATCAGCTCAGGACTCGAAGAATCTAAAAGATCTCCTCAGCAAACCATTAAACTTCAATCAGCTGGGAAGGCTAGAAGAGCTTAATTTCGAACTCCTTAATCGGCTAAGACTAATATACTGTTATTGATTTGTTTGAGACTCTAGGCATGCATGATCTTTTTAGTACATCAGATAATATTATGATTAACAAAAACACTATTTGCCAGTGAGACTACGAATCAAAATATATTCCCCCTTCTGAAAATAGGAAAAGTAATAAAATGACAATTATTACTTTGAGTATTCTTTCACTTGCTGTGCCTCTTGTGCACTCAAAAATTAATTTCATATCATTCACTCACATTAGCTCTTTCGATATTTTTCAATAAATCGAAGTTTAAGTATCTTTATTCGGATCTTCCTGAGTGATCAAAGCAGATAATAATCAGTACGCCATTTAAATAAAGCGAATTCGAAGGGACAAAATTATTGAACACGAGACTAAATTGATTTGGCTGTTTTAGAGTTTATAGATATAATAGATGGTTTTGCTAATAAAGAATCTGACTTCGACAAAGTTGATTGACACGACTCATTCTTAGATATTTACACAACATAATACTCATTCTCTATGGTTTCTGCGCTGGGAGAGGCTCTTCTTCGAATGAGCAGAGATCTTTTTCATAAGCCTTTGAAAAATTATAGAAGCTCACTCGGCTACGAATGAAGCCATGAAGCAGTCCAGAGGCTGCTAAAACGCCCACAATCGCTTTGAGTCTCAAGTTAGATTTTACTAAGATCTCTTTTTTCAAGGTCTCGAACTTATCAAAGGCAGCAGGTCCACTTTTATCAAGATTGATAAGATGGTCGTATTTTTTCACTTCAGCCCGTGGCATGAATTTAAGTGCTCTCTTGGGAGGGAGATTTTGTAGTAGTTGCTGCTCTTTCTTCAGAGCTGCATCAATTTCCGCAAATTCAGAATTTATGTACAATTTCTCCACACTTTTTCCCAATAGATATCCAGCAAGTGATAAGACAGTTGTGCCGATTGCAGGATATAGCAGCCCTCCATAGCGTAACCAAAAGAGATCTTCTGATTTGAAAAAGCTTGCCTCTTGTTTTAAAGCTGTTTTAAGTTTGGCTTCCAAAGGTGTCTGAGGATGTAAAATTACCCATGGGTCGTAGTAAAACCAAAATTTAGGCTTAAAAATATCTTCTGAACGTTCTGTTGTGCTCGTTTTTTCCATTCCTTACAATTAATTTATTTCCAAATAATAAAATATCCGAAGATGAGAGTATCTAATCGTAGAGAGAGAGATTTCTTAGGCTGAGAAACATTTGAAAATATCAGTATACCAAAACTACTATTATCTGTAATAATGAATCTCTCAAAATTAATGTTTCTCATTTCATTATGATTTCCATAGTTATTCTGGCAGTCTAGAACAGGAGGTTGTAAGTGAACTAAAATCTTTGAGATTCAACTCCAATTCCTTCGAGCTGATAGAAGTGGAAACCATCACAATCTGGTTATGATATATTTATTAAATTCGAAACACTTTTCCCCCAATCGCATATCAATCAAATAGATTTTCGAGTTTTGAAGGTTCAAATATTATTTGCTATTTTTGCTCATTAAACGAAACCTTTTCATTTTTGAGGGGGTGGATTACCTCCTGTTGAGAGGGAAATTTATTCGATAGCTACAAAAAAATCCAACACAACAAAGTGGGCTCATAGATGAAATCAAAAATATTAGGTTTTTGCGGCTAATCCTCCAATTTAGGCTGACCTCAAAACTAAAACAGTCTGGAACTCTGATAGAACTTTCATAAGTGATACGAGACATTTCAACTTTTAGTTTATTCTTGACTTTGCCTTTCTACACGAATGAAACATGAATGCTTGAAATTTTTTATCTCAGTCTTAATATCTAACAGCTGCGAAGTTATCAGGGCTGTGTTTTAACCAATTTTCTGACTACCAAAAAAGGATTGATATGGCTGTAATTGTCCGTGACTGCAACAATTAATATCTATGAAGCAATTTCGAAACTGTTCAACGTTGACGTAGGGGCAGATATTAAAAATGATGGCTGCACAATCAAAATTGAAACACCTGTCTCATCGAAGCCCTGAAAAAGAAAAGATAGGCGATTTGTTTTTTTCATTGCAGTTGTCTCTTTGGTCAATCTGTAGAGTATATTCCAATGTGCTACTTGTTTCCAACAGACTCAAAAAACACTAGTATAAATTCATTAACTTACTGCCCATAACTTTAAGACTGAAAACCTGGAAGCTCAAAGATTGACCCTCGTCAATACACGTATTTTCAAACAATACTGAAAACAAAAATTATAAGACACATCGGAAATTGGGAGCTGGATTGCAATTTGATTCGCTCATGTGAGTATAAATCTCAGCGTAAAATTTATTCGGTAAAAATCCAAATTATTGCAGCAAGAAAAAAAGTTCAACATCCAAAATGAGGTAAAATCATTTCTTTGTCTTCGTCTTCGCTTTCGAAGGCGCCTTGTTGGGAGTTAGTGCTAAATAATGGAATAATTTTAGTAAGATTTCTTCAGACCAACTAAGATTAGTCATACAACACATGCTTGATGACAAGAAAGCAAGAGACGAACATGCGAAAGCTATCGGAAGAAAAGAGAAGCCACTCGCAGAGACAGATGAGAAGCAGCCATTTGTAGAGTCGGTTGAACTGCAAATTGGATTGAGAGACTATGACCCTGAGAGAGATAAGAGATTCACAGGAGCTATCAGACTCCCATCACAACCTTATCCCAACAGAAAGGTACCTTCATTTTCTCGATTTACCTGATATCATCATTTTTTTTTAATATTCAAATTAGATCGCGCTAATTGGTACAGCTGCACATTGTCAGCAGGCTATTGCTGCTGGTATCCCTGCGATCGATGCTGAAACATTGAAAAAGTTCAACAAAGACAAGAAGCTCATTAAGAAATGGGCCAAGCCTTATCATCAGCTCATCGCTTCTGAGTCTATTGTCAAGCAGATCCCGAGGCTTGCTGGAAACGTCTTCAATAAAATTAATAAATTCCCAATCTCGATTGCTGAATCAGAAAATGTTGTCGATAAAATTAAAGAACTCAAGTCCACGGTGAGATTCCAACTCAAGAAAGTGCTATGTATGGGAACTGCCATTGGAACTCTAGACCTAAGTGAAGAGCAGCTTAGACAGAATATTAACATGAGTATCAACTTCTTAGTGTCGCTTCTAAAAAAAGGGTGGCAAAATGTCAAAACGCTCCACGTGAAAACTACCCAAGGCAAGTCGTTTAAGATCTATCCTTAACTTTCATCTCGTGATCTACTTATGCATATGAAGCTATTCACTCGTAAAGCCAAAAAACCAAATCATACTAGACCGAAAAACCGAAATAATAAGCATTAGCCATTTCATTGAAAGATACAAGATTAGTCTAAATTTTGAGATGTATGTGGATACCTGGCGCGTATCATAAGTTGAGTTAATATGGGAATTCTTTTGAAAGATAATGAACCAAAATTATTTTCCGAACCAACTTAGAAATATTTCTCTCTCTCTAAGTAGCATTTATAAGTTGCTTTCTCTTGACTATCAATACTCAATAACTTTGAAAAAAAACTGAAGGTGCAGTCTTTTCTCCTTCTCCTCCTCTCTAAAGTAGCTTCATATCATAACTTTACGCTATCCTCAGAAGTGAAATAACTTATCTCTCAAAAACTGATTCAGTCTGATTCATATGTTTATTATACAATTCCAAATATTTGATACAATCGAAAAAATTTATCATTAGGCATTGACATTTTCTCCTGCCTTCAATTCTAAAGTTTGTTCATAACTTTTGGGTTCGAGATAAATGTTCTTTTCCTTTAGATATTTCGTCAGATCGGTCGGAGTGTCTGTCATGATTCCATGTACTCCTGCCTAAAATTATGATTTAGGGTGATATTGATATTTGCTAATTTACATTGATTGCTTTTTCCCAATCTTTTTCGTTGTTCAAGACCCAATAAACAACCAAGCAACCTCTTTTTTCCAGATGTTCAAATAGAGGCTTTGAGACTTTGGAGAACCATTTAACTGTCATTAAGCTGAAATAATTAAAAGCCGATGGCATCAATAATACAACTCTATTTATAAGTATTTTTACTATACTTTACGAGGAAAGTTTGCCGTTTTGAGTTGCTCTGCGTATTCTTGACTAAGCATCGGGATTTGTATAGAATCTTCTGGGATTTTGATAAAAGGCAGCAGACCAAAAAAGTATGCGAAGTAGATAGCGATCACTCTCTCTCCAGGGAAAAATATTGGAACGTTCGGGTTTGTTTTGGTCAACTTTTTCGTATCTTTGTTGTGCTTGCAGCCCCATATTGTTATATTTTCACGTTTAAATTCTTTAATGAGAGCGTTCGTTTTTTCAATGAGCTCATCGGATGGAGTTTTTAATTCAAAGTCGATGATTACATTGGGAAAAGCTTCAAATACTTCCTAAAAGAACCGCATCTTTAGAAGGATTCAAAGCAATGAAATTTATAACTTTAAGTAGCGGCATTCTTCTCTCGCTTGGGGGTTCTCGAGTCGAATCGAATTCTATGCCATTAGCAAAGTGTAATGGGATTTTTTCTTGAAAAGGAGGTATTTCCGCATAATCAAACTCATTGACATGATTCTTTACATTGCAGAGTCGTTCCAAGGTTTCATCGTGACAGACAACAACCTTTCGTTTTTAGTTTTCAAAGATTCATTCAAGTTGACGAGATGCTTCTTACTTGTCCATCTTTTGTAAGGTTCACATCCAGCTCTATTACATTTGTGCCAGCAGCAACCTTGATACATTTTAGGAACTGTTAACTCTCCGAAAATCAAAGTGTTAAAAATTACTGCGCTCCGAAAGGCAGCAAGTGTATTTTCTAAATGCTCTCTTGCACCTGCAATATCAATAAGAGTCCGTTAAGGGCACTCTCTCTATATATTAATCCCTACCTCCTCGATGTGAGATGTGGAGACACCCTTTATGATCAAGAGCATCATTAATCATCTTTGATTTAAACACCTTTTTTTCGTGAAGAAGCGTCGGATATTTGAAGAACACATATGATACAACCGGATAAGCTATCATTATTGGCAGACCATATTTCTTGAAAGCAGATTTCATTGCCTTTGTTTGATGGCCACAAATCTTAATCTGATAGTATTTTATTAGATTTATTCAGTGTAATATCACTCCAAAATGCAATATGGAAAAGTAAACAAGGCGAAAGTAATGATATTTTATTGTGTTTCAAATCATCAGATAAAGTACATATATTTCACGATGCGGAGGAGCAAAATTTACTCTTAAAATAAAACCATCATAACCAAATGAAAATGTGAATCCAAATTTTGTTGAAATTTTTTCATCACAGCATTATGCAATTTTCATTTCTGCTGACTCGCTTATGACTTTTCAACATCAATAATGAAACACGCCCGGTTGATAGGAGAGATAATTCACGAATAATTTGGCAACTTTCAAAACCTACTCTAGCAGTATCTGGTAAAAATCTTTTTACAAACTGAATAATTATTTCTCTAAGTCTCTTGGCTACCATTAACTGTTTTGTGATATAGGAGGAATTTCTTTGATTTAACAAATTTTTTTCTTCGGTTTTAGAAAATTCTGAAATGAAACCGATATTGAACAAAGACCATCACTCTCTTTTCTTGCTAATTCTTCCTCATTAAAAGCGTCTTGCTTAATTTTCAGTCAAATTTTTAAAGCCTTACTCTTTTTGAATTTACTTTTCGCAGAAAGTAATCTTGGGTCAAAAAACGTGAACCGCGGATAAAGCACAATTTGCTCGGAATTCACCAAAGTTATAGCGTGTTTGCTGACGGAGTGCTGCTGAGAGGATCCATTTTAGTAAATTGCCGTTCTGGCAAGACACCAGTGAGTGTCTTCGGATAGAATGAGTTGCTATTTTGTTTTCAGACTACCATCTTGCTGAATTATTCTAATTGGTAATTGCTCTCGAGGGACCTCTCCCCTCTTAAATTTCTTCTTGCATTGGCATTCTCTCTTAAAAAAAATACAAAAGTGCACATTAGAATGCTCATGATTATTCAATTTACAATTGCAATATCCTTTCAGGTGCGATATGGATGCAAAAAACCCAGTAAAGCCCAACTACCAGCCTTTCACGAAACTATTTCGCTACTATCAAAGTTTTTTGATTTCAAAGCAACAACTCCCAGTTTTTTTTCAAACAATATATTCAAAAAATCCTATTATTTGTTTCAAATTCCTTGCTTACACCAAACCGTTAGGACTCGCTCGTTTCTGGGTTGCTCCTGGTAATATAATGCAGTTAAAACCTTAGGTCTCCAACCTACAAATTTGGGTAGGGAAACTAATTGTTTAGAGCATTTGAAATTTCGTATAATTTCAAACTTTGCTGTTATTTTCGTGATTGATCACTCCAAAAATACCTAAGACACATCGAATCGGATTCATTTCGAGGGATTAATTCATAGAAACCTGGCAAATTAATTCATAGAAACTTGGCAAATTTATTCCATTCGGTTTACTTTTCGAGGACTCTTCTTTTACACCTTTCTGCTTGAGCTTCCAGGATCAAACGATATGAAAGAGCTCAAGAAGGTAAATGAGATAACCAAAATCTATTAACAAGCTCATAATTCTGGTTAAACTCAACAGCCATCAACTTCACTAATTTAATTAAGAGTACTTTTAAGTTTTCATGAGCAGCAAAATTTCAGAACGAGCTCAAAATTAAATCTCGAAATAGGTTTCTCGAATTGCTCAAAGCCATTCGACAAGAACTGGCGTTCTATATCCTATCTAGTTAAGCAAATTACCTGGATTCTATATGTGATCCATGCCGAAGGACCTATGTTTACTTTGAATTAACAAAAACGTCAGTTGTACACTTCTATTTTCTGATCTGAAGTTCCGTGAGTTAACTATTTAAGCTTGAATCTCAATTCATTTAATATATTTCAAAAAAAATTAATTAAGCTCGCTCAAGTCCGAAATGACAAAGTCAGCTCTTATTCTTGTCCTTGCATTGTTTGCTACCACATCCTTCGCTGCTATCAACACAGCATGCTATGGCTACAACGAATCCCTCGCTGCAGTCTTTGAGATCGACTCTCTAAACAAGAACACTACTAACTACGTCGCGAACGTCTCTGCTGGAACCCTACTCTACAATTTCTGCGGTGGAGTTGCCGGCTTCAATAGCTCCAACTCTTCTGCTATCCTCCAGCGACCTGATAACACCACTTCCAGACTGACAATCGGAACAATCCCTAAATTCTACGCCAAGAACACCAGCAATCCTTTGGGAGGTATCAATCTTATTTATCCTCCAGGAGATCGTGTTCCAGGAAATAACGGCACGACCTACAACTACTCAGTCTCATTGGCTTGTGTTGATGGAGGAAGCTACAACTTTTCAGGCGTCAATGTTTCTGGAGCTGTCCTTGAAAACTACGCTGTCATTGCTTCTGGCAAGCAAGGTTGCCCAGTCTTCGCTTTCTACCAACTCACCAACTTCGTGACCAAATACAGATTTGCTTTCATCATTGCTGGTATGGTCATCGGTATCTTCATTGGTTTCTTAGGTCTCAAGTTGTTCAAGCCAACTCTCTTCTTGACCGCCTTCGTCGCTGTTTTCTTGCTCATGGCATTCATCCTCTTCACTTTTGCCCTCGGAATTAACGCAAGCACCGGTGCTCAATGGGGCTGCTTGGCTGGAGCTTTGATCCTCGGAGTCTTGGCTGGTATTCTCATGGTCAAACTCGAAAAGGTCGGTGTCTTCTTCTTGGGTGCTTGGCTCGGAACCTCCGGCTCATTCCTTCTTTACAATCTCATCCTCAGCCATCTTAACGCTGGAAGAGTCACCCTCATTCTTTTCACTGTGGCTGCAGCAATTATCTGCGGTATCGTTGCCCTCTTGGTTTTCGAACACGCTATCATCATTGCCACTTCTTTGGGTGGTGCTTACATCGCCATCAGAAGTGTTTCCCTCTTTGCCCCTGCAAAGTACGCTTTCCCCAAAACCCCAAAACCCCAAAACCCCAAAACCCCAAAACCCCAAAACCCCAAACCCCAAAACCC
>ENA-UOTZ01002342-UOTZ01002342.1-compost-metagenome-genome-assembly--contig:-NODE-2342-length-10096-cov-7.526599_pt1 | contig 10096 bp, 9 predicted proteins | sample MGYA00238144_ERZ746983 | MGnify/ENA primary metagenome ERZ746983 (study PRJEB28759, sample SAMN06268863) | compost metagenome | isolation source: single cell | place: USA: California, Emeryville, Joint...
AACAAACGCTTAGGCAACAAATCACATCATGAGTGACTTTACCAAGAACATTGAAAATCACACGGTACGCACTAGCTACCCATCTTCGCCCCCTTTTCTAAACTACCTTCGCTTGAGTCTGTCTATTCTTTGATTTTTTCAAATTCTCATAATAATTAGACCAACTGCTAATATATTCAGCTTCAGAAGGATCTCCTGGATCTCTTCCTCTCCACATAAAAACATTCTTCTCATTTTTCTCAAGGATTTTCTTCAAAAGTGGCCTATGGTTCACCGTAACATTCCTCGACCAAGGCAAGTCTTCCTGGGTTTTCAGCTCTGGCTGGCACTTCATGCTTTGCACGGGAAAAACGTAGTGGTCATAGTTTGCCATTAATATCGGAGTCGTATATCTCCAGAATAAGTCAAACAAACTGATATATTTTTCTTCTTTCTTAATGCATTTCAAGAGGTTTTCGGCAACGATAGGCTTTTCCCTCACCTCAATCATGATAAATCCCCAGAATCTCATCAATACAACCGGTGGCTTATAGTACCCTTGCTCTCTCAACTGCTCCAGCACGGAATCCCTTAAAAAAAGATAAGTCCGGTCAATAATTTGATAAAATATTGTAATTGTTTACACTGGGACATATACGTTCTTTAACGCACGTTCAGCCTCAAGTGCGAGGTTTAATTTCGTGTTAAGTTTAGTGTTCGAGATCTCAGACGGCTTAAAATGTTGTTTCGGGAGATTCCCATCGATTGGTTGGTAGAAGTGAGTGTGAGAAACGCTGTACAAGTGGAGGTCTGTCCAAATAGTATAGTCGATGAGCATTGAAAGTGCGTCAGGGTTCTCTTTGGGGTATTTCTTCATCAAAGGAAGGTCGTTAAGAATTGCCAATTTAATTTCCTCTTTTTTCTTAATATCTTCTTCAGTAGGCTTGACAATAACCGGATTTTGTTTTGTTGCAGCTTGATTCGATCTTGCAGCCACCGAACCCACGATTAGAGTAGTCGAATCAGAGTCGTTAGCTATTTGGCGAGCTGGATTTGGGGGTGGACTCAGTTTCGGCTGCTCCTTAGTATGGTAATGATAGCCTGACTTCTCTTTCTAATTTAACAAAAGAAAACATTTGTTATATAGATTATAATTAGCAGCGTCTACCTGCTGGAAAAGGAAGAAAAACATAACACAGCCAACCAACACCAGAGAAATTCCTCGAAAAACACCATCTAAGCTTTCTTGCTGTTGACTGCTTTCCTCCCTCTGGCTCCGAGAACTCGTCCCTGCGGAGTCTTCATATTGGGTTTTTCTTGAAGAAGTGTTATTGTAATTCCAATTATGATGAGCACTTTGCTGTCCCTTTGCATCTGCTCCCCGCTTTTTATTAATAATCTCCTCATATTTCTTTCTTAGATGCTGATTTTCAGTCTTATAAAAAAACGCTGGATCCTCTCTATATGTCTTTCTGAAGATCCTATAATAAATATCCTCGTCGGTCATCCATTCATATTCTTCGTCACTCTCCTTTGTTTTCGATGATTGCGCCTTTTCCTTAGAATCCTGTCTCGCTCTTTTTTCCTTTTCTCTTTTTTCTGCCTCTTCCCGTTGTCTTTTTTGATACTCCTCATGCCAATTTGTGTCCTCGTATCTAGTTGATTGCTGTTGATAACTGTGCTGATGATGGGTATGAGTCCATTGAGCACTCCGTGAGGTTGTATTTGCATATTGCTTAAAGTCTGATTTTTTAATTTTGTCATAAGCGTTGTTAATATTTTTCAAAACATCTGCTGCCTTAGGGTCTGTATTCACATCTGGATGATACGCCTTGGATAGTTTGTGATAAGCAGCTTTGATTTGTTTCTCTGAATCGGTCGGTTTGACGCCTAGGACGACATAAGGGTTATCTGACGAAAACCTTTCAGTAGAGAAGAAATAACAGCTCTCTGCCGCAAGGAATCGGACTGGGTGCAAATGTCCTCGTAGTAAGGCTATCATGATGCTATCTATCTACTTTATTCGACAATAAAAATTCAAAAGAAACTTCGTGTAATCAATTAGAAGCAATTTTTAAAATTACTGACTTCGAACAAGGTGATCCGAAATGCCGTATGGGCTTATAATAAAGCGATATGCAAAGACCAGAGAAAAGTTTTTTTCATGATCATAATCATCATAATCGTCATCATTCGATGGGCCTACCCAATGCATCAAAGGGTATTAGTTTGTCTCCAAACGCGAAATTTGGCATCTGCAGGAAATTTTTATTGATATGAATCTGAATGGAAGATGACTACATTCATTTATTATCTACAAGAAAAGAATACAAAAGCAAACGAGAGGGCTATTATGGTTGGGGTTTATCCTTAATTTCCTTAATATTGACGCACCTGTGAATCAGATCCTTGAAATTTTCTAACTTATGAGTCACAATAATACAGGTTCTTCCTTTGCAAATATTTTTCAACTCTTCAATGATCGCTTTCTCTGATTCATGGTCAAGCGACGAAGTACTCTCATCGAGGATCAGTATCTTCGGGTCTTTCACAAGCGCTCTTGCGAGGGCGAGTTTCTGTCTCTGGCCTCCTGATAACGTGAGACCTTTCTCTCCAATGAACGTCTGGAAGCCATGAGGCAGTTGATCGATAAAACCCTTTGCATTGGCGAGCTCACAGGCACGCTCGAGGTTCTCCTTTGATAAATCGAATCCTTCGTTTCCATATTTAAGGTTTTCTTCGATGGTGCCTTGGAACAGAACTGGCTCCTGAGTGACATAGCTGACATTGCTTCGCACCCAAATTTCGTTCTTATCAGAGATATTCTGGCCGTCGATGAGCACTCGTCCTTGCTGTGGGTCCAGCAATTTAGTAATCAGATTCAGGACTGTGGTTTTGCCTGATCCGCTAGGTCCGATCAACGCGACGACTTCTCCCGCGCGAATGGTCATGCTGAAGTTCTCAAGAAGCCATTTATCTGGTGAGAACCCAAAGGAGACGTGCTCCATGGTAATCTCAGGAGCATGGGTTAGTTTCTCTGCTTGCAGTGCTCGATAACGAGGGGAGACCTCAGCGAGCGCGTTCTCAGGCTTCTGGTGAATATTGATGAGCGGAGTCTTGTCGTCCTTGATGATTTCATGGATGCTGCGGTAGATAGAGGCTGTTTTCTCGAGTTCGGTGAGCGAATTGAACACGCTTCGAATTCCAACGGCAGAAAATAAGCCGTAAATCAAAAAGGAAATCATCTCGGGGCCGACAATGCCCACTGGGCTCAGATAAAAGCCGTAGAAAATCACTGTAAAGAGCGCAATTTGGCCGAATCCATCCATCACACCGTAATTATAGGCTGTGTATTTTGTGACGTCATAGGATTTCTTGTAGAAATTTTGCAGTCTTTGGATAAATGAAAGTCGCTCGAGGTCTTCGGTGTTGTTTACCTTGACGAATTTCATATTACTGAGTCTTTCGCTCGCCAACACGGCAATTTTTGTGAGTTCTTCCATTTCCTCTACCTTAGCCTTTCTCATCCTCGTGGATAACCCTCTGGTGGTGAGTGCAAAAGTTGTCATCACGCCGACTGAGACCAATGCCAGCTCAGGGTTTGATAGGATAGAGAGAGTGATTCCTCCGACTGAGAGCACGATGCCTCTGACCAAAGAAGCTGAAGACTCTCCAAGATTCCAGGTAATTGAGGAGATATCGTTTCCGATTTTTTGAACAAATTGAGCGGAGTTCACTTTGTTATTGACGAAGAACGAGTAGTTTTTTGTGAGTAGGACGTTGTAGAGGCGATATCGGAGGATCACAGCCACTCGATTAACATAGTCGCTGAGTGTAAATCTCCTGTAGAAAGTCACCAAGCCGCTCAATGTGAACACAAATCCCCATTTTATCAAATAATTGATCACCTTTTGTTTATCTTCTTTAATTTTGTCCTCTTTTGATTTTTCTTCTTCCTTTGGAGTTTGTGCATGTTCCGTTGAGGGGTTCAAGCTTGCAGCAGTGACATTGGTGCCAGTTGCTTGCTCCGTAGCGGGTTTCGCTTCTTTCTTGTCTGTTGGTTCTTTGGGAGTCTCTTTGGTTTCTTCTTTTTCTTTTTGAAAGAATGATTCTTTAAATTGCTGAAGCGGATCTTTAGGTTTATCAGGCAAAAGCTTCTCGAGTTCTTTCATTGCAGATGCGAATAATAAATTGAAAATTGAGGTGATTGCGGTTGCTCCGAGTACTTTATAGAAGCCTTTTTTGTCGCATTTAATGATATCCAGTAATATCTTCAGGTCCTGCGTGCGCGTTGGAGTCTTTTTCTGCTCAGAGAAGTGGCGAAGAGTGGTTTTGTATAAGTTGGGGCCTCGGCGCACGTACTGCCCGGCTTTTTTCGCAAAAAATGACTGCATTTATGAAATAAAATTATCCTAACATTCGAATAACTTTTGGAATTTTTAAGTCATGGAGAGAATCATAAAGCACTAAGCAAGGTTTTTTAACAAAGGGACATCTCAAGAGAAGGGTCATTTGAATGAAAACCGCAGAACACGCTGCCAAAAGTTTTCAAAGCTCACCTCTGATCCCACTATTTGAAGAAAGTAGAGTCTAAAAAAATATATAGTGTACTGTTAAGATAATGAACGTTAGCTGTGATCAGTGGTTAAAGTAGTCAATTGCCAAATAGCGAGAGTTTTGCTTCTTAAAAAAGAGAAAAAGGGTGAAGCCTGAGTTGCCGCCGAGATCCGCAGAGCATTTCTCACCTTAATTTAAATTAATTTAAAACCGAAAATTAATTCCAGGTGAGAACTACTTCGAGAAAAGAATTTTGTTATGCTTCTTAAAAAAAATCAGGAGGCACAGCCTCCATGTATCGAGAAAATGAACCTACAAAAATTGCTCATTCAAAGCCTACTCCTTAGATGAATCATTTGCTCGCTTTATTTTTCAATCTCCCTTTAATTTACCGTCACTTTATTGAATTATAGATACATTGATAATCAAACAACTCGGTGTAAACAACTTTAGACTGCTGCCTCTGATCCACAACAATTCACAAACCAAATAGACCTTAGGCAGCTGCTCTAACCTCTTATACTGATCGACTACTTCTAATGATAGGCCTAATAACAAAACAGTCCTCTAGAAAGCTGATTATGAGTGGATTCGTTTTTGTAGAAGCTATCAATGCTTTCAGTAGACACACAAGGAGATCCATAGTAGATTTCGAAGATGTATTATTACAAGAAATACACACATTTCTAAAAAAAAGAACTTATTCTACATTTATTCAAGGAACAACAAAACATTCGTAGTAAATTGAAGTTTTATTGCTTAGAACCTTTCAATTTTATCGGCTTTCACCACGACGTTCTCTTTTGCGAGACGGTCTCTACCGGCCTTCGCAAAGTCGAAAGTACAATTGTGTGACTCAGGTTGTCTATGTGTTCTACAGAATACCGATTCACACTTGCACTTGAAGCCAAGCAAGCCGACTTTCTTGGTGCAGGTTAAGCACCTTGTCGGGTCTTGCTTCTCCACAGTTTGTTCTTCCTTCGTCTCTGTGACTTCGGAAACAATGGCTTTCTCATTCTTCGCTTCTTCTTTTGGATGATCAATGACTTCGGTCTTCGTGACTGAGGCTTCTGACACTTTGCTTATAAGCGTCTCTGCTTGAGTCTCAGCGCTAGTTTTCGCCTTGGTAGCTCTATCTCTATAGCATTTTGAGCAGTAACCTTCTGTGGCTTTGTTTCCGAAGAATTGCTGGCAGCCAACGCAAAGTTCTGGCTTGCTAGCATCGTTTTCAATGTTCTTGGTAAAGTCACTCATGATGTGATTTGTTGCCTAAGCGTTTGTTAAATTTTTCTGAGTTTTGATTTATTTTTTATCTAAATTATTAACAAATCACCCTATATAAATGTCAGCTTTGATACAGTAATTTAAGATTGCCTTTTCAAATCTGATAGGCAGTAGTCAACAAATTTTTTAACAAATTAAACGCCCATACAATATTCCAGAATGATCTCTAGCGATTCTGTTAAGATCCTTCCCAAGCGTCGGAAATTAAACATTTATTTGCCATTACCTCGCGCTCTCATCGGCATCACTCGCTCTGAGCTCCTCTGCGTCTCTTCCCGAGTGTTGGGATGGTCAATGTCGCCGTTTAGATAATTCGATGCAGAATCAAACTTAAACTGGAACTGTTTTTCAGCTGGATTGGGCGTGTGAGACCGAGCACCCGTCTGATTGCAAATAAAAGCATATTGGTTGTAGCTTCCTTCCTTTGCGATGGAATTTAAGATTTTCACCTGCGTTTGGAATATGCGACTCAGATTATTGTAGCCACGGAGTTTCTCGAGGTGAATGTTCTCAGTTCTCGTCGGACTCTGGCTCAGCTGCTGTTGCTGCTCGGGTTTCGAAGGTGTTTGCGCTCGTTGATATAACTTGATCCGATCCGATATAGTCACTTCTCTGAAAGGAAGCGATGGCTTTAGTGCTCCTGTATAATGAACCCTTTCTTTGAGTACTTTGTATCTCTGCTTGGGATTTTTGATAATCGAGTTATCGTTTTCGCTGAAAAAAGAGTACTGCTCCGTGTCTGTTAGATCGATTATCCCTCTCTCCTTCATTTTTTTCACATTTGCGTCGATGTGGATAAAGTACTTTTGCTCATCTCGGATGAAAGTGTTGTTGAATTTATTTGTGATGTGTTTCCGCTTTGAATTTGTTGTCGTAGGACTCGCTCGTTCAGAATCCGTTGCATTATTATTAAATTTTGGTCGTGACCCTTCCGTTTTCAAAACCGGCGAAAGCGTCGCGGTTCTCTTAGAGACAGGAGAATAAAACGAACCGGTTTCTTCAGTAGCAAAAGCAACAATCGTCTTGTTCAGCCTGTCGCTTCTCTGGGATGGTTTTGGCGCAGATGCTCTCTCTATCGATGAGTACAGTGCACTTTCCTTCCTAGTACGAGGCAAAGTAGAGAATTCTGCTGGGAGTGTTTTTACTGGGGCAGGGGTTAAATTGGCCTCTCTCCTGACTGAGCGTCTGGGTTGTTGAAGAGGTAATGTAATATAGTTATCAATCTGCGAAATAAATAACGCTTGCGGGTTCGGTGATGGACTTTGCAGCACGCTAGGACGACCGTTAGTTGGTGCGATGGGTTTCCGATGGATCTTCGGACTTTGTTTAGTTGGGCTTGCTCGGTACTCAGGGGAGGCGCTTGTTAAGTTTCGTTGAGGTGAATTATTAGTGCTCTTTAGAAACGGCGCGAGAAATTCAGGCTGACCATAGAGAATCTCCTTTTTCTGGTCTTTGACCGCCGTGCTGCTTTCAATTCTTTTGTTTCTCTGGTTGACTTTGTTTTCGCAGTAGAGATGAAAATATTTTCCGTATTCTCTGAGGTTCCTAATCCTCTGCACAAAGTCCTATGAAATAATTCAGCAACGATAAAACGCTTGATTAGACATACATCTTTCTCTATCGCAAAGATCTTGGCCTTACTCGATGTACAGACCGCCGAAACTTGCCTGGCTGGCAATTCCAAAGAAACTTCTTCTTCACCAAAGCTCTCATACTGCCCTAAAATCGCTACCTTTACTCCCCCAAAAGAATTTAGTGCTCGTTTTATACTGTATCGGTACCTGAACGATTTTCTTGATATTATTTTTGATTTTAATGACACCGGTCATTGGACTCGACGTATCCACTTCCAATTTTAATTGAACTTCTTTCTGCAGTGTAATTTCGCCTTTTTTGATCACATATATATGCGTCACTTCATCCCCCTCTTTAAACAAGACTTGATTTCGAGTTAAAGTCAGCACCTTGATATGGTAGACTAAAGTTGAAATTAATCTTGCGTTCACACCTTGAAATAACCCAGCTTCCTTGAGAAAATTTACTCTTTTTTGAACACGCCATTTTGTGCTAATAGCTATTGACATAACACGCTAAAGATCCCAATAATGTGGATGTCGATACCTGTGACCCGTTTGAAGTCTGGTGCGTCTAATACGGCGAAATCGCATTGTTCCTTACAAATAATCGTGGCGGTTCTGGTCGAATCGTTTAAGAGTGCAAGCTCACCGAAATTGTCCCCTGCGCGAAGAGTATTGACCTCTTTGACTTCAAATAATTGCTGGTTTTTGATTCGATTGTCTTCTGGTGTGTAATATCTTTTTGGAACGTTAATGTAGACGCCGACTGAGCCTCTCAGTATTGCATAAAACGACTTTCCTTTATCACCTACAACACACTTGAAATGACCAAATAGACGTAATTTTTCATCTACCAATTAAGAAAACGGTTTGATTTTCTTCAAATGATTCATGTCGAGCTCTTTGTAAGGCCTCTGTAACAACTTCTTCACCGTGCCCAAGATGCATTTTTTGAAGATTCGGCTGTAGAGCGATTTTTAATAGACGAATGTCCTCGTGGCTCCTGGTTTTTGTAGGTGTCCCCAGTATTTCAATGGCTTGCTAATTTGAATTTGTTGATGAAATATATGGGAAAATAAGATCATTTCGTTACTTCGATCTCCTCTTCTGAGGGTTTTGAATTGTCATCTCTGACATCCAATTTCCTCTTAATTTGGCTCTTCTGCCGAAAATACCCCGGTAACTCATTTGACATGTAATTTCACTATTTGCTAAATAAATTTTAAGACAGAATAGCTCGCAAAGCATGCTGTTATATTTTTTTTTTCCATTTAAGAACATCCGGTACAATCGGCTTCCGAGTTTGAGCTTCACCCTGCCGTGCTTTTTCAGAGTCATTTTCATTGCTATTCAGATGGTAGGCTCTTTTGTTAAAGCATTAAATTTATAATGGAATGAATTCTATTGAGCCTTTAATTAATGCAAATTCGAGAACCAAGCTCAGCGCTTCAAGCAAGATGGAACTGGGGTTATGATATAGGTGAAACAGAGGTAGAATTTTTTGGATAACAATGCATTTCATGTCTTAAAAAGAGCGATAAATGATTCAAAAAATCAATAATTTTTATCAAATAGTTGAAAATGTCACGGGTGATTAAAGTAAAAGAGCAAATGCAAGCGGACTCGGAGGAAGGAAAATACTCCGTAGACTTGCGCACTGAAGAGGATAGACTAAAATATTACAAGGAGGTGGTTGAAGAGCATAACTTGGAAAAGAGGAACCTCGCAAGATCTTGGGATCTTTTCGTAGAGAATGTGCTAGAAGATGATTTTAAATGGTCACGAAGGTCTGGAATCGCGATGGTGCTTTTCCCAACCTTGACAAACGCGTACTTTATCTGGGGAGCCCCGGGCCATTATTTAAAGAATCCTGTGCGTATTGCAGCGCTGGTTGCTGGGATAGCGACCTTCAATTACAATCTTAACAAGGATTTCGAGGAGCTTGCAAAAAAAGATACGCCTTTAGCGAATAAATTCAGGTCTTATGCTCAAAATATTGCAAAAGTGAATCTAAATTATCCGGATTTTGCAGAAGATACAGTTCGAATTGCAAGTATGTGTTTTATTTAGAGCATTCACTAACTTGTTTTGCAGGGGAGAGAAAAATGCGCGAGGAAGGCCAAAAGACCCAAATCGAAAAATAGATGTTTATATCAATAATAGTTTGTAGTGGTTATGAACTTTTCCTTTTGTAAAATGAGAAATAATAATAAAGAAGCGAACTAGTCCAGGACTGTTGGCACGAAAGATGTTCTCAAGCAAGCCTAGTCATGATAAGGAGGCGCAATAGCGAATTATAATATGAGATTAATCGAAATGCTTGTAAGTGCCTCTCTGAAAAGATAAATTCATGTAGTAAATAAGTTGTTTAGACTAGGCCAGGTCTTTGAGACTCGCATTCGTATAGATTGGAATGCTCGTGAGATTTTACTAACGTGCAAACGAAAAGATTACGACGACGGTGATTGTTTTGATTTTTTTAGGTTGATAACACAATTATTTTGAAATTTGGATTGTCTTTGAACAAGTGCTCTTCTTTTTCACTCAAATGATCCTCTATTTGGCTCAGAGATCGAAAGAGAAGGAACAAAAAAACGTATTATAACGTGGATACTATAGAGAAGCTTAAACTCATTATTCACGAGTCAAGCACATTTAAGTTTTCACCTCAGTTGGGTTCAGATATGCTAATTCTCTCA
>ENA-UOTZ01002343-UOTZ01002343.1-compost-metagenome-genome-assembly--contig:-NODE-2343-length-10093-cov-24.084465_pt1 | contig 10093 bp, 7 predicted proteins | sample MGYA00238144_ERZ746983 | MGnify/ENA primary metagenome ERZ746983 (study PRJEB28759, sample SAMN06268863) | compost metagenome | isolation source: single cell | place: USA: California, Emeryville, Joint...
TTTTTTTTTTAAATAAATTTCTACCTATTAATTTACAACCTAATTCATCTAAGTATATTCCATTTTTCTCAACGATTTCAATCCCAGAAGAAAGGATATAAGCTAGATGAGTTCATTCAACAATGAAATGATTTCTCACGAATATAGCTTCATCGCCGCCAATACATATTTTGCTTTCAAATGGTTCTCATATGTTTACATTATAAGCTCAATACATCCTTTTTACAGTATAGACCACTTTTGGAAAATTTCTGAGCAACTTAATAATTTTAAAATTTCAAAATCACAGTTCTTGGCCTGTGCCTTATCCTTGTCAGGAAGCCATCTACTCACTGCTCGAAATCATATTTCTTTCGTTCCATTTTCTTCTCACGATTGAAATCCTTCACAGCATCCGTATATTTATTTATGACATCATCTCTGAGTCTCTTTTCTTCATCGAATCGAGATTTCGTATCCCTTGGCTTATCTGTCGACACAGATGGACGCTTTGATTCCTCCCTAACATGATATGAAAATAGAGTCACATAATTAATTACTCCTCATTCTTCTCCCCAAGCTTTTGCAAATAATCAACTTGAGAACTCAATTTTCTCCTCCTTTCGTTTTCTTCCTGTATTCTTTTCTCAATCTCCATGTCAATTTTTCTCTTCTTCTCTTCGATCATTCGAGTCTTTAGCTGTATTTCATCAAGGTCAGGAGGACTCGAAGTTTTATCTCCTCTCTGAAAACTGTTTGAAGGAGTCAAAATATTCGCTGATTTTCTTCGGCTTTGAAGCTCTTCAAGTCTGTCACTTCGCGATCTATCAGTGTAGTCTCCTCGTCCTTTAGTTTCAAGATTAGGCTCATATTTCCTCAGAGGTTCATTTTTGAATGTCGCATAGTCAGGACCAAATTCTCCTCTAGAATCAGTCATTCTACTTCTAATAGTGGAAGAGGCTCGACGATCTTCTAAGTTGGGCTCATCTTGATACCTTCTGAGAAAAACGATAAATTTATCAACGGTTAAATGCTATTTTGGCGCTACTTCTGTTCGAAGTCCGAAACTTTTCCAGGAGTCACTGCCCGCTGACTGTCTCGGTCATTTCTCACGAGCTTCTTGAGACTAAGAAACAATTAATAAAAGCTAACAGTCTAAGTTAGTACTTTTCAAGGTCTTCTCTGATCTTCTCTTTATTTTGTTGTATAGCTTGATGTTTTAACTCAAGTTCATTTGAGGAGCTCTTCTCGTATTTGCTCTCTGCACCCAGTCTTTTGAAACTTTCATTTGCTGTCTTCCGCATACTAGCCTCGGCAGGACTGGGATTATAAGAGCCAACAGTCTGCCTTTTGCTGCTTGGCTTGGTATCTTCAGCAGGTAGATAACTCTGGATGGAATCTTGGTTTTCATTCTCTTTGATAGGTCTAGGGCTGAATTTATCTTTTTCCTGTGCTGTATATTGCTTATTCTGTGCTTCGGTCCTCAAGTCTCCAGGGACTTGGTCCTCCTTAGACTTAGAAAGACCCAAGTGATCGTTTTTCTCACTTTCTCTTCTCAGAAAATCTCTCTCTCGTAATCGATCTTGATAGGACGATTCCTCCTTCCTTACAGTTGACTCTCTATCTGCTGCGAATAATTTGATTTGATTGTCGGCAGGCCTTTCTGAAATAGAGCTCTTTCGATGTTCTGAATATTCACGAGCAGGAACATAGCGACTCTCAGAGCTTTTTCTTTGAGCATCTCCCGGATCTGACGATGAAACCCCGATTTTTGTTCTTAATGTAGCGATTTGCTCTTGTAAATCTTGTTGATTTTGCAAACACTTCCGAATACTCTGAAAAGACCGATAATTGTAAGAAATTAGAGCCCGATGTGACAAATGATTTACAAGATTCAGAGCTGTTAAATCAGTATCTTTGTTGAATTCACTTTGTGAATCCGATCTACCTGCTTTAAACAACGATAAGTCATTATCAAATGAGCTCTATAGTTACTTGCTGATCTCTTCTGATGGAAAAATTTCTCTTCGAGGAACATTACTTTCTCTTCCAGCTGCTTGATTTTTTCTTGCTGAAGGAAACTCGTCTCATCGTGCTAACCAAAACCAATCGTTAATTCTTCTCATGAGACGTTGAATATCTCAAAACCTTTTGTAGTTTAAGATGCTTCTCAACAGTAAATTCGAGCTCAGCAAATTTCTCTTCCAACAGTGTTAACCTCTTGTTTATTTCTGTCTATTTAGAAGTCTCAGTTTGACTGAATATGGTAAATAATGCTAGCAAACCCTGAAATCATATGTTCTTTCCTCCACAAATTTCATTTTCTCAGTGATACCCTCGATCTCGTAGAGTATATCCTATGCAAACATAAATTGAAGCGGTTTGCAAGTGCTGTTATTTACATTTCTCGGACTTCTATCATCGGCGGTAAATCTGCCTAAGGACTCTTGGCGAGAAGCTCTTCCTTCATACTTTATTTACTCTGTAAGGGCATCAATTTCAAATCAATTACATTTTTTCCATTGATATTAGTTTGTCTATTTGTTGGATCAATTTCGTCTGCATCATTTTTATGCCCGGAGTCACGATAACTAGTTCTATTTTGTCCTGTGGTTTTCAAAGTACTCTTCATGGCCACTTGATAAGTGTTTCTTTTGAACAAATTTTCAAATATTTGCTGTGTGTCAAATCTTGTAAACGATCGAAATAAATTTTAATGGAAAAATCAAACGATAACCTCACAATTCTTACCCTCTTTCCAGAGGCTTTAAAGACCTTGAAAAGTAAAAACTATCACTCTATAATTACAATATGGATTCATTTAATATTAGAGAGTCTTGATGCATATAACTAAGCAATCATAACCTAGAAAGAGTAATGAAATTGGATATAGCACTAGCAACAAAGACAAGATTACTTGAAAGATAGTCTGGTATGCCCTGAAAACCATTCCGTGATAAAGAGTTTGCTCTTCTCCGATGTATAGCCTAATGATTTTAATTACGGAACCGCAACATTGAAATAATAGTTACCAGGTTCCATTTGTGCTTGGCCGGTTCTCTTTCCCGTCTTTGAGAACCCATCCATCTGAATCAGTATATTCCACAGTGCATTGATATTTGGAAAGGAGACTGTCTTTAACATGCAAATCGCACTCACTATGTCTTCCCAGCACGAGAGGCTCCCTACTAGGATCCACAATTCTGAAGAAGAAGATATGATATAATTCGATGATTCTAAATAGGACTTACAGAACTTCGCCATTTTGGGACCCTCCAAAAAATTTAAGACTGAGTTGTGGTTCTATAACCTCTTCCAAGGAGTTTTTATGCGAATTTTCAACACCGTTATTGGCAGCTTTGATATTATTGGCGATGAGATTAATCACCATAAAAGTCACTCCAAAATTTATGAGATGGTTGTCTTTCAAGACCTGGGATACAGAATCAATCTCAATGTTGCGTCAATAATCTCCATACCAAAGGAAAATCAAGTTTATAGAAAGTCCCGAATCCGATTCCCAGGTCTTTTATCCGATAGGAGTTTGAAGAAATGTGGTACTCGATTTGAAAGTGCTGTCCTCTATGCTTCTCAGCAGTTTCAGAATCCACAGAAGGCAGCTGAAAGTCTATTATTATTTCTCCTTTCTTTGTAACAATTCCAATGAATCAGTTATCCGAACACATAGTCTTACAGGTTCACTTTTTGTTCTTTTCTTCCGATATTTTTTGCATCCAAAATAAGTAATTCCATCTTTTTTATTCCTCAACGATTCAACAGCTCCCTGTGCGTTGATTGTAATGATTGTACCTTTAGAGATAGCTTCAGATCCCAAAACCTGTATGAAAAATGTATAAATCTCCACGACTGGATTAGTGATTGCCTACTTTCAGTTTTATAACGGGAGCGTGACTCAACAACTTCAGCAAGTTTTTTAATACGGCTTGGATAGTCTTCCAGAGCACATCTACTATTGTCAGCACTTGTTGTCTTGAAATTTTCCGAGAGAAATTGAGCGCTCTCGAAACCATTAGTTCTGTCAATGTCAGTGATTTTTATTGACGACGGCTAAGAAAAATAACATTAAAAGGTCGTGTTCTTTGTTAAGTGCACCTTATCGTTACTATGATTTGCTTTGAACTGTTTTTCTATTTCTTTATTTTTGCTCATCTGAAGAGAAAACGTGATATTACAATGTTCATAATTTCGATTATTACTGGGATGAATTCAGGATCTTGACCTCGAACATTTTCGATCTCAGTTTGATGTGAAGGCTCATTAGTGGTGCAACAACTACTCTGAAGTTGATTAGTGAGTTAGTTAACAATAGGGATAATGCATCAGTTTACTCTCTGCCCCATCAACTTTTAAATTTTATTGAAAGCTGAGAGAATAAATTCAAGGATTTTGTCAAAGATTTCCAGACCATAAATACTTCATGAAAGCCGTGTTAAGTCAAGTATCATTTTATATGACAATTGTGTCAGTGTTTTATTGAAGTTCAAATCGTATCAGAGTATTTTATATCAATTCCCGAGTACTCTTGCTAATTTACTTGGGTCATTGACGAAAGATAGGTAGGTTGGAGTTCATCGTGACATTAGTTTGGGAATGGGCAACAACCACGAAAAGATCGTTGAATTCAAGCGAAGTAACTCAAAAAGAGTCGAGCTCGTAATGAGTGGTTAATGCATTTGTCTTGAAGGTTTACTGAGATTTTGTTCATATGTGCTTGGATGAAATTATGTCGACATAGAGACCTCATTTGTTCGTTGCTTTCGTGGACAACGCTGGATTCTTTTGTGGTTGTATAGTAGGTCTAATGGACTATTTAATTCAAGCTAATTTGAAAAAAAAAAATTGAGGCCAGAGGGACTTGAACCCCCAACCTGCGGATTTGGAGTCCGCCGCTCTGCCAGTTGAGCTATAGCCCCTTTTCATAATCAATACTACAACCGAGCAAGAAATCTCATAGGAGATAATCATTCATTAACAAAATAAAACTTCAAGCCAAAGCAACTTAACAATACAGATCTTGCTAAGAAATTTCAATTAAGAGACCTTGTTTGAAAGTCGAAATACGTATTCAAATTTAAGCAAGTAAACAAATCTTAAAAGAAAATTGTCCAATAAAGCTAAGTTCAAAAAGCAATATGGAGATATAAATTTATATCATTCATAAATATATACTTGACTCACCATAAATTCTCTATTAAATTAGTCGACATTATTTTTTAACCATTTTCGAAGGCATAGGCCCATGATTCAGTAATTCAAACTCGCTGGCTCCTTCACAATGTTCTTCTAAGTGACCTTCTTCTAACCTAGTTTTTTAGAACTTGATTAGATTTGGCTAACGCTCGCTGCTTACCTGAGACTGATTTTCACTCCAATAGTAGTGGTCGTTGTGTTGCTACTATTTTTTTCTTCAGCAATATCTTTTTTCTCATGGACGACTTCTTGGTTTTGAGTTTCCTCCTTCTCGCGTGTTTTTGAAAGGAACGTTTCAAATGATTTATATCTAATTGTGTGATCATAATTTATTGCATATCTTCTATAGTATTTCTGTCTCGCTGAGTCTCGCTTCATTAGGAATAATTATTAGTGAAATTTTCAAGGGGTTATTGGCTAACCTCGGAAACTGGGCAATGCTCGTTACAGTACACCTTGAAGAACTGCTCTCTCGGAAGCGTATTGATTCTTTTATTGTCTGGTTCAGCCACCTCGATATAAAGGCCTTCGATATAAGCGCAAATCGGATGGAAATAGCAGTTGCACTTTGAAGAACCGTTTGAACCTCCGGCACAGGGAAAACATAATCCTATTTGTTATTGAGGGAGATTAGCTCATCAATGGAATGATGCGTTCAAAAACCTTTGGTTTTTTTGCAAAATATACACCTTTTGTTCTTCAATGTATTATCTTTGATAAGTGCATCGATTTCTTCCGTGCTTGACGGAACAAATTCGCAGTTTTTAAACGACACTAGTACAGATGAAAAACATTATTGAATTTTTGCTAATATCGTCTTTTACCTAGACGGTTGGCTAAGAGACAGGTGATATGATACCACTCGTCTTTCCGGAATTTCTGAAGCGGAAAACCACTCGCAGTACATAACCGACAAGAGTAAGTTTTGACTTTATTGTCTAGGAATGCCAGAAAGGGTTAGTAATGCAACTAACAAACAACAAATGTACTGCTTGTCTTTACAGGATTTTTAATTTTTTTCAATTTCTTTCTGTTTTTTTTCTTATTTATTTTCTCTGCTTTACATTGATGGCAGAGGAAATCCTCATCAGGTATGGAGTATATCGCATAGCAGTATTGATGAAACGATGAATTGCACTTTCTGCAGTAGTAAATAGAGTTTTCATCGCAATATTTTCCGCTAAAGCAGATCTGGCAATCAGTTTCGAGTTTCTGCCCTTTTCGGATGATTCCATTAAGCGAGTTTTTGAATTTGTTTTCTAAGTTTTGGCAAACATTTGACATCTTTTTGTCCTCTTTAAGTAGCGGTTTCGCCTTAGGAAGAGAGGTTTGCAAGCTTTGTAATTTCTTTTGAGCATGAATTTTATGACCACTCTCTTTGACAGTGCTCGGAGGCAGCTTATCTTTCACTCCATCTCGAAAATTCGCCAAAATTGCCTTGGACCGTAGCTCTGATTCCAATTGTTTGGCTCTCCTATAAACAGGAAAATCAGTTCAGACGTGAAATAATCACAAAACTTACTCATTTAATTTTTTATTTCGAGACGATCGATGCTCCTCAGTTATCACCCTGTTCTTGACTAGCTCCTTCTTCGCGTTATTTTGAGGGATCAGAACTCCATTCAGATAGTAGTTCAAGAAAAGCAGCTCTTCGAATATTTCGTCCTCTTTATGCAATTCTTGCAGGTTTAGCTTTTCACCGAATTCGTGTTGAAACATTTGTCTCGCGAAGATTTCCGTCATATCGGCGTGCCCGATTTGCTCGATTGATTTTAGATGCAGCAGTTGACCAAAGTTCGATCGTTCTGAAGATAGAACAGCTTCTTTGGGGAGAGCAATTTTTTGTTTGTTTTCTAACACATCGCGTTTGAAATTCTGTAATTTTTCACACTCTCCGCTATTAATGACATCAAGAGTGGGAACTTTGGGTGCTTCTGTTCGGTTTATTGTGTCTATAATTCTAGGCTTTAAATTATTGGGCGCATAACTGGCCAAATAATCGAGGTTATCCGATTTCTCATCTTTAAAGCTCCACAGAACATGAATTTGCTCTCTATTCTGAATCGTTCTGAAGTAGCTTGGGTTCCCCTCTATGAAAAAAATATCAGTTCTGTTTGCAATAGATTCATTTTACTCAGCTCACGAAGAGAGCCATTAAATTCAAAATGCCATTTCGGATGCTGCACAAGATTAATTTTGTCATCAGGCACTTCGAACGCATCCTCGAATTCTGTTTTGTTCAATAGTGAGAGCTCTTGCTCCGAAGGTTTTCTAAAATAATCGTCGTTGAGTTCGTCCCAAATGAGCTTCTTTCTATCAGCAAATTAATTAAGCATAATGCAGGTGAATAGAAAACTTACTCCTTCTCCTCTGGGGTTAGTTCCGAGTCATTTTGAGAGAGTTTTGGTGCTTGATGAGCTTTTGATTTGCTTTTTGAATGACCTTGATTAACGAGGTCTTGCTTGGTTATTTTTGTATAGAAGTCGAGCCTTTTGTTGCCTTTGACCTTTTCACGTAGAGAGTAATTCTGGCTTTGAGAGGGGCACTCTTTTCTAAAATTATATTTTTCACTTAGTTCAGAGAATCTTCTTCTTGTAATTTTAGTTTTCGTTCCGCTCTCCTCTGTTTCATGCGCCTGGACAGAGTCCAGAGTTTTTTGAGAGATCATCATCCCATTAGAAACACTGCCATCCAATGCAGTCTCGAGCGAATGCTCTTCGTGGTCAATTTTTGCGTCATTATTTGGTTTTGGTTCTTCGATAGTGGGTTGGATTTTGGAATTATCAGAAACAAATTCATGCTCATCATGATGGAGTGAGGAATGGGATTCCTGTACATCCGCATTTTGGGAGTTATGTGTTTCTGGGTGGGACTGTGGAAGGTCGGTGCTTGGTTGTATCAACGCCTCTTTGCAAAATTCTTCATCCATAATTAAAAATTTCGGTGCAGGAGAAAAAAACTCCAAAAATGTTATAAATCAAGGTTTGATCGAAACTTCTCTTAAATCATTAGATCAGTTTCCGCATTTAATTAACCAAAAAATTTTAGGATCGCTAGTATCATTTAATTTCTTAGAAAACTTATTGTGAATCATCTACTTAGGTCGACTCTGAATTTGCTGTTTGATTGATTTGGGAGTTAATTCACGCATGATTTAAAGCAAAAATTTTTCTATTACAGCTAAGATGCAGAAACCTCAAGATTCTCTCAAAATTGGAGAAGCAAGGCCAGTGTCTATAAGACTATTTCTGTTGGCTGGCTTTCTCCGATTTTTGATTTCCTTTGATAATTTTTATATCGATAATCAAGTATTTATCTAATTTTGCAGTTCCTTTGTTTTTAATGCACTGATAATTAAAAACTTTTCCCTCATTTTTGCTTGTTTGGTTTCCTTTTTCCAATGTTTAGGCACGTAATAACCCATCTTACCAGACTGCCAATGTAATGTATAGCTCACAATTTTATTCTGCATTGCGAATTTGAGAGAGTTTTGAAATTACTGATTGCCGCTTATCCCTCTCCTCTAAGAAGGAATTAAAAAATTGGTATTTGCTTGCAAAGTGGCAGTAGTAGGGTATTCATAGGCAGTTTCTTTTGTTCTCAAAGTATATTGAGTGGACACTGATTGAGAAAATTCAATAGTTTGCAAAGAAAGCTTTCAAAAACTCTTTCAGTTCTCTCATAAGTGAGTCAGAAAGGATGCTCTAAGCTCTGGCGCTGAGTCCGAAGTTGCGTCTGCGGTAAAAAAACCAATCGATGAGGATGATGGATTATTCGAACTCATAATGATTTTTTCCCTTTAATTCTTCCGTAGCAACGAGAAGGAGAGTGCTGAACTGATCTTAAGGGTAAGTGACTGAATTTTTTACAAGCAACCAGACAAAGAAAACATAGCTTGAATATCTGCTTGAACATTGAAAAGGAATAGGAAGAATAAGACGCTTGAAGTCCTCCCGTAGTGTTTAACTGAAACCTTTTTCGAGAGAGAAGTTATTCTTTTAAAAGTTTGTATCACCAATGTGCTGGATGGTAGCCATTCAATTCTCGGAGATTAAAGACTGAAAGAACGGAGCCGATTTGAAGAAAAGAAACCAGAAACTGGTCGATTTATGAATATTTCAGCTTCAATTAGTGATTTTCTGCATTCGGATGAATTCTTGGATCACTGCTAAGGGCTCACGGCACTAAACTGCCCGTCTTGAATATATTCTAATAAAATATTTTAATCCATCTTAAATAGATACGAACAGAAATAGCTCAAACTAATAAATGCCTTTGATATTTTATTTATATACAATCTAACCAGATAAACTCGAATTAACCTTCTCATGTGTTTGTTGAGTCTTTCAGTTCGAACCAAACTATAACAAGACCCAGAAAAAGTATTTTAAATTAACATTTGCATATCAGTGCCTAAGTGAAACTAATCTCAAAATAATATCCCACACTCCGATAAAAATTACACATGGATGCTCTAAAGCTTAACATAGTGCTCTTAATTTTCGAAATAATATTTGGTTTTCTCTGTTGTTAGTTTGTTTTTTAAAGATGATAGAAAACAATCTGAGGTGCCTCACAAAAAATTCATGGTCTTTAAGAGTACCTAACCATAGCAATAGTCTCTATTCACTTCACTATGGTCCAGCTGCCTTGATAGAGTCCTACCTTACTGCTTAAAAAGAGGAGAGAGATAAATTATAATAAACGTCTAATAGAAAAATCTGGCTGGCTGCTGATCTATTTCCATAATGTTGGTAATTGAAAATTTACATCCCACATTAACCAAGATGAGAAAATGCTTTATCGTAATAAACTTTTCTAAGCAGCATATCTATCTTCCGCGTACACGGGTAGGCCAAGTAAACTCTTTAATCTACTAATATTACAATTGTCAATCGATTTT
>ENA-UOTZ01002344-UOTZ01002344.1-compost-metagenome-genome-assembly--contig:-NODE-2344-length-10092-cov-10.563954_pt1 | contig 10092 bp, 7 predicted proteins | sample MGYA00238144_ERZ746983 | MGnify/ENA primary metagenome ERZ746983 (study PRJEB28759, sample SAMN06268863) | compost metagenome | isolation source: single cell | place: USA: California, Emeryville, Joint...
TCTCCATAGCATCTTTTATTATTAATTTTATTTAGTTGTTTGTCAATAAAGAGGAGCAAGAGAAAAAAGCTGCTATGGAGAAGAAGCTAGCAAATTTGATTAAGACCGTCGCAGAAGCAGAGATCCAGGTATTCAAATACCAATCTTATGATTTTATAGCAACGAATAGTGTGATATTGCCAGAATTGCCTTGAGCCAAGCGAATGGCTTCGACCCCAAACTCATGTTCAGAAAACTCGATAAATACCATAAAGGTCTCGTTTCTAGCGACGAAATCAAAATATTTCTCATGTATAACTCACTTCATTTCATTTGTCTGATAGTTTACAGTGAGAACAATATTCTTGTTGATGAGAATGAAATCCAGGAGATGATAAATTGCTACGATCGAAATCGGTCTGGAAGTCTCGGGATTACAGAGTAAAAACAGACTCTATAACTTCCTTTCTTATCAAACATTTGCTAGATTTACCGACATGCTGACACCCAAGGCATCTCCTCTAATGAAGAAGACTGAAAGTTCTTTTGGTTTAGGAGATTTAGATCTTCTCCTTAAAACGATTATCGAAAGAGAACTGAATCTTGCTCGCGTCACAATTCCATTAAGGAAGGAAATTCAAGAAACAAGATCGGTGTCAACCCAGGACCTGTTTAAATTAATTGACAAAACTGGGTTCAATAGTTTTAGCTACCAGGAGTAACCTTTTAATCTCCTTTGGTCACCTAACCTCACGAATTATCTTTTTTAGCTTAGACGAATTCATGCAAAAACAAGGGTTTTACTTGTCTAATGCCGAAATCCTGGCTTTTTTCAGGAGGATAGACAAAAATAATTCTGCAAGAATTTCTTTTAATGAATTTAGAGACTACCTCCTCCCCGATTCGTCATTCGTCACAAGAAGAGCGAATCAAGATATTACTTTCTCGAGAAAATCTGACGACTATTTGTCCTTGAATCCCAGCAAGTATGAGTTCAAATCCTATGCTTCAACATCTTTGCGCGGATCCGACCTTATTGGCACCTATAAAGTTCAAAGAGGCTCGCCATACAAAAATACGCCATACCTAGCCTCTAAGCCTCATCAGGAGGGTAGTTATAATTACGATACCACAAATTACTACCCCCAATCTAGTCAGTATGAGCCTATAAAAGCTCAGAACATATATCCTTCTGGACCCAGTAAATACTTTGGAGGAGACAGCTATCCTGCAGTGCAAAGGCATCTCTATTCTTATGAAAATAATAATAAAGGAACCAACTCTCTATTTGGAGGAGCCACTAACCGATACTATACTAGCGAATATTTTCCTCAAGCCAGCCATCGTTCATACCCTGAATTATTTAAATCTTCGTTGCCTCTTAAAACCCAAGATCTAAAGAGCAGCTCTCCTCCTCTTGATTCGTTCAATAAAAAACCATACTATGAAGATCTCGAGGATAAAAAGTACATGCATGCAAAAGATCTGGTTGAATATGCGAAGAATTTAGACAGGAGTAATCTTGGAAGGACACCTGAGCCAACTACCTCGACCAAGAAAGAAGCCTTGAACGATTTGACACCTCAGAAGGAAGCTCCTGCTGTCGGAAAATTTGATGACTGGAAAATAAATTCTCGGAAATACGATGAGAATTATGTTAAGTATGGACCTGAACGCACACCCTGGAGCGTTAACTCTGGCAAGTACGACCCAACTAATCTGGATTTACTAATGTCAGCAAATACTATCCGTGCTGATATTCTAATGAATTCTTCGATACTAAAAGATCCTAAGACCGAAAAATTCTTTAGTCAAACAGAGGAATATTGATAGTAATTTTCTTCTATAATATTGAAGAGTTGCGCTGTTTTCTAATTGCATGAAATGATGAGGCATCACGATCTCAAGGAATTCATTGTTAAGCTGTCATACTTACATAAATGTACAACAAAATATACGTGAAAATTTTTCAGAATTTTTTTTTGTTAAGAGAAGTTTAGGAATGAGTACAGAGGAGCAGATCGAGTGTCTCTTTTTCGAAATTTTTGAAAAATGAATAAAAGGAAGTATTACCTCATTTAGAAAATCAAGGCCACCTCTGAAAATAAAGTTAGCTTTCATATGTAAAACTGAATTTGATAAATCTGATTCTAACAACAACAAAAAAAGAAGTCATAATTTGTTACAAGTTAAATGAAAAAAATTGAATAAAACTGCTAATTTCAAATCCAGTCAAATTCATTCCTAATATCCTTAGAATGTCCGAGAGTGGGTCTGATCACATGGACTGGAAGGTGATTTTACCAAAAAAATTGAATAATAATAGTCAACTATTTCAGCGGAAATTCCGTTAGTCGAAATTCGCAACTTAATGTTCTTGATATTTTCACTTTTGCTTCTGCACTCTTAAGAGACTCTCCATCCCTTTCACGGTATTGCTGAGCACAATATTGTTCTTCGAGAGATTGACCCCTTCGTCCGCTGCAATTGGCAATTCAAAAGCAGATACTACAGTATCTCCACGATGGTAACTTGGCTTGCCAAATTGAAGCTGAGTTATATTTTCCTCAAAGTTAGCAGAGAATAAAGTTTTGCTCCTGCTTTTCTCAGGAGTCAGGAACTGGGTGGACACTAAATCTTTTTTCTCATTTTGATCAGAATGTTGACTGATTTTGAGTATGAGAGTACTTTTGATGTCGCCAGAAGTTGAAATTCCCTCAGTTCGACTAGTTTGACCCGAATCTGTTAGTAGTTTACTCTCAGCAATTGAATTGCTTGAGTGATGAAATTTATCAGCAAGGAAATCCAGAAGTTTCCTGTTGACTGGCCTCACGTCGTCTAGTGTTGCAGCGTACTCCAAAAAGGGGATTAACTTTTGGAGCTCTCGGTCTCTCCTGTCTGAATAAAAGTCTCGGATTAACAATCCATTCTCCCTCTGTCTCCGGAGGTTTTCATCGAGGTTGTCGATGAAAATAACATCTTTTAGATCCCGTCCAAGTCGGTTAAGATTTTTCTCAAACTCAAGGCTGGAATTTAAACAATGGTCTCGATAGAGAATATAGGAGATGTGGTTGTTGGGATCAAGTGCATCGATTACGGCTGTTGAGTACTCTTTTTCACCAGCAGTGTAGATAACAATTTCATACAAACTGGACATTCGCTCCAAAAATTCATCGACGTAAGGGCGCTTGAGAACATAATATTTACTTCCATCTGATAACGTCAGAACAAAGTCAGGCTTGCTTATTGGATAGCTTGCCGAATGGAGCAACGTTTCATCCAGATCCAATACAAGAGTCTTCAATCCTTTGGTGCGTGGTGTTTGTCGAGGGAGATACTGAAATTGATGACAATTCTTATCATTGATGTTTTGATTGTTCCTTTTAAATGGAGAACTAAACAATGATCTGCTAATTGAAGGGGAAATTGCATTCAGATCGTCAGTTTTGCTATGGGTTGGAATAGTATCAGTAATGAGTCGAGGAATACTGGTTCCATTCCGAGATTTTTTTTCAGGCGTAAAATATTGAAAGAGTTCACGAAAAACTGAACTTCTCTTCCCAGACGAGGAACTCTCAACAGACTGAGAACTGGACTGTTCTGTCATGCTGATTTTCGATGAAAATAATATAGACATTAGCTGTAACTTTCGTAAAAATTTGCGAATTATTCCTGCGTTTTTTTTAAAAATTGTTTCAATGCACAACTTTATTTCAGAGTTCTTCGCAAAATAAAGTCAACATAATTTAAGTTTTCTTAATGAGTCTCATATGCATGAGAAACAGTTCCAATTCTTTGAGAATTTTTTCAATTCATGAATGTAATAAAGAGATGAGTTTCAAAAAGACAATTCTTTCTTATCGAAAACAGTTCACATACATTATTGAAACCTTTTTAATTTCTGCAGTGTGGAGTGAGATCTTTCATTGATGTGAAAAAAGCGAATTTTGTTTGAATCATTTTGACTGAGGAAAAAAAGAACTTCAATATTGTAATTTTCACTTGCAGGAGATATTCTTGATAACAGTTTTTTTTTGTGTAGGGCAGCGGCGATAGTAAGAACAAAATAATGCAAAGACTAGTCTGAAATATAAAATACTAAGAGCAAACAGTTCATTGCTTCAATTGAAAAAGATGTTCGATGATATAAGTGATCCCAAATCAGAAAATTTCAGTCTTCTTTGTTTGGTTCGTTAAACGATCATTTATTCAGAAATTGAATGCTTTCCCCAATTTAAAAAAAATATTCTGTAGCTCAAGCTCTTTCACTGTTGTTAGTATTATTGTGTCAATAATACCTCAAATTTGGAAGGAGGGAGTCTCAAATAACGAAATGCGGAAGTTGAGGTTATCTCGAGATAATCGATGGAAGATTTTAAAATAGTCTTATTTAATTTATTTATTCCCAAAGTGCGCGAAAACAATGGATTGCCAAGAAGACAAATTCAAGATAATAATCTGCCTTGATATGGATGCCTTTTATGCTCAGTGCGAAAGTGTGCGGCTTGGAATCGACCCTTCCGTTCCCTTAGCCGTTAGACAATGGGAGGGCTTAATAGCAGTGAATTATGCTGCAAGGAAGCGAGGTGTAAATAAATTTACAAATTGCAAAGAAGCCAAACAGGTCTGTCCGGAAATTAAGATGGTACATGTTGACACTTTTCGTATCGGAAATGACGGAAAAGAAATTCTATCTACAATTGAGAGTAAGCTGCAACCACATGATAGAAAATTAGAAAAAGTAAGCCTTGACTACTATAGAAGTGAAAGTATGAAGATTGTGAATATTTTCAAGAAATACTGTGAATCTGTCGAAAAAGCATCTATTGATGAGGCTTTTTTCGATTTTACAGAAGAAATCAAAGCCCAAATCGAGGCCGAAGAGCACAAAGGGAATGATTCCAGAAAATGGGGAAACGAATGGGTAGGAGTTGTTAGTGGTGGGGAGCCATTCATTCCGAATACAAAACTCGAAAAAGGGCTATTGCTAGCAGCTGAATTAGCCGCTAAAATTCGTCAAGAAGTCTTTGATACTCTCAAATATACCTGTAGTGCAGGGATCTCATATAACAAAATGCTCGCGAAGCTAGCTTCCGGCCTTAACAAACCCAATCAACAAACAATAATAACTCCGCGATATTGTATCTCAAGTTTACGTCCCATTGAGATAAAAAAAGTACGAAACTTTGGTGGGAAAATATCTACTGCACTCAAAGAGCGAGGTATTGAAACTCTCGGAAAACTACAAGAACTCAACCTTAGAGATTTAACGGCGATTGTTAAAGATGAGGATGTTGCAAAGTGGATCTTTTTTCGGTGCAGAGGATTTGATGACGAAGCGGTCGAAGCGAAAAAAACTGAAAACAAAACTATTCTTTCCCACAAATCTTTCTCTTCTATCTTTGACATGAAAAAACTTATGAGAATGGTAGAATTAGTCATTGCTGACTTAAATAGTCGTCTGACAGCATTTTATGAAGAGACTGGTTATGTCCCACAGACACTCACTTTACAATATTTTGATCGCACGTCGAAATTGCAAAAGAGTAAATCATCGCCCCTCAACTTATTTGTACCGAAACCGCAATTCAAACTAGTGATCTTATCGAAATGTACTGAGCTAATAAAATCGGTTGAGAAAGTTCTTTTTCCTTGTACCCTGATAAGTATAACGGCGAGAAATTTTTGCAAAAGTGATCTCCAGAACTATAAATGTGACTTAGCTACTTTCTTTAAAAAGAAAGAATCAGCGTCTGCAGGGGCTGCAACTGCTGAAAATTCTAATTCTTTGCATGGAGCACTCTCTTATAAAAGCGATATGAGCACATCCATGAATGCTATCGGACCATCACATAACGATTTAAGAATGGAAGAGGAAAAACGGGAACCTACAACTGAGTTGCCAGAGGATCAAGAATTAACTTTTATCAAATGTGAGAAATGTGATGAAACCATTCCCTCCAATGAAATTGAATCTCATAGGGATTTTCATCTAGCAGAAGAACTCGACCGCGAAATAAATCCGCACAAGCGTAAATACAATTCCAAAAGGAATTTTACGGAATTCGAAACTGAAAATTCTCAATTATGCAAAGATTCAAATACTCAAAATCCAAAGGATGTAGAATCAGGTCCGAACACTAAAATGATGAAGTCATCTGTAGGAAAAGGCTCTATAAAGCCAGGCACAAATGAAAGTAGATTTAAAATTAAGCCAATAGACTCTTATTTCAAAAGAGGTTAAGGTATATTGGGTTGTGAATAATTTTTATGAGATGTTCCCTTATTTTGTTGATTCAGAGAATCTAAATTATCTGCACACCCTCAGTTGACGCAAACTGCTTGCATTCTCTACTCTCAGAGTTTAATTCCCACTGTTACTCCTCTATTGTGAAGATTTTGTTATGTTCATATTGGAATAGAAGGAACATTGAATGCAGCTGATAGTGAAAATTACTACTCTGATTATGTCTTGTTAATTACAAAAGGATAAGGATGCCACACATAATGATAAGATTGCTAGATATGATGACTTCATCTTGTATAGCATTTACAGATTGAAGGTTTCCCATTTTAAATCAGAAAGTATCATCGATTGATTGTTCATCGATTAAAGTCCAGCATAATTACCGTACTGATATATACAGCTTGAGAATATGATACAAGAAGATGTTCATTTTTTTTTTATTGCCGAAAAGCTTTCAGGATGTATAAATCCATATTCAACAAATTTTGGTATGATTTATATTGGGACTCCAATTTTTCCCTCAAACGATCGCCGCAATCCAGAAAAGCTTGCTTATTAGACCGATCGCACTTCTTACAGCAATTAATAAATTCTTCCTGCAATAAAATTAAGTGAATGTGTACAAAAGCAACGTGAAACTTTAAATACGTGAGTTGGGGCAGTATCTTGATATAAACAGGTTAGTTGGTAATCAACTCGATTGGCCAGATAGATATCTCGTGCGGAAATAGGAGGAACTTTCTGCGTGGACATAGTTTTTTCTATCAGTGCTTCTATAACATTCGACTAAAGAGTGAATATTGATGATATATTGATCCGATCTTTACCTGAAGGTTAAAATACTCTTCGAAGGGGTATTTTTGTAGCACATCTTGTTGAAATTTCTCTGGGACCTCTCGCAATATCAATGCTTTAAATGTGTCCAGCTTAAAGCATGGTTGATATACATATCCTTGTCGATTATTTGCTGGAATAAACATTTGCTTTTTATTACTTTAATAAAACTGAGAGCTTTCATTTGATTTAAGCATCTTTGATCGATATAGATGATGAATATTTGGCAGAATCCCGAGAACAAAACCGAGCTTGGTTATCTTTGCTCTCTTGATACATTGAATTTCTGAAGGTGCTTTCAAGAATGAAAAAATAAAACAAAAAACAAACAATATAATGAAGGACAAAATTGCTTGTGAACTTTAACTATCATAAAATTTCATAAATCACTCATTTATTGAACCATTTTGGAGCATAGATATAATGATTCAACTCTACTAGCAGACTATTCGAAGACAAGAGCTGAGGGTTAGAAATGACGATAATTATCACTTTCTTCCATTGAATGGTCAGGTAAAATGTTCCGTTCTTGAGGAGATGGTGTGCGGTCGCGTGCACTCCTTTGAACGTCTGACTTGAAAAATTCATTGTTAAATCCCATTATCTTCGCCTCAAGCTTTAGTTTGGGTGGCATAAAACCATGATCTTCGATAAAGTTTTTTTTCGTTTTCCAATTATCCTTTTTGACTGGTGTTTTGCTCTGCGGTTTGTTGGGAGCATCGAAATCTGTTAATGTCGTTGGGAGATTCTTTTCAGCTAAATAATAATGAAATCGTTAAATTTCAGGCTTTTATTACTATTTTCATTAGCTAAATCCTTCTGAGCTCTTTGTGCTCTATCAGTCAATTGGCCTCTCCTTCCGGCTGATTTATCTCTCTTTCTTTCACTGAGCTGGTCTTTTCTTTGTATTTTTCCTTGAAGGATGAATGATTTAGCAGAAACGAGATTATTTTCGTTTTCTATTTCTTGCAAAATATTCGCCTGAATCTTTTTTCTTAAAAATTCTCGACTTGTCCTTGCTCTTCGACTACTGCTTTGTGCCTAATCAAAAAAAGTTGAGACGCTTGTCACCAACTTTCTCTCACCGTTGTTAATTCGTCTGAGGGTAAGTATCTTAGACTTTCTAAATTTAACTTAAGCCCAGATTGAGTTATAAGATTTGGTGTAGTGTGCTTGCTGATCAGGAAGTCTTCAGCATTAATGATTGGAAGACCTTTATCCTTTTGACAGTTTGCTAAACTTAAAAAAATTTATGAGTACTTACTTGCGGTTCATCAGTTCTTGCAAGCTCTTCTCGAAGTTTTCGGATTTGAGCGAATTGTTCGTTAGATTTTGCTTCTAAGTCTTTAATCGTAGAGATTAGATCATAGTCAGCAAGTCCTTCATTAGAAATTTGAGGGTCCGAATCTTTATTTTTTGTAAGACGTCCTTTTTTGGTGCTCTGGAACATGTATTTAAGAAACACTGCTCTAGTTATATATTTTTTTTTTACTTCAGCCATCATTTTCTTATTATATTCAGTCTCTTCGGGGTCGTCGTTATTGTATCCACAGTTCCTTACTACACAGTTTCCCATCGTTAATAATTTTTTCCGGGTTGTCTGAGAAATAAAATTAAATATGCTAAATTGCAAAAGTTCCAAAGTACTTTTTTATTTCTATTAAATTTGATGATCGAAAAATTTTTACAGATAAATCTGTCTCTTTGAAAGTTTAATCCATTTGCAAACGAAGCAAAATTTGTCCAAAAAGAGCCATAACGACAAGTTACAATGGTAAAGTATAGAAATGAACAACTATAATTTTGAAGTAAAATGATTCTTAATTCCCAGAAATGCTCCATTTCGGAAAACAAACAAAACTAATTTTGTCATGAGGCTGAAAATCAAGTATATCGAATCAAAAAAAAAGTCAGAAATGGGAACGCTTTCCATACATCATCGATAGTTGCATCTGATAAACTATCTTTTTTTCTTTCTGAAAAACACTCGGATACAGGCATTTGCTGTGATTTCAAAATACCCATTAAACACAATATTGATGAATTGCAGATAGAGTGCTATACTGTGCAACTTGAAAAATCGGACATTTGACAATCCATGTTTGGCTACGCAATTAAAATTTTATCTTTATTCTTATATATAAGAGTTAACAATTTAAATTTATTGGTTTCATCAAGCTCTTCGTTCCTGCGACGTTGTAAACTGCCTTTCTTTTCGAGATAGATGATTTATTCTTCTATTGCATATGCTTTCTTTGAAATTACTGAAGTTTGACAAATTGCAACAGTTGCTGATGAAATGATAAGCAGTCTTCTCCTATGGGGCTCAGCGATAGTATTGTAGACGTTTGTAAGAGTGCATACAGTAGAAATTTCTAGCATTGAAAGCCGCACAAAAGCTACGAGAACAATAACTTCAGTCAAAATGTATTTAATATGTAATCCTAATATCAGAGATACTGAAGAAGCGAAAAGTTAAATGTTAGCAAATATGATCTCAGCATCTATTTTCATATTTCATTGTTATCAACCTCAAATATCTGTTTGATCGCAATGAAAAAGACCTTAGAGTATTGTCTTCTAGAGTTTTCTGGATGGACGATGTCAAGACAGATCAAAATCTAGTTTATAACTGGAACAATTGTGCCCAATACATAATTGGCTCAATACTTCCTCTCTCTTCTCGCATCGATTCTACCAACAGAGTGAATGTTAGAATTTATTTAGATGGTCTAGGATAGAAGAATCTAAAAAACGTCTTATACACTTTCTAACGTCAAATGTATAATTTTAAAGAAAATTGTATCAATAACTCAGCATACTTCAACTCACATTCGATACATCTTTATCACTCTGGTAATATGAACATAACATTGTGACCTATGAGAGCGTATTTAGATTTTCGATTTTACACATTTTTCAAACACTTGGGATCATAAGCTATTAACTGAACAAGACCGTTTTTGTTTCAACTAGCATTTGCAGCCTGTAGTTTCTTTTTCTTTACTTGGTTCTTGTGGAGCTTCTAACTT
>ENA-UOTZ01002347-UOTZ01002347.1-compost-metagenome-genome-assembly--contig:-NODE-2347-length-10079-cov-20.852929_pt1 | contig 10079 bp, 6 predicted proteins | sample MGYA00238144_ERZ746983 | MGnify/ENA primary metagenome ERZ746983 (study PRJEB28759, sample SAMN06268863) | compost metagenome | isolation source: single cell | place: USA: California, Emeryville, Joint...
TGGTATTTTTTCTTACTAGAAGGAGGCTCAACCTCAGTGTGTTTGCAATTGATATGATGATTCGAATTGCACAGAGAACGATTGAGATCTTTCAGAGTCATTGGAGATTTCGGAAAGCAGGACTGATTGGACTGGTTCGGGCTGAACCCCGTAGGTGATCTGAGCTTTTCTGGTGGATATTCCGGGTCTCTGACCAGCTGTCGAACTAGATAAACATTAACATTACTCTATTTGCACAGAACTGCCTCTTTACCAGAGTCATTTAGATGAGGAGGGTAGAATTTCCTCGCTCCTCCTTCATAATGAGGTGAGCTGCCTCCTGCATTTAGGAGGAGGTCGATGCTTTTATTCCTTCCGAGCTGAGGCTGAAATGATCACGTAAGAGAAGTAGTAGGGGTTTACTCACCTTGACGTTTTGGAAGAGATTTGTCCTGGAGCGCTCGAATTCCTGGACAAAAGCTTGGTATTTCTGCTTAGTTGCGGGTTCTAAAGGATGCATTGGATTCAATGAGACAGCAGAATGCGATTATCTCTTGAAATAAATTTTGATTAGGAATTCAAGCCTTAACGAATATATATTCTAAACTCATTAGGCCAAGACTCATTGAAAGAATTAGCCCAATTCCTCATGTCTACCTCGGATAGAAGTATTGAGTGCTTGTAAACTCTCTTGATGTCTGTCAAGCATGCAGGAGAGCCTTATTCGAATAGTTTTTTGCTTGAGAATAATAAGATAATAGAGGTCAGCCAAGACAATGATTATAATTACCATTCATTAATAAATTTTGCAAAAGAATTAATGCACTGCATAGGAAGACATGCTGATGCAAATTACAAGGAATTATCTTGGTATAATATATAGATATATCAAAACAAATTATTTGATAATCATCTTTGATACTAAAACTGTAAAAAATTATAAATTTCGCACAAATGCAAGTCTGAAAGCGACCACCTCTCTTCTTCATTGGAATGGGCCTTGTCGCTGGTTGTTTTTGTTTAGATTTTTTGAAAAATAAAATAAAATTGGCGGATTTTAGTTAGCAATTGAATGAATTAGACCTCTCCAGCTTCAGTAAATTTCTCCGTCTCATCAAAACCGATGATTCCTTATTCAATGAAAGCGGAGGCGAATTTGTCAAATTCTGCTTAACTTCCTCATTGCTATCGGTCTGTCCCGGCAACTTTTCGCTCTTCGACGTATTTTTTAGCAAAAGTGGTGAGCCGCACACAAGCGGAGATGAGCAGTCTGTATATCTCGTTTGAGCGACCACAACGGAAACTGCTTTAACGTTCACGCGATTAAATACGCGGGAATGAAGAGCCGGAGAAGGAGAGACTATATTGCAATTGACTTTATCGAGAAATGCATCGACTCTTTCGTATATTTTTTCCCATGTATTTACATTGATTGAGTTTTCTTTTGACACGAAAAGCTCGGATTGTGAGGGGAAGCGGCCAGAGAGCTCAGAAATTGAGCATGTTGAGTCGCATTCTGTGCTACCTTCGATTAGATTGTCGTCGAATTGCGATTTTTGGGAGAAACGGCTGAGCGTTTTTGGTCGCGTTTTGCTGTAGGTCAATTCCTCGCTGAGAGTCGTTCTAATACTGAGATCTGGCGAAGTTTGGTTCATTTTTCTCTCAGAATTTGCTCGGATCTAATTTTTGTATAATTATTTGCGATTCTGGATTCTAAAACCTATACACATAAGCGTCTGTGGATTATTCGCCAACCAAAAACATTAATTACTCAAGTCAATTTTAAATTTTTAAATCAATCACTGTGAATGAGTTATTTAAGGCATCAGCAGAAATTAACATTTGACTAAGAGACCAGTTTTCTCGGAAAAAGCGCCTAATGAAGTCAGAGAGTCGATTACTAGTGGGCATTGAGGTGAGAGGAAGCCTGAATACGAAGGTTGGTACGGCTGCATGCGATTCTGATGTATGTGGGTTCGTTTATCGAAGCCCATTCAAATTAAAGAAAATATTAACTTTCTTCTCAGATAAGAATTTAGCACGTAAAAATTCCATGAATTTTATAAGTTCAAATTCTAAAATTGATCTAAATTAATACTTTCTTAATTCGAGTCGTGGAAAAAGGGTATCTTGAACTAACAAGTATTGATATTAGAAAGGAGAGCCGTTTGGAATAAATTTTCAAGCGGGGAAAAATTCTGTGAGAATAAAATATTTTGTTGCCAGCCCTCTGGACAGTGATATTTTGATCGAAGCAATCATGGATACAGAGAGAGGCCTGAGTTTTACAGAAAAGAATCGCAATACCAAACAAACTTTAAGTTGATTGATTGAAATTAAAAACCTTATTTTGGTATTGATACTATTGAAAGAGAACACAATGATTATCAGGTTGAAAGAAAAGAAGTTTGATAATTAATAAAGAGTGGGAATTGCAGACTTTTCGAACACAAATGCATATAAAGAAATAAGATTTGTTTGATTCGAGTTTCGATCTTAGAATAAGGAAATAACGGAGTAAAATTGAGAGCTATGCCTAATATGAGAGATGATAAATCTGGACACTACACTATAGAACATGATTTCGTGAGAGTAGGAAGAGATAAAACGCTGTAGTTCGAAGAATCAACGAAAATTCGAGTCAAGAGCTTTAAAAAAATCATATAAAAACTTGAGATACTCTTTTCCCGGCTTATTCGTCATCATTGAATATCAACAATGATAGCGGAGCTTGTCGTGCAGGCTAGTTATAGCTGACAGGTCAATTTTCTCGTATCAACATCTTCCACACATACAATATTCTAGAAAAACACATGTCGAATAATGGCCATCATTTCAAATATTTGTTTCATCAGTGATGAACAGATATCCTGCTAGATGTAGTTAATGTAAGTGAATTCAGGATGACCATATGTGGTTTGCATAAAAATACCTCAAGTTTAAACTTGATTAACTTTGAAGTATATTCCGCCAATCGTTTTAACCTGTCTTGTCAGCGCAGAAGCTCATTATGAACCGCCTTTTGCATTTCGGTTTTGTATGATTCACTTTTGATTCTCTATACCACAAGGTGATTAATCTCAAATTTTTGAATCGACCATGAGACCCTTAGAAAGGAGAAAGAAGAAAACATGATCTAAGCACGAACTCAAGCATTACACAATTCGAATTAGTCCCAAATCTGACTTACAAAGAAAGGCGTGATAAAAATTAGTAAAAACAAAGCATTAACACTTCAAGACCTCAATTTCCTCAGCTTTCACTATATATTTTTAGATTTTTATTTTCTTTACTTGAAATTACAGCTTGATCGCTATGATTTGTTACAATAAAAACAAACACCGAAATCTAATTACCCCCACAAATTATTTTTTACCCTTGGACAATCTAATATCATCTTCCTCATCATCTTCATCAATTGGGGACAGATTTTTCGTTAATCCCGAAGCGTTTTCCCTTCTGACACCCAAGTAATATTCATTTGAATACGGCAGTACTTCCTCAGCGATAGCGAACGCGATATCCACATGGCGCTTTAGACTATCGACCTAAACAAATACTCAAATTACAAACCCCTCAAGCACTGAATTCATTACCTCTACATTTTCCTCCTCATCTTCATCCTCAACCCATTCCTTACTCTCCATTGACCTGAAAAATGTGAAGAAACTGTCCTTGTCCACAATCCTGTCGATCGTTCTCGTTGCGCCAGTTTTCTTATTCTTTTGCGTCTTTTTAATCTCCATGCGAGTAATGTCTTTCCCCGGCTTCCAATTCACTTTCGTGCAGTCGGTTTTCAGCGCTTCATGCTCATCTATCATATAGAACCGCTTGACTATCTCAATATTTTCGAAATAATCATTCGGAGCGAATTGGAATTTAAGCGCAAAGTCGTAAGGGTTGTCGATGCTATTCGAAGGCACATATTCAATGATCCTCAGCGCCTGGAGTGGCTCGATATCAGCAGCTTTTATCTTTTTGCCTACAGAAAAGATTAAATGCACTGAGTCCAAAGGGATTTATACCAAGGAAGCTATTATTCTTAAGGGCCTTATACCAATAGTCTGTTATTGGCTTTGGATCTCTGGCAAAAAGCTCTTCTTTCTTATTTAATTCCGCTGAAGGCAAATATTTTTCGTATTTATACAAATCAAGGTTGAAAAGTGGTTTCCCGTTGATAACTTCATTTGTCTGAGGGAAGTTAGACTCATCAAGGAGCAGTAAGTGATTGAATTACTCTTTGGATTAATGGGACAGCTAATTGTTTATATTTCATGTCGACCAAGTCAATATCCAATGTCATTCGGTCTGTTTGCTCGCTTTCAATGACTGAATAATTGTAAAGGGCCAATAGTCTCAGTTTGAGCGTGAGGTTGCCCTTGGCTTTCTCGTCAATAGCTTTTAATATCTCCTTTTCCTCTTCTTCCTTCTGGGGATCTCGAGGCAAGACAGTCAGTTCGAATTTCTCCTACGAATGTAAGGTAAGGCTGTCGAGGTGATCGGATACTTCAGTCTTTTCGACTTTCTCAACAGGCTTTTCCTCCTTTGGTTTATCGCTCATAATATCCGGATTTTGGTAACACTTAATATCTTTATTTCAGTTTTTATATGCGTTTAAGTAATATAACCAGGAATCAGGCAAATTTCCTTCTAATAGGTCATATTTCTCAAAATTTTAAGTGATGAACTATAAAAGAACCGGGATTTTGAATTGGTGTTGTTAAGATAACAGCATCAATAAATGAGAAATACTCAATTATGTATTGATCTATGAAAAAATCAAATTAATTCATCAGATGAGTTCATTTTTCCTCACTTATGCCCTTATTATATCTTGAAGATATTTTCAGATACAAATACAAAATTTTCTCAAGACTCCAGAGTTACATTCACATGATTCTTCACCTTTTTGAGTTGTAGTCAGGGTTCTATTGACAATCCTTCTCACTTTTCTTCTGGAGTATTCGACGACGGCCCTGTGAACGTTGGTGGCCTATTCATTGACATAAATTGCGGGTAGCCTCCATATTGGTAGAATTCAGGTCCAAATTGTTGCTGAGGTTGTTGAAAAAGCTGCTGCTGCGGCATTTGTGAAGACTGCTGCTGTGGCTGTTGTTGCTGTGATTGCTGTTGCTGTATCGGTTGCTGCTGTTGGAGTGATTGCATTGGTTGTTGTTGCTGTGGGAATTGTTGCATTGGTTGCTGCTGCATCGGTTGCTGTTGCAGTGATTGCATTGGCTGTTGCTGCTGTGGGAATTGCTGCATTGGTTGTTGTTGCAGTGATTGCATTGGCTGTTGTTGCATGGGTTGCATCATGGATGGGTTGTTGTAGTACGGAGGCTGCATCTGAGGGTACATATAAGGATGTCCTGGGTAAGAGTACGGTGGAGGCATCATCCTAGGGTCGCAAGGCCCGGGCCCGCCAAAGCCATAGCCTCCTCCATAGAAAGGAGGAGGCGGCATCATCCGGCGGAATCCATGATGCTTATGTCTCCAACCCCAACCCGAACCCGCACCCGGGTAGCCATCTGGAAATCTTGGACCACAATGTTTAGACCTGTGATGCCAACAACCCCTTTCATTCATTTCGCTCATTTGATCCTCATCAAAATTCGAGTTGTTCTCAGCTTTGTCTTCTTTCCTTTCAATGCTGACGCCTTCCTCCTGCGCTTTGATCGCGTTTTCTGTGATTATATCTTGTACTTGCTCAGGTGAATACTTCGAAAGCATGCCTTGGTTCCTAAAGAAATATTTGCCCTTCGACGTGCAATACAGCTTGAATTTTTCTCCCTTCTGAACATCAATTCTCAACAAGTTATGCGTTTCGCTGTTTTGAATGGGAATCCTGTCAACCTTAATGTAACTCGATTGAAGCTTCGGGTAGAACCCATCTTCCACCAACAAAGCTATCTTAAGAACGAATTTCTGAATCAATGGCGCTGGAGACTGATCACCGACAACAACTCTACGATGGTTTATACCGAAGTAGATCCGGCCGCCTTTCGTATTCAACATCGAGCAAATTTGTCTCTCGACCTCTTCGATATCATGCTGTCTCAGCTCTGATATCGATTTTTCTATGAAGACATGTTCAGGGTCCTCAGGGAAGATCGGTTTCTCTCCAAGCGAAAATTTCTCTTTCGAAGAAACGCCAAAAGGAACTAATTCTGAAAGCTTTGAGAGCACATTTGAATCGTCTTTGGGCTTTTCCTTCTCCTGAGACACCTCAGGTTGCTTTGATTCCTCTTTCTTTGCATCATCTTCGCCTACTTTCTGGGGTTCTGCTGAAGGGATCCCTTTGGAAGGGTCTGGGAGAGGTTCTTGCTGCTTCTTTCCTTTGATAAACTCCTTTTCAAGTGCCTTTTTCATTTTTTCTAGCATTTTTTTCTCTAGTTTTTTCTGTTTCTCAGCCTCTTTGAGCTTTCTTTTCTCCTCTCTTTCTCGCTCCTTCTCTTGGGCCCTTAACTCCTTCAATCGCTCTTTCTCTTTCTGTTTTTCGGCTCTCATTTCCTGCAATTTTTTCAATTTTTCCGGGTCAATTTCACGTGGCTCCCTCGCTGGTCTTTCCTTTGGTTCTTTCTTTTCCTCCTCATCAATTTTTTTGGGAGCATTCTCTTTTTGCTCGTCTTTCCCAACGGTTTGGAAATCGCTGAGTTTAGCGTTCTCTAATGACTTTGCTTCTGGATTCTGTGGGGTCTGAGTTGAATCGAGTTTCTGCGGATTCTGGGTTGGTTCATTTCCGAATACCTCGTAATCGGATAAATCGTCCGAAAATGATGATGAAGAACTGGAATCAGATAATTTGTACAAGAAAGTCGGGTCTTGCATCATAAATTCGATAATTTGAGAAACTCTGGCGTATTTGTCGATTCTCTTCTTTCCTTGGAAGCGATCATGGAGAGAGTAGAGGTAGGCCTCGATTTCTTTAGCTACCTCAGGATCACTCAGACAGCTCGCCTTAATTGGAGCAAGATCGCTATCGGAGATAGTCTTCTCTCTGATCAAGCCTTTGATTTTACTCTTCAGAGCCTTTACCACTTGGTGAGCTTTCTTTTTGGACTCCATACTGGTGATGTGATTATTTTGATGGCTGTGATATTATAAGATTAGGGTATGTGGTTTTCCTTAGTAGGAGAGGTCCTTTTTTTTATTTAGTAATTCCTTGTCTGATTAAATAATTAAAACCCAAAGGATATTATAAATAGCACTGCAAAGTTCGAACTTTCTGCTTGGAGAGCGTTTGTAGAATGATAAAGAATGTGTAAGGCTCAAAAAAAGTATGTTACTGATATAACTCGAACTGTATTACTCGGATAACACATTAGTCTTGAAAGAATTTGTAGATTTTTCTGTTTTTTTTTTTTAATGCAACCTCAGAAATCGAATTTAATATCAAGAATTTCTACAAAATTTGTGTTTCGAAGTCAGATAGTCTTGTAAGTTGTTGCAACGTACAATTAAATTGCGAGCTAATATAGATGGCACTCTTCAGGATAAATGTAATTTTCAAGCGAAAAAGACGCTTCTTGTCCAAACTACTCTCTCTACGTATTAAATCAGCAAAGTGGTAAGACTGCACTTAGCTATAAAACAAATAGAAGCAGGATATACTGTTTTTCGAAGAGAAGATTTTACACTGTGAAAATCTGCACTTATGCTTTCGAAAAGTAGTGACTTTGCAACTTAATGACGAACGCATTTCCGATTATCAAGTCTTGACCTGGTCATCAGGCTGCATAGGTTCGTGGGAATATTAATTCCATGTTATATGACCAGCAGCCATCCTTTCTCATTTGTATTCATTTTTCATCATTGATCTTTTATTTGAAATTCTGATAGCCACCAGAACATTTCTACAACAACAGTATATGACTGACGTATTTATTTGAGTTATATAAATTGGCTTCATGTCTAAGCAAGGGTAGATAAAATCAAATGCTTTGAGCAATCATTCTCTCCAAAAAACGAATTTGATGAACATCTAGACCATTGCTGTTTCGAAGCTGTTTCGCATTGTAGTTAGAGAAATAGCCTTTCGTTGGAATAGAGAGTCATAGTGCGGCCTGGAAACGCAAAGCTAAACTATGCTATGCAACTCTGCAAACAAAATACCATGAATATCTATCGTAGATTACACAAAATCAAAATGATTCAATAATTCAATAAGCATCGTAATTCAGAGCTTTTAAGATTAAAAAAAGTGCAAGTGCTTACTCAGCGCTCTTACTTCCGATACTTTCGGCATCGAAACATTTAGTTTCTATCATCACATACCAATCTTCTCAAAATTATTAGAAAAGTAACCATTTCAGTGATTATTGCTAAGTTGACTCTCTGATTTCCAGAGTACATTTGTTAACTATCAGTAGCACCTAACGGAAGTTCCGTCGAGTGTGAATGCGTTCACTAGTCCTCATATATGCGTAAAATAATTTTAATTTGTCTAGACAGCAATCTCTATGGAGAAAATTAATTTATAAACTTTTTGTCCAGACAGGAGATATAGGGATACGACTATTAATATATCATTCAGGGATATGTTTATAATCATACAATATTCCAAAATAATTTGATTGAGCAATGCTTTCTAAAGACCAAAACCGCAGCACACAGCTGCATGATGTGATCTGGACTGCTGTCATCAAACCCACGAAGACTAAGAGGTCTAAATTCAGACTTGAGCTCACAGGAGTGGACGAAAAAATATTTGCTGAAATGTTTAAAGAAGCAGAGCGAGAAAAGGAAGAAATTGTAGTAAATTCTCTAAGAGAGGCAAGCAATACGATTACTGAAAGGGAGTTGAAAACTACGTTGGAAGAGGCATTGAAAATTTCGTTGAAAAAAGCAACGAAAAAATTCAGGAAGGCCCTGTTCAATAGTTTTACAGAATTTCTATGGAGAAAATATGGTAAAAATATCTTGTCAAGCGGGAAGGACCTTGTTTCGACTTACGAGCTCTGCAATCTTGTGTTAAATCCAACAAATATTGATGCATACCTTCAGAGCAAGCACGCTGACAAGAATGAAGCCAAAGCTAAGAAAAAAGCCAATTTCTTAGAACAGATAAAAGACCTCACCAAAGACACAGCAGGCAAACACCAGATACACAAATCCTTTGTGGAATTTATCACGACGACCGATTCCAAAGATTTTATCAACTCGAAAACGAGGCTGACAGACCCTACGAAAAAAATTGCCTATGAGTGGCTTTTTCTTCTAATGAAAAGAGTCCTTCTGCCTCTGAAGAATTCGATGGAAGAATTTAATGCTAGCTTTGATGAGCTGAAGATTGAGAAGTGAGATAAAGAAAGTATCAGGTTATTATTTTCAATTTCTCCTAAAAAAAGCGAACAGGAAAAAAACGAATTCTACAGCTATCTGGAACAGCAAGCTAAATATCCTCTTCAACTCGAAGTGAAAGATGGCAATGATTCCAGCCTCAGCGAGTTGCTTAGCCTCTGAATCGATCTCTACTAAAGTGAAGAGGAGTTTTCAAGCAGATCGCTCTGAAAAGCAGAGGCATAAGAAGACTAATAAGAAAAAAGCAACGGAGGAAGAATACCTCTCAAACGATCCCGGGATAAGGAAAATAGTCCACAAGGACACTCGCTCACTCAGCTCTGGGTCCCTTTCTGGTGTCCAGCCATCACCATCCCTCTACCAGATGAACTCAGAGAATCCGCAACAAGACTCTAACCCTTTGAAATATGACGAGATATCTGATTTCCAACTCCCTCTAATTGTATCTCCGATAAGAATATTTTCTGACCTGTCCAACAACTATCAGACCGAACTATTGAATTTAGATGACGGGCAAAGAGAAGGACTTGGTATTTTTCCTTCGAGCTTTTCCCACCAAGTCTTAACTATTCTGATAATCATTAAACTCGTGGTATTATGCAGGCACCCATACTCTATAAATGATATGAAAATTTTTTATAAATTGATTGACAGCGCCTTCTTGTATTATGAGAACATACCAAAACGCTTGGAACCATAATATTTTTTTATCCTATATAACAGAACTTAAATAACAATAACATTGAAAGTGTTTATTAGATCTCTTACTTTTCTGAAGTGTTAGCAGATTTAATTACGAT
>ENA-UOTZ01002348-UOTZ01002348.1-compost-metagenome-genome-assembly--contig:-NODE-2348-length-10075-cov-30.982296_pt1 | contig 10075 bp, 6 predicted proteins | sample MGYA00238144_ERZ746983 | MGnify/ENA primary metagenome ERZ746983 (study PRJEB28759, sample SAMN06268863) | compost metagenome | isolation source: single cell | place: USA: California, Emeryville, Joint...
GCTTCTTTCGATCAGTTGTTGGCCAACGATGACAGTTATATAGTAGAGATAATTATCCAGTTAAACAATTTGTTCTAATTTCGATATATTTTATCCTTCTTCATCCGATATTTTCAATTCAGCCTTCTCATCCTACGTGTTTCAAAACTTTTTTATCAATGGTTTTCCAGCTAAGGATTGCATTCGATCTCTCTTGCGAAAACTGGTGCATAAAATTCTGAGGCCAAAGATTAAGAGTCTTAAAATTGGTCCAATTTTTATTATTGAAGAGGAAAGTCGCTGTCTTATAATTGCGGATGAAGTTGTGACTAAGATTAAGCTCTTCCAAATTTTTCCAATGCTCATTTTTGATAAGACTGAGTGCCCCTTTGTCCGTTATATTGTTGGAATCTAGAGATAGCTTCTTCAAATTCGGAAAGTTGTGAATATTCTCAAACTCAGAAAGGTGTTTATCTGTTAGACCATTGTTTATCAATTTCAATTCTTCTAAGTGAATCCACCATAGCGATTTTCGTAATAAGGAAATGATAGGCCCAGCATATATGTTATTTGCTACATCGTATTTGTCGCGATATGAGTCATCTTCATGTAAGCTATTGTTTTGCTTGTTTGTAGCTGTTTGACAAGCGTAACCCGTGAGATCTAGGATTTTTGCCTCTGGAAACCAAATTAAGTGCGCGTTATCGAGAATAAAGCTCTCGCTATGAAAGAAACTGCGATTAATTGTTTTGTGATTACGGTGAGTAAGTGCGTATTTCCCCAACTCTCCATGTGTTTGAGACCACCAAATTGAGAGCTCAAGAATTTCTTTTTGAAATCGTTCATTCATCTTCATTATCTCACTCAAATCAGAGTTATCGCATTCAATTAGTTTCGAAAATTTCACGTTCACACAATGCAAGTGTTTGGAAAACTCAAATATAAGCTGTGGCAATGTAAACGCATCGCGTTTTCCAAAGAAAAGTACAATATCCTGCATAGACAATTTATTTCCCTCTAACCAAATTCGTTGTAAATGTTTCCAAGTCTTGTTATTTATTAAGGGAGTTATCTCAAGGATTGTTCTTAACTTGTTATTCTGAAAATTTAGCTCTTCAAGTCGTGTCCAAATCAGATTTTGACTCAAATAGTTCGCGCCTTTCTCCGTGATAGCGTTGCATGCCAAATTCAGATTCTGCAATTGCTCCCATGAAGTATTTTGCGCCAGGCCTCGACAACCTTCATCACTTATACCACAAAAAGAGAGATCTAATGACCGCAAATTCATCCAAAACGTATTTTTCCCTATTATTGTAACTCCCTCGTCACCCAACTTTGTATTACTAAAATCGATTAGCATAAGATTTTTCCAACACATATTGGTAGACAATAGGTATGCTTGTTCCGTGCTGATGGGAACATTGGCGTGCCTGAGTTGCTCGACTTTTGGAAGCCACAAGAAATGGCCCTCTTTATCGATATTTTCTGTCTCAATCTTAAGTGATCTTTGCTGATCTCGGCTGTCTCGAAACTGTATAAGCTCTTCTCTCCTTTCATCCCTGTACAAAGCTATCATCTCCTCTAACAAGACCTTGAAGAGCTCCTCCTTCTCATGAATCAAAGATTCTACATCTTTTTCTTTTCTTTCCTTTAATTCCTCACTAAACTCAGTTGATACTTTGAAACTTAAAGCAGATAGTAGTCTCCTTGTTGGCATAACGTCTGAATTTCCTTTCAAAGAGAGCTTTTGGAGGTTTTTCCATGAGCCATTTCTTCCCAATGCGATCGAACTCTCATCATCAATAAAATTATACTGCAAATCCAACTCGACTAACTCGATCCATGACCTATTGCCTGCTAAACCGAAAGCTCCGTCGCGTTTGATCCTATTGTGGGATAAATCGAGGAGACGGAGAGCCTTCCATTTGTCACTTTTCCCGAGTGCGATAGCTCCTTCATTTCCAATCAGATTTTTTGACAATCGGAGAATTCGAAGATCGTTCCAAGTGTTATTCTGAGCGAGCCGAATGACAGCCTCATCAACCAAACCATTGCTTTTGAGTTGGAGTAGCTTAAGGCGATTCCAGGTTTTATTATTGGCGAAATGCGTAGCTAACTTCGAAATATCAGTGTTATTGGCACTGACGATCTCAAAGTTGTATTTTTCAAGAGATTCGAATAATCTTTCCGAGTTTTTAGGGCCCAGTTTGGAGTCATCGAGAAAACATCTTTTCACATTGGCTAATTCATTCACATCAACGAGTTGAGGTTCCTCTTTGTCATCACTAAAGTTTAAGTTTGTAAGATTCAGTTGAGTGAAGCCATCTGGCATTTGAATTGCTTTGCTTGTTAGCATTTTCAGGTTGTCTGTCTCTGTTTTTCGGTTATGGTGATCACAATTGATTAAAATCACGATAAGAGCGCAAATTAAAAACATATATTCTAGTTGAAAGATAGGATATGAGCGTTGCGTTGCAATCCATTGGAAAATATTTCGGAAATAATGAATGGCATTGGTATGCCTCTGACTGGTAGTTTATTTTAACTCTCATCGAATCAAATAGCACGTGAATTTGTTTCTTAAAATGAAAGCTCCGCTCTTTGTGCAACATGATCATTAGCCTAATTTCAATTCAAATGTTCTCTTTTTATGAACTATACAGAGAGTAAAAGTAATAGCCTAAATCTGAGTTAAATATCTTCCTTGAGACTAGCTATTCTTATCCTTCAGGTATGTTGAACATTAATTCGAAAAATTAGCAAGGATTACAATCATTATAAGCTAATCTGCATACAAAAATTATACAAATAGAACGAAAAACGTCCCTTGAGAGAGAGGTTGTATATCAACATCAATTATTCCACAAACCTCAAATATTTCTCATAATAATTCACCAATTTATCAGCGCAGTTCAATTTGATGTCATTCACCGAGTACCATGTCGCCAATGGCCACGTTCCATCACTCCTCTGCATCCATTTGACTTTAAACATAAGGTTCGAAATTTTCGCCGTCTGCTTCTCCTCGAAGAGAACAACAACATCATCATCGTCTTCGCCAGCATACATAGCATGTTCTTCAATCATATCCACTTTATCTGTAGCAAAGGTCCCATAATCATCCACATTCATAGCCTTTCTTTCTTCTCTATTGTTGTCATCACACAGCACAAATGGCTTAGAATTTTTTGACGATATTTTCATTGGCTCCTTTCGTATTTTCTTCGAGTTTTTGTCCAGCTTGCCAATCTTTCCTTCCTCTGTCCTAGAGCCTCTTCCTCTCGCCGGCTGCTTTGGCTCTTGATTTCTTCCGTTTTCTTTATTTCTAAGAGGTAAGTTTTGTTTTCTGAATTCGTAGATCATTTCTTTCACATACGCGAGGTGCTCTTCAGGCTCCCATGTGTTTTCTTTCTCGCTCCATCCCAACCACTTGACCAAGTAGAAATCCTTGCCGTCTTGTTCCTTATAGTCAAGTATTTTTTCAACGATCCATAATTTATTTCCTATTCAATGACTGAGCGTGAGTCAGGTCAAGAGATCACTTACCTTCATCGTCATAAAACGAAGTCTCTTCTATTTTATTCTTTGGCTTACTCCGGATTTTGCTTTTCGCTTTATAAGCCATCGATTTCGTATAACACAATTTTTTTTGTTGCGCTTTTCAATTCGCTCTCAGAATTAAACTTATTTCACGTTCCTTTAGATACTCCGTCATTACTACCGAATTGCATACACAAAACCGTTTGATTTTGAAACGCTATTGAGAATTGCAATGCATGAGAGGATTAGAGGAGAAAGGAAGGAACATTGTTTAAATAAGATAAAAAAGATTCAAACGTATTAATTCAAAAGAGTTCCGTTTAATCTCAGAAATCGCGGAGTCAATACTTTAGAACTGATCAATCATTTTTGTTGAGAAACTATGAATCCATCAACGGAAGCTACAATGCCTTATATCTACTGGGAAAGGCAAGGCACTGACAGATTATGCGGTGTTCATTGTCTAAACGCGCTTTTGCAAGGGCCTTTCTTTGATGAAGTAAAATTTCAGTAGCAGCTGAAACAAAAACCATCTTTTCATAGATCCAACTCGGTATGATCGCCCAAGAGCTGGACGTTCTGGAGAAAGCTTTATACATGTCGGACTTCGCTGACCCAACTGGCTTGCATGGGGTGAATATTTGCTTGAAAAATGTTTATGAATCGATTATCCCCTAGAACAATTCGAATAATGTCGCAGGTGATGGTAACTTTGGAATTCAAGTGATTGCTGAGGCCTTAAAGAGAACCAATGATTTGTATTGCGAGTCAATCGAGAGCGTTAATGTTAAAAACTCCGGAGATCTCAGGTATTTTTGAAAGTTAGACTCATAACCCTATAGTTTCCCAAAAGCAAAGAGACTGGATTTATCTGCAATTCGAAAAGCCATTGGTTCGCGATACGCAAAGTAGGCGAAAAGTGGTATAATCTGAACTCAACGAACAGAGAAGGGCCAGAATACATTAGTGATTTTTACCTAAGGTACCGTTAAAGACTGACGCTTCGTGGCTTATATCGTTGATATTTAGCGCGTTCCTGGAATCTGTGAGGGCTTTTGGATACACGATCTTTGTGGTTGTGGGAGAATACCCTGAGACAAGCAAAGAAGTAATTCAGACTGAAATCAGCGCAGCATGCTAGAGTGATAAACTGTAGGTTTTTTCAGAGTTGCAGAAATATCAGATGTGGTTCTCTGAAAGCGATTGCATGGGTAAAAAGCAATTTTTTGTATCGAAATAAACAATTTTGAAAGCACTCCATCAAAAAAATATTAAAAAGAAAGACTACAAGCTTAACGTCAATGGAACTGATGAGAGAGATCTTGAGCTAGCTCTGGAGGCTAGCAAAAAAGACTTCGGCGGGGCACTAGATGAGGATTACTTCGGATTTGGTAATCAGTACCTTTTGATTAGTCAATTCTTAAATTTTCAACGAATTAAAGAGGACCCAACATTCATACAACCTACTGGAGACCAAGGGAAGCCTACTGGAGATCAAGGAAAACCTGCCGCTCTTTCTAAACCTTCAGCTACTGAGAGTATCTCATCAAAGCAAATGATTTAATTAACATAATGAATAGAGAAAGCTCTTGAGGAATATTTCTCGAAATATAAAGGTTTCGAAGACGATCCAGAGCTAGCTTTCTGTGTCCTGCTCTCTATGAAAGTAAGCATTGAGCTTCTTTTTTTAATTATAATTGTTTTCGTTTGGTTTAATTTCATTAGGAAGTTTTTAACAACTGTCCAAAGGCCGATGCAGACCATATCAACCTGAACTTTAAATTCCCAAATGGCTCCACTGAAAGTTTTACTTTCCATAAATCGACTCCGATGGAGGTAACACTTATTTCCAGGCCTGCGCATTAATAATTTTCTTTTCTAAGATACTTTACGATTTCGCGAAGGTGAAGCTGCCTGAATCAGACCGCTATATGTTTGTTCTATCGATTTTGGACCCACGAAAACATTTAGCCAATCTCAAGCAGACTATTGTCGAGGCGGAAATAAAAGACAATGAGACGATTGTTGTTGAGAAGCTTTCTTAATTTAAGGATTAAGACTGCACTCGTAGAGGCGTAGAGTCTTGTTTGCATGTTAGTGTATTTTATTTTACGCAATCAGGAAAATCCTCCAATAATTTTACGTTCATCTATCTCTTCGAATTTTTGAGTGAGTGAATTAATATCCAATGAGGCTTGCACCCACTTTAATCTGCCAAATATGATCTATTAAATTTAATTTGCGTTATTAATAGGAAAAAAGCAAAAGCATCGTTCTCTTTGTAACAGTTCCAGTAGCAAACCCATTGACTCGTCGAATTATCGATACTGCAAAGAAACACTTGCTGCCAATAGGATAAATAAGGCAATGAGGACAAAAAGTAAAAAAAGTAGTCTCGAAGACGCTTATAAAAGGTATGAATTCTCGAAGTTCAAGAAAAATAAGTATGCGTTTTTGGCTCTTGTGTCGACCGTGTATCTCGCTTTGGCAGCACAAGGGATTTTCATTCTTTGCTCAGATACGTTGCTTCGAGAACTTGGAGAAAGCAGCTTAAAACACGAAATCGAGAAATATTGTGTGGCACAAATCACTATTTCAGCTTGCATGGTCATTCTGCATCTAATTCTTATCAAAATATCAACTCGCTCTGCCAAACTTATGCAAGCACTCAGCATTTTGAGAGGGATACTTCAGATCGCCTCCATTGAGTTTAATATCGAAATCTTCATCATTCCATTCGCAGCTACTCAAAACAGCAGCATATACGTTTTTTCAAAAGCAACAATCATCCAGCTAATGCTTCTAACCCTCGGTTTTGCATTATTTGAACCAACCTGTGAAGTCAAGCTCTCAACTGTGGTTATATCCTCCTTGCTTCTCATAGTTCGCATTACTCACTCAGAGCTCATCTGCTTAATTCCGTCATTGATCATCTGCTTAGCACTGCTTATCTTTCTATATTTTAATTGCAAGACTGATCGAGAAACCGCGACGGAGTATTATAAGCAATTTCGCAACGGAGAAATTTATCAGTCGTTTTTGGACTTACTACCAGAAGGAGTCGGGATTCTGATGGAAGGGACGCAGCTAAAGTACGTCAACAACTCGATGCTGAGGATTCTTGAGTGCTCCGAGGATAAAATTGTTAGTTTGATGCTGGGTTTAGAAAATATTGACGCGAAAAAGAAATCCAAAAAAGAGGTAACTCCAACGTCCGCATCTGATAAGCCCAAAATACAGGCATCAGCTTCGATTGGTGTTTCCGATGAAGGTGAAGAGCCCTCTGATTATAAGAAGAGTCTGATCCTCAAGCATTCTCTACGGCCGGAAGACATGAAGTCTTCTAGTATGTTCGAACGCGGCAAAACCTTAATTCCCGATGGAAAAAATGAACTTAGTATCTCAAAAGTGGAAGACCTAAAAACATTAAGTATTCAAGAGGCGAAAGAAAAGGATAAATTCTCCAGAGCGAGGAGCGATCGGGTCCCTGATCTGAATGATGACAAGAGGTTAGCGCATGAAGATAGAGCGAAATCAGATCAATTAGATTTTTTGAAGAGAGATGACAGAGTGTCTCCAGCAAATAAAGACAGAGATGATGAGAAGGAAGCTGTTTTCATCGAAGAGGCTAACTCTCCTCACTCTCATCAGAGACTTGCGTCGACAAAAGCCCAAAAATATAGGGTCTTCAATTTCGATCGGTCCAAACTCGACGTCGAGCATGATCCTGCGTCAATCAATAGTCCAGGATGGGTTAAAAACGGATTTGTTCGTAAGAGGACAATCCTCGAAGAAAAAGACTCGAGCTCTGAAATGTCATATGTAAACCATCAAGGTCGCAGCATGGTTCAGAGAAGTGAGACACTCTCTCGGAATACTCCTCCTAAATCTCCTAATAACCTCGATCCTAATACCCCTTATAAATCCTCGGGAGTTTCGCCAGGGATTTCGCTTGATTCAAATAGGCCGCTCAGGCACTCGCAAACACTTCAGGCGCCTGGAGAAAGCAACCATATGGCGGTTAATGTGAGCGAAATAGAAACAAAAATCAACCAGCTCATGAAGAATAAAGCTCAGAAGGAATCTGCACCGTCCAGCATTCTCTTGAAGTATGCTGGACATCAAAATCGGCAGTCCTCTTCAAAATTCGAAGGGTTTAAGAACCCAAAGTCGATTGAAAAACAAAATACAGAAGCTTTGAAGAATTCAGGGGATGACAAGCAGAATACCAATACAACCGGCAAATTTAGAGCGCTTAAATCGTACGCGACGACTCACGAGAATATTCGCTCAGCCTACGACTCGATTATGAATCGGCTACGAGAAGACAGACCAGAAACGGAGCTACCGCAGTCTATCAACGATAATTTGGACAAGAAAGAATCCATTTTCAGTTTTTTCAAGAGGATTTTTTCGAGAAATCGAGATGAGAATCCTCGGATGTCTCGCAATAAGCTAATCGATCGAAGAGGAGACGAGAGTCGCCTTAAACTTGATGAAGAGGACTGCTGCATCGTGATAAACAGCAAGCATAAAGTCTCTGAGACCAAGGAGCGGTTCCTTGAAATAAAACTTTCTCCGACGTTTATCGACACAAAGCCTTGCATTTTGGTCCTTGTGAAAGACACGACCGAAAGAGACCTCATCAACAGACTCAAAGAAACCGATAACTACAAAAACACTCTAATGGCATCGGTTTCTCATGAGCTAAGGACTCCTCTTAACTGTATTATCTCCATGCAAGAGATGCTGCGAGAATATATTAGTGAAGAGCTCATTGCTGCGTATTTGGATCCAGCCATTAATAGTTCAAAAATCCTGCTTTCTTTAGTCAATGACATATTGGACTTCGCTCAGATCCGCGCTGGAAAGCTCAGACTAAGGTACGAGGAGTTCCAGCTGCACACCGTGCTGAAGGAAGCCATCAGCATCTTTGACATTCAGTCGAAGACTCGAGATGTGGAAATAAAATTCGACTGGGACTCTCGCATTAGTCCTTATTTCAACTCGGATCCACATAGAATACGGCAAATTGTGATTAATTTACTCGGAAATGCGATGAAATTTACCTACCAAGGCTCGATAACGCTGAAAGCGATTCATAAAGGACCCAACAGAGTGTGTATCATGGTAAGAGACACGGGTATAGGGATAAAGAAAGAAGATTTTGGCAAAATGTTTGCTTCTTGGGGAAAAATAGACAGTGAACTGAATCCCCATGGGGTTGGGCTCGGACTATCAATCTCGCAAACGCTTGCTCGCAGGTTAGGTCCGAAGGATAATAGAGGAATCAAGGTTCAGTCTGAATATGGGAAAGGATCGTGCTTTTACTTTACGATTGAGTCGTTTCCAAAGGAAAAAACGATGAGGAAGAACAAAATAAACGAGGAAACTGAAACCAAGCAGCCAGAGGAGGAGGAGAAAAGAGACTATTCTCACCATACAGACGATGAAAGTAATGAGTCGAAGCTTCCTGCAGATGTGCTGACCGAAGAGGACTTGGAAGGGGCAAGCCCAAAACGAAATATAGAGAATTTCAATAAAAGAGTAGAGACTATGAACGGACTTCGCAATCAATCATCACTCACCAAAACAACGCTTTGGCCGTCTAATTACCAGACCAAAATCACACTTGAATCCAAGAATCATCTGGGAGTTCTCGCAGAGCCGCAGAGTCCACAATTTTCGGGTGCAGAAGCAGATAGGTTTAAAGAAAAATCGGCAACGTTACCAGTACTCTCTAAAACCGGCGTTGATACCCTTTTGATGAATACTGGCGAGCTGCAGCCAATCCGACTCGCTATCCCTGACAATAAGGAGAAACTTCTCAGCTCGCATCTCTCATTGCAGCTGCAGCAAGCTTCGAAATCTTCGGTCGAGGATCAGAAAAGCCCTCAGATTAGGATTCAATTAAGCCCTAGCGACTCGAAGAGTAATGTATTGCTTACTCCAAACCAAAGCGGTAGTCAGAAAATATCTCTGAACAACGTGGCATCAACGGATCATCTTAATGTCGTTCAGGGCAGCATTGTTTGTACGCCACAGGGTTCTGGAAAGCTGCTTACGTTTGGTGCTCTAGAGGGCAAGACTTGCAAATGCGATGATATTTTAGTGGTCGATGATAACGATTTTAATCTCTTGGCACTGAGACAGCAGCTAGAAGCACTTCAGTATAAAGTCGTTATTGCGCATAATGGACAGATCGCTATTGACATGGTGTTAGAGAAGCAGAAGAGTGGGTGCTGTAAAGTGTTTGGGCTTGTGTTTATGGACTGCGATATGCCCGTGAAGAACGGGTTTCAGGCAGCAAAGGAGCTTAAAGCGATGCAAAAAAAGAAGGAAATTCCGTATTTCCCGATAATTGCGACGACAGCTTATGTAAATAAAAGAGAAATTGACCTATGTTTTGAATCTGGCATGGAAGCTTATCTGAATAAACCAGTGATGAAACCTCAACTTGAAGAAATACTGAAAAAGTGGTTTAAAAGATAAATGACTTTTTTTTGATATAAGAAATGGTTTGGATTAGATTCAAACCATCATCAATTTATTTCCT
>ENA-UOTZ01002352-UOTZ01002352.1-compost-metagenome-genome-assembly--contig:-NODE-2352-length-10062-cov-63.674412_pt1 | contig 10062 bp, 7 predicted proteins | sample MGYA00238144_ERZ746983 | MGnify/ENA primary metagenome ERZ746983 (study PRJEB28759, sample SAMN06268863) | compost metagenome | isolation source: single cell | place: USA: California, Emeryville, Joint...
AAATCTTGCATGTTTTTCTTAAGGGATTTCTTCTCAAATTAGTAGAAAATAGTCTGCAATTATTGAATTTGGCTTTATTGGCTGAATATTTCGTTGCTAACCTCTTGCAAATCTGCCTATAACCAATTCCTCAAATTTCATAACACAACCCATGTTTGTTTTTATCGCTGTTTTGTCTGACCTTATGGTTAAATCCAATGATTCTTTCTTTAAAATATGACAATAGCATATTCAAAAACAGATTAAAACGAAAGAAAAGTTTCGTAATCCAAATTCTAAGCCCAAACTATGGAAACTAGCCATTAATCATGCTCAAGGTTTATCCAACTTATAATATTACGTTGTGACAACAAAAAATAAAGCACCTTCCGGCGTTTCTTCCTACCTCTGTCACTAATTTATCTTCTCATTTCACACATCAACCTTCTCTTCCTCCATCACATCCTTTTTCCCTTCCGTCTGAGATTCTTTCTCAGATCCATCAGCTAAATTGACGTCAGACGCGCCCTTCTTGACCTTCTTTGACGATCTATAATTATCCAATATAAACTCTCCATCAGTCTTCGCCTTCATCTTCTGCAAATACGCCAGCTCCGTATTCGCATTTGTATTAATCGGGCGTTTCGGCAACTCTGGATGACCGGATAAATCCAAAGACTTATTCTTATGCCATTCGATATAATGTATCGTACACAGCGTTCTTGAACTCCTAAATTTCATTTGTTACGATGAGCAGCTCGATTACACTTACCATGGCCCCTTTGTGAAATTACTCGAGTATCTTGCACCGCAGTATCTGCACCAATCCTAGATTTTATTCAGTCAGAATGGCAGGTTTTATACAATAGTTACATCTGTGCAGGTCTCATACTCAAACAATTCTGGCGGATTGATTCCCAGGCTCTCATACGTGAGTTTTTCTTCCTCCGCGAGTGGAAGATTGGCTTTTTTAGGTGGTTTCTTTGGTTCAGGTTCACGGGAAGTCTCTCCTCTATTTCGCGCTCTTCCGCTCGGCAATTTATAATCGATCACTGCGTCCTCTTTTCTGCTCGAATCACGTCTTCGGCTCGACCCGCTCCTAGAGCTTGGACTGGACTCTACGGCCTTTTTACGATCGTTCTTGCCATTTTTCTCGGGTTTGGCGTTTTTATCGCCTTTGGAAGTTTTGTCAGTTTTCTTTTTGATTTTCATGTCGTATTCATCGGGAAGGTTGTCGACTCTCTGGAGTTTAATGGTAGTATCTTTTGTTGATCCGTCATTCTGAACTCTCAGTTCTATCTCACCACCTCTCTTGCTTCTTTTGTTGGAAGCTGGAGCTTCAGCTTCATCTTTCTTCTTCTTTTTGTCTTTCTCGGTCTTCTTAGGCTCAACGTAATGATTCTATTTACGAAATTGATAAAGGTTAATTATGTTTCAATGACAATGGCTTACTTCACAAATCATGAGCTTCTTGGTGATTCTGGTGATGATCTTATCCTTTGGATGGCATTTCAAATGGTAGGATTTCGGGCAGCGTACGCATTGAGCGATCGCCATGGTATCACCAGAGATTCCACAGCAAGCGCAATAATGCAAAGAGCACCTAAACCTCTTCTGTGTGTTGGGATCGAAGTATTTGAATAGCTTATTGTCCTTTACGCATTCGAGATGATAGAACTTATTGCAATTAGCTGTCGAGCATTTTGTTAGGACATTCTCCATAGTTTTGGCCATTTTCAGCTCCGGTTTTCCCTTTGTTTCGGGATTCGGGGACTCTTTATCTGCCGTAGCACCATTTTCCTCGCCCTCTTCATCCATCTTATCTTCCTCATCTTTATTTTTTTCCTCTTCCATGCCTTCGGTCTCTGAGCTCGGTGGAAACTCGAATTTCTTTTTGCTTTTCCCTTGCATTTCAGGGAAGAAATAGCCTTTCTTTTTGCATTGGAAGCACACTGCAAGGTTGCTCTGACAATCAAAGCAAATGAACGTGAAGTTCATTGATTTCTTCAACTTCTCTTCATCCATAGTCTGCTCAACGATTTCGAAATTGAGATCGTTATCTTCTAATCCTCCAATAGCGCCTATTGAGAAGTGATTAGCTAAAAACGCTTTAGACTTCTAAAAAATTACCTCCTTCAAGTTTATTCTTGCATTCCTGATGGAACGCCCTCTTACAGAACCCTTGGCAATAGATCGTGCATTTAGTTCGCTCACAATACACGCATACTTTCCTCAGAAACTCCTCTATTTACGATGAATTAGCCCTGAAATTCGATTATAATGGAAAGTACCTTTCGCTTTATTCGAAATTTTGCCTTTTCTCGGATCATCATCCATATCATCGTCTTCCATCATCATCATGTCATCCTGCGCTTCTACTCCATCCTCGTCATCATCTCCGCCAAATACTCTCTCTCCATCGGAATCAGCTTTCGTCCCATCTCCCGACTTCTTTGGCACCTTTGCAAGAGTGCTCGGAGTATGCCCTCCAACCGCAATATGCCTCAGCTCTGATTCCAGAGTTTTCTTAAACCGTCTGTTTGGCCGCGAAATTTCATTCAGCCATTGATTCGCGAGATCACGAATACCTTTCGAGAACACTTTCATCGTCACTATCTTCGTCAAGATGTCAATGAGGTTCTTTTCGTCCTCTCCGTTATATCCAGTGATATTGAGTTTCTGCTCGATAAGCTGGGCAACAGCGTCATTCAATTTGAGGAAGAACGCGAGTCGCTCCTCGTAATTCGTGAGAATTTCCTTATTGTTGTTCAACGAGTTCAGAAGCGATGTCGTTTGACTCTCGGTGTTTTTCAGCACCTTCTCCCAGAAGTCAGGGTCGTTCAAATTCACGTTTTCTGTAGTTTTTTCGCTGACAAAGGACGATTTAGAGAACGTATACGTTCCATTAATCAGTGAATATTTCGCAATACGCGTGTTCTTCTCGAGGATATCATCGATGTCCTTGTCCTCAAACTGCTGCTCTGCCTGCTCATCATCGTTGATGAATCCAAGAATACCCTTTTTCAGCAGTGTTTCCATCTCCTGCTTGTTCATTTTCTTTTCATCCTTGTCCCTATCACCCGCATCGGTAGTTTTGAAATTTCCGCCCATAAAGATCGCTTGGTCAAGGCCCAGCTTCTTGGAAGCCCTTTCAAACATAGTGGCCTCATAGGTTTTCGCGGTAACCAATCGGTAGCACGATACTTCGAATTGCTGTCCGATACGATGCGCTCTTGCGGTAGCCTGGACGTCGTTTTGCGGGTTCCAGTCGGAGTCATAGATCACGACGCAGTTGGCAGATGTAAGGTTGATTCCCAGGCCTCCTGCCTTGGTTGACAGTAAGAACACGTCTCTTTTCTTAGTGGGGTCATTGAATCGATCAATAGCGTTTTGGCGCTCTTTCGCCTTGATACCGCCATCGATTTTCTCGAATTTGTATCCTCTGTAGCGCAGATAGTCCTCGAGAAGCAGCAGCATTTGGGTGAATTGAGAAAAGATGAGGACCTTTTTGCCTTCGTTCCTCATTTTGGGGAGCAGCTTGTCCAATAAGATCATTTTTCCTGAGGATTCGATCATTTTTTGTTGTCGTTCCTCGAAAGTTTTGCACTCTTTTGTAAGCTCAGCTTCAATTTCCTTGATCAAAAACGGATGGTTGCAGGCCTTGCGAAGCTGCATCTCCAAGTTGTTCAGCGAGGTGTTGAAATTAGAAAGCGTGATTCCCTTTGAAAGCAGCGATTTGTTTTTATCATACAGTGCCTTGTAGATCGTCTTTTGTAGCGTGGTCATTTCGATATCGATAATCGTCTCTTGCAAAGGCGGAATGCTTGATTCAACTTCCTCCTTCCTTCGTCGAAGCAGATAAGGCTTGAGCACTCTGTGCAGCTTTTCGAGCTGATCGACGTTGGAAAGGTCACCAAACTCAGCCATAAAGGCCGGGAGGCTGTGGAATTTCTCACCTTCGATATAATTCAAGAGACTCCAGAGTTCCTCCGTGTTATTTTGAACGGGAGTTCCCGTGAGCAAAAGAATTCGTTTGCAAGGCAATCGCTTGAGAGAGCTAAGAATTTTCGCGTTCTGGTTCTTCAAACGGTGAGCCTCGTCGACCACGATGAACTGGAAAGGGATATTGATGAACACGTTATTGAGATCCTGCAAAAACACTTCAAAGGAGGTGATGCACACTTGGAATTTGTAGAGCTCTGCTGTTTGCAGTATGCTTCCTTTGGTGGAAATGTCAACGTAAAACCACTCATATGCTCGGCAACTCGCTCGCCCATCGATGCTGTTGACGTCGTAATACAAAATTGAGTTCATGTTCGTCCATTCTTCGGCGGTTCGTTTCCAATGCTCCAGGGTAGATAACGGAGCGATAATCAAAAACGGCCCTCTGACGCCTTCAAATGTCGCAAGATGGTTCAAAAACGCTGTGGATTGAATTGTCTTGCCTAACCCCATCTCGTCGGCGAGTATCACATTACGGTTCTCATACCAGGCTTGGATCATCCAGTTCAGCGACTCAAGTTGATATGACCGCAGCAGCTTCCTTCCCTTGTAAATTGGCTGGTTATTTGCTGTGTATTGGAAAGGTTTTTTCGAATGCCCAGCATCGTAATGGTAAAGCTTGTTCCTCAGGTCATTCAAGTAAGCATTAGAGCACTTCGCTCTTTTTTTGGGGTTGGTTAGAATGTCTAAATACGTCTTGTGCCGATTCACTTGGTTGAGGATGCTCGTTCTATCCTCCTTATTTGGAGCTCGGTTGAAATACCGATAATCGTTGATTTTCTGAGGACAAGCGATGACGGACTCGTGCTCCCATGTGGAATCCAAATATGAGAGGTTCTTCCACTTGACCAAAAAGAGTCTGTCGACCTCCTTCGTCAGATCAATTTCATTTAGCTCTTCCTCTGTTAAATATCCCAATGGCTCTTCCTCGACAGATATTTCAGCTTTTTCATCCCGAAGCCATTCGAAATGATATGGTCCAGGGTTGAACTGCTCGATTTCTGGTAGGGTTAGAGTATTTTCGAAGATTGGCTCAGGTTCCTTCTTATCGAGCGGCTGCATAAGCGGTGGCTTCAACCCTTCAGTTGATGGCTGCATATTCCCTTGTGGAGGGCAAATATCCATCTTTTGGTTCTCGTCTACCTTCTGGGTTGGCAATGGAGGGTTAATGAGCCCACTTTGAAGTGTTGGGTCAATAGGAAGGTTCTTGGTGTAGTCAGTCAGCTCTTCCAAGTTCAGCTTGGTATTGAAATACATAGGATTGTCATGGAAGAATTGAGACATTTGCATCTTGAGCTCTTGGCTGTTTGCAGACTGCGAGGTAGAAGTATTTTGTTTCTGATACAGCTGAAATTGCGCCAAGATGTTATTCAGCTCGTTCTCCTTTGTTTTCCATTCGAGCTCAGCTTTCCTGCGAATTTGATCCTGCTCGTCCGTCTTCTCAGGTTCCTCGCTCTCGCGCTGCTTTTGGCTTGCCTCTTGGTACTCCTTCATCAGCTTTTGGTATTTTTCGAGGCTCTGAGAATGCCATTGTTTATATAGTTCCTTTGCGATTTCCCTCAGCGTATCACAGAGAATTCGAATATCCACAGAGGGGTCCTTGTTGAACTTCCTGCAATTTTTAAATACCAACCCAAGGTCAATCCAAAACTGATGACAGTCTCTGTAGTAGTCCAGGTATATTCTGTTCAGCATCGTTCCCAGGTCCATAGGCGTGGGGATTATCTTCTTGTAGTTCGGAATTCCATCTCTATCTGGGTCTACAGGCTCCATGAAAAACACTCCGTAATGCACGTTATTCTTCGTGAAATTCAATAGTTTCGATATCACTTGCATGAGCGACTCGCTCCATTTCCCTTTGATTTCATTAGCCTAGCTCAGTCAGACGGTGTTTGAAATAATTTCCTTTACTTTCTTTGGATGAATAATCGGAAACAGCTCCGTTGCGTAGATTATACGGTCTACTTCCACATAGCTCGGATCGAAATACTTATCGTCAACGGCTGGATCAAGGTCATCCTAGAGACAGACATTTCGCAGGTTATTGCTATGGCTCAAAGCGAACTCATAAGAAAAAAGAAGAAAAATGGCCATGATAGAGCAGCCAGCGAGACGAATGTGAAAAGAGTTACCAATTCGAGCAGTTTTTTCTCAAAGTTGCGATTAAAACGATTGATCTTGTTCTTGGCATTTTTGCTGGTAGCAAAGAACTCGTTTTCATCAATCCATTTGCAATGTAGATACGAATGGTCTTTGTATTTGACCAGATACTGCGTTTTTTTGGTGTCTCCTTCAATGATATCTTTTTTCCATAGAATCTGGTCGACATCCGGGTAGAAAACCCCGCTGAAATCCTCATAGAATTCAGGTTCGGGCTCTTCTGGCTCTGGGTTTTCGGTGGCAAGTATATCTTCTGTGTTTTGTTCCGAGTTTTTTTGAATTTTACTGGGAATGTCAACATCATTCGCTGTTTCTACCTGTGAATCATCATCGTCTTCACCGCCATCGGCTTCAAGCTCTTTATAACTATGTGAAAGCGTTTAAAAATATAATTTAAATAAAAAAAAATGAAGTCTTCTACAGTGTTTAAATTTTAAGCCACGAACAAACAATTTCAAATCGTCATTTACCTTTTCCGTGGCCTCTGCCGCAGGTGCATTGTGCGAGAGGTGCCCTTTCCTGGCTTATAATTAATAGTTTGTGTAGGGAAATTCTCTTCTGAAAAATCGGAGCTGTCCATTTTCTTTAATGCGAATTAATTTTTTGTTAAAAATTTATATAGACACGCATTCCCGCTCTGAATATACTAATTAATTCAAATAATTAGATTCCTGTGAACTTAATAGGCTGGTCAATAACCTGCTTACTGCTTCCCCTAAGACATATTTGCTATTTGGGCTCAGGATGATGTTGAATGGATACTAAATCGGTGGAAATTAAGCGAAAAAAGAAAGAAATTTGGAATGTTAAGGGAAAGATGGTGGAGAAAGTAACTAACTTGGGTGCCTCGAAATGTGAGCTAATATGAGGGACATTCATTGAGGAACGAGTGGGAAAAGATGGGCCTTCAAGTTGAAGTTTCTCAGATTAAGAAATTTGCTGGAGTGGAAATAAAATTTAAAAACTGACTTTCGATTAAATTCCCAATTTTGCATATTTGACTTTTTGAATTGATTCAAATTTTGGCAGAAAAAAACAAACTGTCTGTAAGAAGATTTCGGAAAATTAAAGAATCTGTGCTCCATTTGATCGTTTGCTTAGATTGATAAGTATTTGAGTTTTGGAATAGGGAGTAGAGATAGATCTTAGCTTGATATAGTAGCAAAGAAAAAGCGAATTAGGTTGAACCTGTCACTGTGAATCAGACTATTTTTTCGATGGTTTGACGCTATCAAAACAAAATATATGTCTGAAAATAGGTCTATTATAGCAATAATCTAGCGACTTCCGAATTATTGTTCGGGATCGCGTCTGCGTTGTGAAGAGTTGCGGCGTCGAAATCATTCTCTACACGAAAATGCATATTTCTGACAAACATCGCAGCATCGATAAGAATTGCCATAGGGGAATAAGAACAGCACTCAATTAAGCTCTGGACTACTAGGAAAAGTGGCTACAACGGTGGCGAGAGCAAGAGCCAAAGCAAAAAGTCCTAAATTTATCAGAGTTATTTGAGCGAACTCGGTTGAAGTAATTTCTAAAGCTCGAACTAAGCGTTGAGGAAAACGCTTCACGGATAACAATAATTCTCAAATTTTGAGTAAAAGTGGTGGTATTTTCTGGGAACAAAACGTGAATTATTTGTTTGGGTACACTTCTGAGGGGTGGAGAAAATTAATGACAAATATTTAGACAGCCATTGGTGATATAGCGGCTGATCTGAAACTTTTGAAAGTATCTACTGCTATTTTAAAGCTTTACCTGAGAAGAAGTGTTTCTCTAAGGGGAAAGTACGGCTCCCTTTGAAAAATATAACCCAATCTCTCACCCCATGTCTATCAATAGACACATGAATTCTTCACTCGAGATATATCTCTTATAATAGTACAAAATAATCTCATGTGAGCAAACCCCTCAAATTCAGCACACGCTCACATTAATGTTTTTTTACTAGCAGGAAATATAGTTAAATAAGATTCATTTTCGTCAGCTCTCAGAATATAGAGTCTATCGAAATCTCTCAGATCAATTCATCAAAACTCATTCTTGTCACCAGCTTCTCGCCATTGCCAAACGATAGAAATCCTTCTCTCAAAGAAACAGCAAGGATATGTATATTCAATACCAACACATCCAATCCGATGATGTCAAGCTGAATCTCTTGTTGAAATCACCGTGAAACACCCTCTCATGCTCCAAAACCCAAAACAAAGTTGCAACCGAAAAATAATTTGCTCGTTAAGGCAAACAACTATCTGTTTAAATTCAAATAACTAAAAACTGCACAAATAAAACCTACCAATAATAAAAACTCAATCTTAATCTTTTCAGCGTCTTCTCATATTCTCACTAATGGAAAACTGCCAAGGCGACTTCATCAGCATCGAAACTCCCCGCATTCGCAAATTCTACGAAAAATACTCTAAAAAAGAATACGAAACTCCCCAACCACAAATGAATAATTTTTTGCAACTACTCACTTCTCCAGTTGAAGGTCACCCTCTTGTCAAACTTCAATACATGACTCTCAGACACCAAGATCTCATCAACAACCATCTCGAGAATACAATGAGTGCACTCAAAGACCGAAAACTATCAGAATCTGGTTTTCTTAGCAATTGTGGGAGCAATATCAAACCCTCATCAAGATCCGAGGTTGAAGGGTTCTCATTCGATTGGGACCAGCCAAGCAAGAAGCTCAACTTTTCTAACTGCCATAAAGAAAACGGAAGCGCAACCAAAAAGCCTCAAAACGGCGGATTACAGAACTTCAAGCGGTCAGCGAACGAGCAGAGCAGGTCACTGAGGGACATTACTGCTCAGGTGAACAACGCGAGCAGGACTGAGGATTTCGACATGGAATTTGAAGATTTAGATCACACCAAAAGCAAAGACAGAGACGGCGGACTAGAAGTTAGAAAAAGAAAAAGGAAATCAAATCAGCAGCTCAAAATCCTGCAGGCAGAGTTCGAAAGAGACGGTTTCTGGGGCAAAGATAAGATACTTAGCATGGCAAGAATCACCGGGCTCTCTGAATCACAGGTAAATAATATTTATCGAAGTATATGGAGTAATAATACGGTTATTTCTATGGGATATAGGTTTACAAATGGTGCTGGGATCAGAAAAAGAAGAAGGAAACTGACACAAGGCATGACGACTCAAGGAATAATGATATTAGAAGCAACTACTCGCATGATAAGGAGAATCTCTCGCCGATTGAGAAAGTAAGTGGTGGTCTGAGCAAAAATTCCAAGCATATTTTCAAGACAAGCAATGCTTCGAACCTAAACGGTTTTATGGGAAAATCGATGGAAAAATATCGGCTTAAAAAATATCACAAACTCAGATTTGAATCAACGGTGCCCAAGAGAATTGACTTTTCTCTTGAATAAGCTAATTCAAGAGGATTCGGTCGGATTGCATGCAGTTAACATCAATTGGAGCTCACTTCCCAATTGAAACCTATATTTATTATTAATATCTGTGTCAAAAAATATTAACAGGTCTGATAGCCATTAGCATACATATCTCTATATAACTTATATATAAGAATAATATGAATAATTTTCCGCTTGAGCTAAATAAAGAAACAACTGATTAATAAAGCAAATGTAAATAATTCCGCATTATATCTGCTCCTGCCCATTGATACCTCTACAAAGTTATCTCCTGTACATATAATAATGCTTAATAAGAAGACAAGCGTTTTATTTTTGATGATTAGTCTCTCAATTAAACGGTCTATAAGGCTGTTTTGTCAGGATTTCATTTAAAAGCAAGCAGAATCAATAAAGCACCGGGAAATAAGAATAAAAGATACTTTCTGACTCGAACCCGAACAAATACATACCTAGCATAAGATATATTGAACTTGAAATCTTATATATGATACAAAAAGCTCACATTGTTTACATTTCC
>ENA-UOTZ01002354-UOTZ01002354.1-compost-metagenome-genome-assembly--contig:-NODE-2354-length-10052-cov-4.456642_pt1 | contig 10052 bp, 8 predicted proteins | sample MGYA00238144_ERZ746983 | MGnify/ENA primary metagenome ERZ746983 (study PRJEB28759, sample SAMN06268863) | compost metagenome | isolation source: single cell | place: USA: California, Emeryville, Joint...
TTTTAACAGTCTGCTGGCTAAAACTTGCAACAACCGATACTACGGCAAAACCAACTGGGGAGAGACAGAGACGAATTATTTGATCACTATTGTGATTTTATACTGCGAATCTACTGGCAAAGAAGCCGCTTCCTTGAATGAAAAGGACTGGGAACATTTAGAACAGGTTTTCCCAACAAAACAGGCCTACCATATTAGAAAGCGATGGAATTCATTGCTTAAGGTTGAGCTCTTACAAAGCCCATGGACGCCTGAGGAGGACGATCTTCTTCAGAAACTGGTCAGCCAGTACGGTTCAGAAAGACAGTGGAAGAAGATCGCCGAGAAGATTAACTCGACTTTCAAAAACGGAGCGTTCAGACATTCAAGACAATGTCGAGAAAGATGGATCAACTACGTTGATCCAGCGATCAAGAGAGGAAAATGGACGTATGAAGAAGACCTTGAATTGATGAAATCCTTCATCAAACTGGGCAAAAAATGGTCGGCTATCGCAAAGGTCCTGGGAGACCGAACTGAGAATGCCGTGAAAAACAGATGGAAAAGCCTCATTCGTAAGGAGACTCATCACAGTGACCAGTTGAACGATAATCTCACTCAAGTCGACGAATCAAACGAAATCAGAATCGCTCAGGCGTTTATTGAGAAAGCCATGCGAGATACCCTTGAGCAAAAGAAGAGAATGCACAAACAAGAGCATAATTTCGCCATGAGTGAGATGATTGCTCAGGACTCCTCTAACACATCAGAGAACCAATCTTCTTCTTACTCACAAAAATATTTTAATGACGAAGGCCCAAAGCAGATTTTTAACAATGTGGATGCACTAAATTATGGATATCAGCAAGGGGCAGTGCCAATGTCGATGAACCAACCTGTCTATTACAACCAAACTCAATTCGGCTACCCTGACTATAACCAAGGAATGCCATTCTACAGAAATTACCAAGACAACATTTATAACCAATGGGCCGCACCAAATCAAGCTCCGGTTTATAACTATGGCCCTGCCAACGAACAAATGAGAAATTTCACATTCGGAAGCCACCTTGGCCAAGAGGGAGCCCAAATGACGAACCCTATTTTTAGTCAGTCTTTCAAACTAAACAACAATATTATGGCCAGCCAAGAATTCAAACGAGAGGCAAAGAAGCCTGAATCTCAGGTGTTCTTTGCGATCGTGGATGTGAATGGAGGCGTTATCCAGGTTTTGGATAAAGTTTCGGAGACCAACTGGCCAGGCTACGTTGAAAATCAATGCAACGAGCAGGGGTTCTATTGAAAGACGGTTGAGTTCGTTAATGAAAAACGTGCTGATAATTCTAACCTTAATATGAGCTAACAAATTGTATCCAGCTTTTCTTATTTTTATCCTTTCTTCCTTTTCTTTAGTGGATCTAAAGTATATAAGTACACAAAGAAGTCGAGATATATAGTACAATTGATATGTCTATTGAAGTAACATATAGTAACTTTGAACAATACCATGATTCAGTAAAACAGATATTATCATTTATGTGTGATTAACATTTTTCCCTCTGTGTTATCTGAGTCTTTAATTGAAAAATGAATTCAAACACTATTTTGTTACAAAAGAAGAACTCAATCATTACTAGTTATAAACGCTTTCTTGATGAGAAAAAGATGCTTTTTCACCAATCCTTTTGTGCCTAATTGCATGCTCAAGCTTCGAATTTCGAATATCTGAAGGAATTCAAGATCTATCTCAAATTAATTTTTATTTTCCAAGTGAAAAGTGTTTGGTGCTGGGAAGAAGAAACATCAATTACATGGCAAGTCAATTCTTAAAAAGAAGTGTTGGGCCCTTGGGAGTGCTGGGCATCATCGCAAATTTTGGCTACCATCATCAGAATTACCTCAAATCATTTTTTATTAAGCAGGAACCGTCATTACCTGACCCTTCTTTGGACTTCGAGCTGCCAGCAGATTTTGAGAAAGAGATTGATTCGTATTGTGATCAGATTGAGAAAAGTCTCTCGAAATACAAGAAAACGATCTTAAAAAACGGGGTTGAAGTCCATGGGAATTTCAAAATTGTAAAAGAAAGCGATCGTCCAGAGGGAACAGGAGTGATTAGTGTCCCCGAGCGAGGCTTTAAAATGATCGGGAAATTTTCCAATGGTCAGCTTGACGGCGCTGGAATGATGATTGACGAAATGAATCAGTGGTCCTATAAAGGAAACATGTGGAATGGGACCTTATCTGGACTCGGGGTGTTAAGGAAAGACAAAGAATTTATTTACAAAGGCAACTTTGAGAAATCGAAGCCAAAAGGGTCTGGTAAATATCTTTACGACGATGGGAAAAAATGTGTGATCGAAGCGCCAGGCAAGCCGGACTTCCAGAAGGATTATGCGGTTTGCTTTGATGAGAATAAAATACCAAGGTATGCCGGAGAGTGGGAGAATGAGAATTTCAATGGAAAAGGCACTTTCTACTTCAGTGATGGGACTCGCTATGAAGGAGATTTCGAAAATGGGCAAATGCATGGCTATGGGACTTTGTTTGATAAGCATGGGGATGTGCAGTACAGAGGCAAATTCAAAGAAGATGAAAGACAGGAAACTCTCAATTACTATAGTGAACCACTCGTTATTGCTGGTATTATTGCTGCATATATCATAACCAAAAAGGCTCTGTAACCAACATAGCAATCAAGATTCCTACGCTGTTTTTTGCTGTTTCAAAAATTAGCTTTGAAGCTGTCGATCTCAGTTCATAATAATGTAAAGGAATTGAAAATCGTTGACAAATTAAAGTGAGCCTACACAATGTAGAAAATTGTCGATATGTTGAAGCAGGAAAGTAGAATGGTGTCACTACATTAGTTGATTCAGGATAGTTGTCCGTTCAGTGTAAAATTCAAGTGCGCTAGTTCGCTTCGTAAAGTATTGAAATATGCCTAACATCACAGTAGTAGCTACATCATTTAGTTTTGATTTCCATTTCGCTCTTTAGTAGTGCTTCCATTACTAAAAAAGTGTTTTTGAATAAATTTACTGGCCTGCATAAACAAAGGTTTTAACAATAGAAATGATAGAATTCATTTTGCATATCTAGTTTTCTGTAATGGATGTAATGTGATGTTTTATGAAACAAAATACTTCGGTTTAAGGCTCGAATCTCGCCAGCAGTACTTCGCAAGTTGTTAAGGGGGTAGAAAATAAGCTAATTGGATTGGGATTAATTTTCCAAAGAGATAAGACTTTTTATCATTGAAGGCTAGTTAGTTCTTCAGAAATGTGAGTTCTAAATATTTCCAAAGCATTCTAAATATTTCCAAGGCACCAGAAGATTTCTGAAATTTCAGCTTCCAGCCTTCATCCTTATCATTTGGGAATATGACCTTCTGCATATATTAAGCGAGTTAGATCAATTTTAATTTTGATAACACAACTGAGATTAACAGCGAATGGAAAATGGCTAATTCAGTAAACGAACTCGCTTGTGAGCTCTAAATAGTTTCCTGAATACCAATATTCCGGAAAGCCCGTCTAGCTCAGTCGGTAGAGCGCAAGGCTCTTAACCTTGTGGTCGTGGGTTCGAGCCCCACGGTGGGCGTTCTCTTTTTTTTTGGCTATAGTGTCTCAAATTTTTCAATCATCAAATTAATTCTCTTCCGACCAACAACCAAACACATTGCCTCTCAACTAACCCTCGAATTAAATTACCGATAAACCCAGCCAGGTCTTATACTTCGCTCATTCGGAAAAAATCTATCGAGGAAATAACACAATTTTTCAAACTCCAGCAATTTTCATAATTATTATTCTTCAGATATAGGTAATGTTCACAAACATTCATCTTAAACAATTGGTATTTCACTGTATTTAACGTAATTTATAGACTTTTTTCTAATTTATTCATTACTTGCTATTCACAGTCAAATCCTTTCTTTCAACAAAACTCTGCAAGAGTTTGGTTAATTTTCAGAGGTTTTCATAACGAAATTCTTGTCATGCTTGTATTTCTCCTCGAATCTTATGAGCCATTTCTCCAATAGATTTTGAGGTATCACTATATATGAGTTTCCAAACGCATCTTGGACTTCCTCCTATAAAAAATTTCAAGAAATAAGGAGAAAAAGTCCAATAATTCACATTACTTTTCTGCTAGATAAGAGGAAATTGAATAAGTTCTGTGCGACTTTCTTGGCATAAACCTTGCAATTTCACAGGATAATAAAGCGATACTCACTTCTTAAAATACCTTTTGTAAATCATTCGTGTCTGCAAGTAAGACCAGCTCTTTGATACTTTCCAGAGTTTGCGCTTTTCTATAGATAAATAATATTTGCAATCATTTCATTTCGCAGCGATTACATGATTAATTTGATTTCCTTCTGTTCATTCACATGCGGATTAAGTGGGAAACCAGTATGGAAAATATCACTATCAGATATGTTTGTTCATATATTAGTTAAATGAGAGAAGGAGCACCTTGGACGAGTATTGGCAATTGCACCGATAAACTGAAGGTTTTCGTAAGGAGGAGTCGAGTAATACAGCACACCTAACACCATTGAGTTCAACGAGATTTGGAATAGGAAGTACCTGCGACGCCTTCTGGGAGAGCCATGTTCAAAAAGAAAGTGAGTTCGGAAACAGACGCTGGAGGGAGATGGTGACTATTTCAAGTGTAATGAAGAAAAGTGGTGTTACCTGGATTAGCAAGAGTAGCAACAAGCATATCATTAATCTGGTCAAAGTCGAAGATCGGTAGTTGTCCAGGGATAAGGATCCCGAAATATTTCTCTGTCACTGGCTTTGGATTGAGATTGACGGGAAGAGGAATCATTTTTGTTAAATTGTTAAAAGATTATTCGATATTGTCCTTCCGGAATATCTTAAACCAAATTTACTGTCGTTAACCTGCCAATACAAAATTAATTGTTAAATTCCGCTCACAGATAATTAGCCGTCTCCTTCTAACTCTTTCCGACGAAGTAAAAGATGGGTGAGAGTGACTTTATGACCTACGTTGGGAGGCTCAAATTTTTACGATTATATTTATAACAAGCCTTTGCAAAACAATGAATCACAGATTCATGATCATGCTAATTAACATTTACTACCTTATTTTTTCATTGAGTGTCTGCATCAATCTGAACGGATAAATGAAGCATCTCTCCAAATAATTAGACAAAACTAAAAAAATAATATGATATCTTTACTTTTCACTCACCTTAACCAAAGTGCGTTTACCACGTTCAGCTTGAACTAACTAAGATCATTATCAGCATTCGTACGCAATGTGTTTTTAAATGTGACTTCACCAAAAAAAAAAATTAACTAATATCGAAAGTGGGAGTGTAGGGGTTTTTTCTCCGATTCTTCCCTTCATTACTTAAAACACATGAAAAAGCACTCAGTGCATTGAGAATCCGAGACAAGCTAGCATCTTCTCGCAGAAACTACTTATACCGTTGACATATATATGATCATTTCGGGTTGCAAAAGGCTATTAATTCAACCAGATAAACGCCTGATTAAAATATTATCAATCATTTATTTAGTGCGATATGTTCAAAGGGATTACACGCGGCCTCTCCGCTTTCATGGCTCCAACAGAGTTTGAAAAGGTAACCGATATCTATTCTCAATTCCCATCTCAACGCACTACTTACAGTGTCGGCTACGAGCAACCTCGCACAGAGATACCCACCCTCCAAGTGAAATGGATATCGTGAGTACAATACACTTATCCCGCAGGACATTGGCTGAATTATTTCTCTATAGTTATTTTAAGCTGTCTCGCTGACAACGATCCAGAAACTCGACCCTCAATGGCTTTCTCAACGATCATTGCCAAACTCCAAACCTCAGACTCTCGTCATGAATGGAACTATATCTTAAAAAACCTGGTCCTCTTGGACAGATGCGTGGAAGAAGGGCTATTTCTCTACGATGTGGTTGAGCTGGACCTTGATTTTGTGAAGAACTTCACCGATAAGAACCCAAAAAACAGTAAATTCTCATAAATTGGCTGCAGCGCTCTATTTCAATTCAATTAGATGCGGAGGGTTTAGACGAGTTGGTGCGGAAATATTACTTCTATATCCTAGCGAAGGCGAAATTATACACGAGGCCAAACTCTGTTCGAATTAACCGCGCACAAAAAAAGGACTATTTCAATAGTCTCTCAATAGATGATATCGCGCTGGAAATCAGGCTTTTGAATAAGATAATTACGTTCATTACAGAGGTAACCGCTCAACCGCTCTTCGAAGTCTAAATTTTTTGATAAGATTGCAGAAAGTGGCAGCAAAGGATATTTGAAATATAAGCTGACGCGTTATGTTTATTTGCTGATGTTGGATACCACAATGAAATGCTTTGCTTCGGTATACCTTGGCATTATCCATATGTTAGGTAGCGTTACGAGGAGGATAAAGTTTTTCTTAAATTTTCTGCTTAGACAAGGTGTTTGAGGCACCTCTTGAAGTTGCACGAGACTGTTTCAACGTGTATCAGGAATATCTAAGGATAACTGAAATGATAACAGTTTTTACGAGGAACCATCAGTTCATCAAAGGGTTTCAAGGGGTCTCCATCAGCGACTTTGTTAACGCTGTAAAACCACGTTAAAAAATTGAGTCTAACTATTCCTTTACAGAAACGGGACTCTGAGATCCTCTCTAATATAAACACCTATATCCAGATATTAGAAGAGAAAGAGGCTTTAAAAGACAAAATTCCAACTCATTGTCAAGCTATTGAGATTGAAAGGAGACTTTCAGAACTCATTGATCGGAAAATATCGCTTCATTTTGATCCTCCACCTCAGAAGCTCAATCTAGAAGAAGTAGTGAATCCTGCTGTTACAGGGAAATTCAATCCTGAACACATCCCGATTCCGATGACAGAGTCAGTTGTTGTCGGCAAGAATGAAGTAGCTAATCGTTTTTCGAATCTCTTGACGAAGGATGGTACGCCATTTCATATTTCAAAAACCGCGTCGTTAGCAAATTCAAGACCACAGTCACTTACCCCTATGATCCTGACTAATAATGCCAGCGTCCGAAGCAATAGCTCGAATGAGACGTTCGAAGAGAAGAAAAAACACTATTTTGCGCCGTCGTTTGAGATTTTTATTAATTTGAATGAGGAAGACGCAATGTTTTCTAACTGGAACAATTTCTATAATGAGAGCTATTCTAAGTGGTATCTAAATCAAATGACATGGGACTTGCCGGTCGTGACTCACAGCCAAACGTATACTATGCCAACGGACCCGATCGCGTTTGTGGAGGAGAATCCGAGATCTATAAAGTTAGGTGCTGCTGCATTCGAGGAGGTCGAGAGCCCTAGTGATGATGTCTATGATAATTATAACAACTTTTACTCGAAAAACTACGATGCGAAGAAAGGCGCAAGATTTAATATCGTTAAGCAAGCCTCGAATTTTATTAGTTTCTTGACAAAGTGAGGTAGAATCTTCCGATTTCGTTTGAGGAGAGATTTATTTAGGTAAGGGACCTTCTTTATTTGTATTTTCCGTAGTACGTTTTTGCTTGATTTGGCCTTTAAAAAAAAAAATTGCAAATAATCTGAATGTCATTCTTATAAATAAGCGGGGGAAAGGAGCTTATCATTGTTTGAAAGAGTTCGTGTGTGTTGTTAAGAAGAAGGTAATTAAGAGGGTTTTAAGCAAAGCGAATTTGGAATTGAATTATTTGAGTGAGAGATGAAAAAAATCTTTGAATTCTGAAAGGGAGTGAGTTTGAATCGATGGAATTCAGTATTTTTAATCTCATTTCAGATATTCTGGTGAGGGTTCATTAGACAGAAAATATCTTGTTTACATTTTCGAAACAGAAGAAAAAGCTATTATATAACGGATGAGAGATTAATTCAGAATATACTTGATCAGAAAGTTTGCTTGTATACTCTCTATCAATGCTCTAATGAGATTCTTAAATTTCGCGGCTTACGTGTCAATGAGTACAGGGGTGTCGCCTGAGCTTGTTACGGTGAGCTGCCATCAAATTATTATTATTGGTTACTTAAATAGTCCATTCAACAGCCCATTTCATGCATGCAATTCTGACATAATTGCTGGCCATCAATCATCAATAATGAAAAAAGCAAAAACATAGAAGCCTACAGTACTCAGAAAGGATAGTAAATGGGAAGCAACTGCTTCCTTTACTCGAGAATTGGCCAGAAAAAGAATAATATCATCGATTTATCATCTTCTCGAATGAAAAAGACATCACTTTCCATTACTAGAAGTTTCGTAGGATGCAGAGTTTCACCCCGGTGGCCGACAGAGAAGCATGGTGCAAAATAAGGCCCCAAAATTCTTTATCTGCTGAAATGTTAAAAATCGATGATCACAGTTGAATAGCGTGTTTTCAAATTTCCAGAAAGTCAGAATCCTTATAATAAAATTCTTTCGTTTTTAATTTCAACTCCATCGCAACACAAAGATGTCCGACAAATTGAACATGTCGCTTGATGATGTTATCAAGCAAACCAAGAAGGCTCAGAAGAAAGGTGGTCCAGGCGGAAAGAAAGGAGGAAAAGGCGGCCCTGGAAATAAGAAGGTGGGCGGCAAAAAAGTTTCCCGCCCTGTCAAACCAGTTAGTGGAAAGGTTAACTATCCTCATATCTCATCGAAAACAAAGAATACTCATAAACCCTTACATTTTACTAGGCTGCCGACAAAAGAAGATCTAAGTCAGCTGTAAGCCCGCACACGATTGTTTCATAACCATTAATCTTTTCATTTCGATTTCCTTTTTAATCAAAGGGCCCAAAGACAGGTACTGGAAAAGGTGCGGTAACCACGAAAAAGCATATTAGACCAACCCCATCAGCACGTCCAACGACAAAGACTGTGAAGAGCAGGACTTTGTTAAAAATTTCGAACCTCGACGCTAAAGTTCAAAACAGTGAATTATTCGTAAGGATTCAATCTCCCAATACCTTCAGCCAATCCCTTACACGTCGGGTCTCTTATAGGAGTTGTTCTCAGTTTTTGGTTCCTTGACCAGATGCCAGATCGATTACGATAACCTCGGAAAATCCAAAGTATGTTGCAAAAATTCAACTAAGCCCTCGAATTACGTCAGGACAACCTCTTTCATTGGGTTGGAATCTGATGAAATTCAATTTTCATCTTCATATCCTCCTCTTATTACTCCTACTCTCTATTTCTCACAATGGCTCACAAACTCACCAAATTCTCCTAGCACACTGCACATATCGAATACGAACTGCCAGAAAGTGCCAAAAAGGCTATTGAAGAATACCATGGTGACTCAAAAATTACAGCCTATGAGCTTGATGTCTAACTACTAACTAATCTCCAGGAAACACTCTCGATGGTAAAAAGATCGAGGTGAAATATGCAGAAATCAAGAAGGAGGTGCCAGGCATCAGAAAGAAAGCTCCTTTCAAAAAGGAGTCAGAACCCTCCAGAAAACCTGAAAGAAGAGGAGGAGACCGCAAGCAACCTAATCGTGGTAGAGGAAGAGCAGGTGGCAGAAACAGAAGGTTAGTAGAAAGCTCATCACGTTTCAGATTCTTACTCATTTAAAAATTTATTCTATACAATACAGGGGTGGAAGAGGCGGAAAAGGAGGTAAATCCGCTGACAAAAAAACTGAGACCAAAGCGTAAAACGTGGGGCTAATGGCAGTTTCCAAACCCAGCATATCCAAGGATATTGCTTGCAACCTTTTTTTAATTTTTCTAAGTCTAAAAGGGATTCTGGTTAACAAAATTTCAAGATTTGGGTGGGAAACTGCTTTAAAATTACAAAGGAAAAGAAAGGAAGATATCCAAGCTTTCGGCGACGAGTTCATGCAAAAAAATGTTAAGGAACTTGTATCTTTTTTGTTTATTTGTGATTGGATGAATTTACCGTAATTTTCATATGCGTTCGTAGCCGATACAAAAGAACTACTATAAGAGAAAGGAATCCAAAATTTATGGACTTTTCTTTCTAAAAATTAGGTTGATGATCTTACATAGGTAAATGATCGATAGTCTTCCAAAGCGTGCTATTCTTTTGCTTTTGTCAAG
>ENA-UOTZ01002357-UOTZ01002357.1-compost-metagenome-genome-assembly--contig:-NODE-2357-length-10043-cov-23.205398_pt1 | contig 10043 bp, 7 predicted proteins | sample MGYA00238144_ERZ746983 | MGnify/ENA primary metagenome ERZ746983 (study PRJEB28759, sample SAMN06268863) | compost metagenome | isolation source: single cell | place: USA: California, Emeryville, Joint...
CTCGAACATTCAGAATAACTCATTAATTCAGAGGATTCATGCGTTTTTGCAAGAGGTTCAGAAGGTGATAGTGATGATAATCAAAAGAGGGTTGCTCTACTAAATAAACCACGGTTTTGCAGGAAATTAATAAAGTTAATGAGAACAAGAGACCCACAGGCCAATGAATCTCTGGGAACCAGGCCAAGGAATGCTAATAATAAGACCAAAAAGCAGAGTTTGTTAGTATTTAGAAGCGATGCGGAAAAGATTGTTTTAGGGTCGTTCAGTATAGAATCGAGCAGAACATTTTATAAAGCAAGATTTATTCGGATGGATTTATTTAGAAGAAATGTATTAGAGTAAAAAATTAACACATGGTAGTATGTATCGAACTCGCATCCTTCACGATATCACTAAGATATTCACACCATCATGAAGGAACACATTTTTTTTGCTAGTTTGAATCACTCTTCCTCCTTCAAGCGCATTAAAATAAGATCTTTTGGCGCCTTTTAGCTGCCAATTCACATCTATTTCAGAAACGACCTGATTTGTGCTGATCTTTCTGCATTTTAGACCCGTTGCTGTGGTATAAAGCACTTGGTCTGTCTGGCCCTCCTCCTCCTCGATGAAGTGAAAGCTACAGAAGCTATCCACTTGCGTTTTGTCAAGGAATTTGAAGTTGAAGAGATCGTGTTGTCCCTCAACCACGCTCCAAAAGCTGATAGTTTTTTGATTCGGGATAAAACTCGCGAAATTATTTCCGAAAGGCGTCAAAATGGCGCCATTACGATCGATGTCCAAAGGGATCGACCTCACCAGCTTCTTGCTTTGCAGACTCACCAGCCACATCGAGTTTGTGGTCTCTTCAACGCAAACCAGCATCAGTTTCTCCTCACATGGAGTCAGATTCGACACACAAACCGAGTTTCGCTGGAAGCATATATCGTCAACGAACTCGCCTGTGGTGATCTCCCAAAAGCGAATTTTACTCGATAGGCCTGCTGTTATCAAGAGGTCACCGAGCAAGGCAATTGATCTCGTGGAGTTTGAGTACTCGAATGGAATTGAAATATTTCGGTTTGTTTTGAGGTTGCAAATAAATACGCTTGATTGGAACATTTTCCTTGCTTGCAAACAGCACAACACTCCCGCGTTATGCACAAGCATTTTATTGAAATGTAGCGAAACTACATTTGGTTTATGCAGACTCAACACTCGGAGGCAGCGTCGAGTTTTTAGATTGATAATTTCGATCTTTCCGAGATAGCGAGTCAAGCATACCAACAGCGCGGAAGGCTGTAGGATCTCGAAATCGCGGATATCGGATGTCCCAGTGATTTTCATTCTGAGCTTAGAGAGCTGTAAGTCAATGCTCATATTCAGAAGTTTGTGAAAATTTATTAATGATTAACTGATAGATTCTCTCTTTTCAATAAGTACCCAATTTCAGTGCTGAAAAATATTTACTTTTTTGGAAGTTATTGGTAGATATCATTTGGAATAGAAATTCGGAATCGTTTTATTCATGATGAGAGTCGATAATCGAGTTGATAAAATTTTTATTTTTTAAAATATGAAAACTGCGAAGAATTTACAGAAAAATGAGGTGTCAAATTAAAGAAATTTAAAGTCGCTTTTGAATTAATTAGCGGCGGATTTTTTAAATCTCAATATAGGAGAAAGAAAAAATGATGCTCGGTCTCCAAAATGAGAGCATTTTCTTGGCGAATCTTTATACAGTCACTGAAAGAAACCCTGGATTGTCTTTTATGAGGAATTTGAGAGGGTTAGGACTTCAGAAGGTGCACGCTCTTTGAAATTATAAGCATATTTCATCAAAAAGCTATTTAATAAAAGAGCGACTGTTTCATGGAATGGAATTAATAATTAAAAAGAACAATTCTACGCTACGATGGTAGTTTGAACATGAATCCAATACCAATTAAATCGAGCATGGGGATTCGTAGGGTGGTATTTTCACTCCCATCACGGAGAATGAGAGTGAGAGAGAGAAAAAATTCTTTGCCGCAGGCAATCAGATTTCGGTGAGAGAGAAGAAAAAATTGTTTCCATTCGATCTAAGACTACTTTTAAGATGAAAAAATTTGTGATGGTAGATACAATTGAAAAAACACTCTAGTTCTCATTAGATATGAGAAGATTTGGATCTATATTGTAATGTCTACTCTTTAAATGAAGAGGTTAATCTGAGAGGTTTCAGGAATAAAACTTCTCTCAGGGCAATAATTAATTAATTGGTAGCTACGCGAGATGCTGCTAACAACTATGCATCTGAAATAGCTACCTAATAATTTTATTTTGAGAACTTTGAATTTTAAATTAGACTCATGTATAAATCAATTATTGGGCCATCGAAAGCGATCGGCTGAAAGTGAAATGACTCTATTTGCTATTTTTAAGATATATTTTTCCACGACGTCGTGGCAAATGATCTTCCATTGATTGATCTGGGCTCCCACAGAGAAGAGTTCGTGAGATTCATGAGAAAATATTTTGGAGAGATGTCCTGTGGAAATCCAGTCCCAGATCGACTCAGCGCCAATGAGAGCAACTTGACTGAATGACGTTGATATTTTATCGAGATTTGAAGAGAGAGTTTATTATTGCCAAGACTCTCAAAGTATTTGTAGAGTTCTTTTGAAGAAAAGAGCAAAAATGCAAGCCTCTCAATTAAGCCAATGTGCCAGTTGTATGTAGAACTATAAAGACGAGGATAATTAAGTTCATTAGCTCCATCTTGTGCGTTCTTTATTTTTTTGCTTATAAGTACAGTATAGAAATTTTAATAGTTTGTGATGCGTTGAAATTTTGTTCGGGCATGGAATACCTCGTACACGAATAAGAAAAAGTAAACCATACATATGTTTAGGTTTGGCGAGATTTCGATTTATCTCCAAGAATACAAAAAGGTAACAATTTAATAAGCAACAGTAATCTTAATCTAACACCCTCTAAGGTCGGTTTGAAACAGCGCCTTGATGCATTGTAGCTCAATATTTCATAGGAGCAGCTGATAAGTCAGCCAAAGGACCCATACTTGAAGTAACTGAATATCATCGTAGGCTTAACAAGAGATGGGAAATCTGAAAATAAATAATAACAGAGAATAAAGGAAATTTTGGAGCTTGTTTAGACAAGTTAATTTAGTAATAATATGTTTGTTCATATCATCATTACATCTTTGTTATAATGACGTATCTCTTGTAAATTTGTGCTAGCGAGCATATTTAATATTGAGTTTCTTGTTAGTTTACGAGGAAGTTATGTAGACCAATCAAATGTCAATATATTCACTCCACAATCCTTTATTTAATTTTTGTTCGCACACATATCAAAAGTAATGAAACCCATAGCTACTTCAATTAAAAACAAACAAAAAAAACTGATGCATCTTACTGATCTAAGCCTTTCACAATTGATGAAATCTGCCTCTTCTTAATCACATCAAGCGCGGATTTGGATCCCAGCACAGAAGTCACAACCGCCAGAATGATACTAAAGAAGAACACGGCCCACGGGAAATTGAACTGGAATGGCATTTCCATAAACAAATTAAACTGCTGCACTATCGATATCGCCGTCACCAACCCAACAATAGTTCCCAAAATGGACGCTCCCAACGTCAAACAGAGCGCTTCGTAGATATAAATCCTCGTCATCTGAGACTTATCAAGCCCTATAGCTCGAAGCACACCGAACTCCCATGCATTCTCTTTGATATTACTTACAAACGAGACCAAAATCAGGAAAAACGATAGTATCAATGAGATCGCAGCGACAATGAGGAAAAACAGATTCAGAAAGCCCAGCGTGTTAGAAATGCTCTCAGCGGTGGAGACCATATCAACAACAAGCGAAAAAATGCCCGGAACATACGTCGATAGCATGTTCTTCAGCTCGGCTCGCTCAGTCGCGTTGACTTCAGTCGCAAATCGCATCAAAAATTTTGATTTTGGAATCCCATATGTAGAATTAGGAGGAGTAATATCAGCTAGTCTAGTGCCTTTGGTATAGTCGTTGTTAATCGCGTTATCAACGAGGATTCTGAAATCTGTCATCGAAACTAATGTCGTTGAGAAGAATGCGATCTGGCGGTAGCCAGAGAAGTAGTACCCGGGGATTTTCACTGCAGAGGCTCTAACAGCGCCTCGATATTTGATGTATTCAGAGGTGATTCTAGCCGGTGTATCTACTGTGAGGGACATCATATAGCGCAAACCTTCCGCGATGATCATCTTGATAGGAGCCAGACTGTTATCAGCATTTAAATAAGACAAAGTGGCGTTGTTGGCCTGATTGGCTAGCAGTTTATATTGATCGTAAGAAGTCAGTTGCACCATGCTGTCATTCGTATATAACCCATCAACGACGTTTACGACCCCTTCAGCCACGGTTGAGTAGCTAAGATTCTTGTTGTATTCACTAATCATTATGAGATCCTCGTAGATGCTGTTGAGGTAGTTTTGCTCGACTCCAACAATGGTCGTACTTCTTTCGGGATATTCAGCGAGAGGGGCAATATCTGGACTGCTGAATCCAGGGAGATCGTCTAGAGCTACAGTCGTGAAAGTGTAATCTTTGATTCGACCTGGGTGGTCATTCATGTACTGAGCCATAAATTGGCGGATTCCGTACTCGTCAAAGTATTTGGTCTCACCTGATGTGCTCATAATGACGAAATCTGAGCCGAATTGGGCTCGGAGCTGATTGACGATGAGATTCGATTGAAGCGCTATCGTCGTACCTGAGAAAATCAAAAAGGCGAGAGAAATACTGAACATAAGCGCGGTCTTTGTGTTTCTGCGCTTATGGGACTCAAAGTTCTTTAAAACCACAGTCTGAAGCACTCTGTCTCTCTTCACGCAAAGAAGGATCAGTCGAAGCAGAAGCCTTTCGACAAACGGCTGCGATAAGTTGATGAAAAACGTGTATCCGAGGATCAGAAGGATGAGAATTATGTTCATAATATAAAGGAACATCTCGAAATTTTGGAAGATAATTGCATAAGGCGCGAAGTAATACGTGATTATACCCAATATCACGAGCATGGACGCCACAAGGAACTGCGTCGGTGAAAGTCCCATCTTCTCTAGCTTGAGAATCTGCACGTGGATCTCATTGATAACTCGAGAATATATATTCAACGAGTCTCTCAGCGTCTTTGACAGAGCCCTCATAATAGGGAGGATATTCGAGACAATCGGCATGCCTATCGAAACCACCATTCCCAAGAAAATCGCCCAGCCGTCTAGTTGATAGCTCTTCGATAGGTTGGTGTAATTGAGGATAACATACTCGACTATCGCATTGATGACGTAGCTGATCATCATACCCATTACCATACCTGGAATAGCGAAGAAAAGCGCTTGAATGACCATCAAACTGATGAGATTCGTCTTGAGGAACCCAAGTGCTCGCAGCATACCAAACTCGTAGGTTTTTTCTTCAACGTTCGAGTTCATCAGCGAGTAAATCAGCAGTACGCTGAGGATAACAAGCAGGAAAATGATGATTAAAAACGTGTTGTCGATGAAAAGTTTAATGAGAATGACTGTCTGAACAGCGTCTCCTAACGGAGCGGTGACACTTGCAGGGTAGTCGATCCCAAGGGTTTCCATAATCTTATCTGTGATCTCTATCAGATTCGTTTTGATGCTGTTTGCTTGAGAATATATTCCCAGTTTATCATTAAGTACGATATTTGAAGTCAGTGCAAATGCGTCTAAGCTGGTATAGTTTGTAATGTTAAGAATCGAGTTTTGGAATGCAGTGTTCTGAGCTAGCGTATTTACGATACTAGAGGCGTTTGTAATCGTGAAAGTCTGATCTCCTATGGTAACGGTCGTTGGCTCGGACGTAACGTTGGAAAAATCCTGAGTCCTCAATTGCTCGAAAAATCGCTGAAGGAAGTCTTTGACAATGTACCCTGCATCGATCATCATAACGTTTCCGATGTTTTCTTGCCATTTGCCGTTGGGACTCGCCACCTGCTGAGTGATGGTATAATTCGAGGAGTAATTCAACGCGGCTTGGACTGCAGGAGCGATCAGATAGGCAACAGCTGTTTTATTTATCGCTGTGAAATCAGTCGTGTTCGCATCTTCAATAAACTGCTTGGATTGACTGAGGAAGTCTGCGACCGTTGAAGCCTGCATATTGTCAATGAACTCGCTATTTTCAAGCGAATCGACTACGTCGCTGCTCACTCCTTGCGCTCTGAGGAGGGTTATTAGAAGATCGGAGTTAACTGTCCCATCGGATCGAGTTACTAAAGGAAGAAGATCAATAGTTGCTTGAATTGCACTAGTAGCTTGATCAGTGGTGAGACTCGAGATGTCGGCCACGTTCAGAACCATCTGGTCGACGATAATTTTGCTAATAGTCAATGCAACATCTGAATGAGTTTGATCCCCTTCAGAATTTGTCAAAATTCCCAAATTCACTAATGTAGTGATCACATCAACGCTCAGAGTCACATTAGTGCCTAATACAAGTCAATTAATGAGAAAAACGCATAGAATTATATACCACTCAGCTTCAGCAAATCGTTTACAGATTTAGTCAACCAGGCTTCTCCAGGTCCGAGGACCTCTTCAGCAAAATCAGTCTTTCTTCCAATTCCAAGGTCTTTTTCCAGTTGCGAATTAATGATGATTAGAAAGCCAGCAGCATGTTTAGTCTCATCGTCAGGGTTTAGAAACCTTGCCGGCATCATCCAACGAGGCGCAACGCCTTGAATGGATACTGTTCCATTTAGACGAGCAGCGACATCGGTGGAATTTAACAAGGGCATCGACAACGCTGAAGGATTGCTAGCCAGCCTTGTATCATTCGACGCAGTGAGAGGCGTCAATGTTATATCAATGTCGCCTGCTTGATCTTCTGCAAGTTTGATAAATATCGCTGGAGTTGCTTGTATTCCTGAATATAAGGCCGTCAGGAAGGTCGCCACCAAAAAGACGGTAAATAGCCCGATGTTAAATGCTCTGGGCTTCTTTTGGAGGTCGGTTGCGATGTAGTTGAAGATCAGTTTGAGTGATCCTTTCAACTCTCTTACGAATGCCATAGTGATAAGGTTCTATAGATTTATTACTTAATTCAGTATAAAAGTAATATATACGTTGCAATACTCATATCGTTCGAAAAAAATATTGATAGCGCGGACAACTTACACTAGTTCACATAACAATTGAATATATCTCCTTTCCATTCAGGCAAATTATTAGGTGCTCCTATGTGTCGAACGAAAATTTTTCAGAAAAACAACAGCAAACCAACGACTACACCGCATTCACTTAATTATTTGCTTGTGTTGCAATTCTGTGAAAGAGGGCCTAAGGGCAAATGTTACCAACAATGCATTAAGAGGTTGCTTTAAGAAATCACGAAAAAGTATGATATTCTGGATGAAGTGTAAGTAGAAGTATCAATTTATAGACACGTATATATGCGCATTGCATGCACAAAGTAACTTTTGCATATTAAATAGCAACTGGATCTTAATTAGATAGCGAGAGATATATATATCAACAGTAACATACTCTTTTTTTCCGAAGTAAGGCATTTCCGTTTTGGAATTACCAATTTAACATGTGTAAAATTCATATGAATAAAGGAACAAATGTTTCTGTTTTATTGTAATGGCTGGTCAGCTTCTTTCTTAACCCCAGCGAAGGCCTTTTCTTGCACTCTTTTGAACTCTTTAAGCTTCTCAATCGCTTTCCTAATTTCTTGAATGAGCTCCCACTTGAACTTAGGGTTCCTCCTCAGGAAGATATTAATCATGCAGATGACACCAGCCAACGAAAACTCTCTAAATAAAGCCCAGATTTTCTTCAATAATGATAACTTCGGTTCTTCAGCTTGAAGCTTCGGGAAATCTGTGGTTTGGTTTAGAGAAGTCTCATTGGAGTTATTCGCCGTGAAAGTACATGTATACAACGAGATGTAAGGAATCCAAGTTTCCGGGTCAATCTTTTGATAGTACAAGGGATATCCGGTCGTTTTATCAAACACTTCTGCGAACGTATAGAGGGTATGTCCTTTCAAGATGCTCATGATCTCTTTCTTTGCGAAAAAAAAAGCCAAGTAATTCCCGATGATCCACAGCGGGCTTATCCCAAAACCCGTGGCAAGCACTAAAGCGACGTGAAAGGTTTCGTGACTATTTCTCCAATACTGCCATAAGCCATAGCGTTCAAGGTCATGACAAGGGTGAATTCTAAACAAATCGCCGCAGCTTCTTCCAAAGCCGTTGATAATGTTTGGGAAGTTAGCATAGCGAGTAACCAATGAACAGCTTTCCTGTGGCGCTGCTTTGGGAACCAGGTTCTCACAGCCAGGGGTATCAAAGATAACAGCGACATTATTCGTCTTCCGTGCCTCGATATACGCTAAACAGCCACCAAGACTATGCCCCGTCAAGGTAACTGGATATGTGCCACCAAACAGCGCATACGCCTCATTGAAAAATCTCTCAGCGCTCTCGAATTGCTGTGTCTTGTACCCTCCTGCCATCAATACATCAGCGACGAGATCGGAAAGATCATCGGTCCCTCTGAATGCGACTACTACTTGCGAATAGTTCGTTTTGACATTGGTGACAAGATATGACCTGCCATGAAATCCGCTGCTTACATCGTTTAATTCTGTCAGGGGTTGGAGGCTGTAGTCTACAAAGACTGAATCGCAAATTAAGCACGTTGAATAATAGACATCGAATGAAATCTCCATGTAGATGAGTGGCGGGAGCTCTTCCTTGTAAATCGTCACAAACGGACGCGGAATACTGTCAACGTCCGATTGCGAGCGAATTTGTGTGAAAAATTTGAGGAGCGAAATCAATAGAAGAGGAGACATCAGCACGGAAAAAAATTCAATTATAAAAAAATCAAAGTCTCTTCTGATAAGATAAATTAAAATAAGAAAGGGCCGAATTTTCCGTCAAGACTAAGGAACCCAAAAATTTTGATTTCACGCAGGAGATTAGAAGAGAGGGAATGGACTAGAGATAAGAGGGACTATTTCAATTTGTTTTTAGCAAAAAAATGATGTTTTTGTTTGAAATTAGCTAAGCAAACACCAAGCAAAACGTTGGAGTATATGCTGTTATTGATTTCTAGTAGGCTGAAGAGGAGAAAGGAGGGGACTAGTGCTTTTTTGTGAGAAAGAAACGCCTAACCGCCAGTTCTCGAAAAATTCGAAAAATCCATTCAATCACATGGAAGGATAGAAGCAAAATTATTTGCATTAAGAATCTGCAAAATATTTTCATACAAATAGATTAGTATTTATAATCATTTTCATCTTTTTCATTCAGAAATAACGTCCTTCCATTCGTAAGGAAACACGGACTCTACAAGGCTCTGGAAGAGAGATATGTGCAAGGACAAAGCTGTGGTGAACTGACCAGAGGAATGATATCGAAATCCGCAGAATAAGGAAGCAAATAAATGTGCATCAGAAAGCAAGAGATTTGATGAAGGGATGATAAGAAGTTCTCATGAGAATGAACCCTGAAAATAACTTTCATTAAAATTTGTCTGAAAATATTCGAATGAGATTTTAAGACAAAGTAGTAAGACTGTATGGAGAAGACGTCCTTGGATAGAGAGTCAGTCTTACTGATTATTGAAATAGAAATCTGAAAAAAGCAAACACACAGCACCTACATAGCCTACACACACAAGATTGTGACCCTGCACTCGGTGTTGAGGTTTCTTTTAGGTTTCGAGAACAGTTGCTCACCCATTGGGTTTGAGTAGGAAAAAATAATTGCAAAAATTTCAGTAGTTTCTGGGCAGCTCTTTCAATAGGTTTCAGGTAGTTATAGGTTTGAATAATCATTGAGAGAGCTAAGATTGAAAAAAAAAGAGCTTCAACTAGGTTTTCTGACATTTGCTTTCTCCTTACCTCGAATAAATCATTTCTAAAGTAGTTACAAAACATGCACAACTTCTTGCTTTAGCCTGACTGGAAGAGGGAAAGTTATTTTATTATAACAACTCAGCACATTGAAGAGAATAGGATAGATAATA
>ENA-UOTZ01002358-UOTZ01002358.1-compost-metagenome-genome-assembly--contig:-NODE-2358-length-10041-cov-27.986552_pt1 | contig 10041 bp, 10 predicted proteins | sample MGYA00238144_ERZ746983 | MGnify/ENA primary metagenome ERZ746983 (study PRJEB28759, sample SAMN06268863) | compost metagenome | isolation source: single cell | place: USA: California, Emeryville, Joint...
CTCTATATGCATATTTGACTCTAATAAACGAGTGACAGACTATTATCTCATAGAATAGCGCTCTAGACATTTACACATATCCACTCAATTAAAAAAATAGTGTTCAATCTGTATTCAGTAATTTATCCATCTGCTCCCAAACCGCATTCGATACCTCTTTGTCGTTCACGTCTCGAGGAACGTTGATTTTCTTTGCGCTCTCCTTATTGACAGAAAGAACTTTGTCAAGCACATCATTACACCCCAAGAAAAAATAAATTTGAATTACTTGCGCAAGGCTCTTCCGAATCAAGAAACCACCTTATTCCAAAAAAACTGATATAAAGACCCAGCAATTTCCTAACGGTGACAGAAACTTAATAACTTGGTTTCACAAAAGAGTTGCTACTTATTCTGTTGAAGCAGTTTTCGATTTTTCGATTCTTGAGCCAACAAGGACGATTTTTTCATTAGGTTATGGTTCAACTCGCTTTCCATTTGATCATTCAGCTTCACACTGGCCACGTTTTGGTTTTGGATGCTTGATAACATTGAAGCGCTCTGATATTTCAAGACTTGATCAGTGTCATCGTCTTTTAAACTTTGCTGGACTACTTTAAGTCTTTCCTCGTTCGCTGAGATTGTTGTGAGATAATCTAAGGAATGTTTAAAGGCTATGTCTTGGTTGAAATCAGTTACTTTCTAGTGAGGATTTTTGAATATTGTATGTTTTAGCGCTGTATGATTGGATGGAGTGCTGAGCGTCGTCAAGTCTCTTCTTTAGACTGGTGAGTGCGCTCAAATCGCCGAAGGCAGCTTGAATGCCAGTGACTAGTTCCTCGGTATTTTGCATCAGAGAATTGTCAAATTTAAATTTAAGTATTAATCCGTTCAAAAAAGATTTGAAGAAAAAACCGCAATTTTCTGAATTTAAAGACAGAAAGTGGTTGATAGTGTGTGTTTTTTCAAATCTCAGGAGATTTGAAAGATTATATATTTTCTTTGAATACTTTGTACTGAGATTAGTTTCGAGCTCTTTCTTGAATTATGTACGGGAGAGCAGCAGATCTATATTATTATCATAAAAAAGGACCTATTGATCCTCTGAGAGAATTCACTTAAACAAAAACTAATTAGATATAATAGATTAGATATATTCGAAGTCTGATAGAATGAGTTTTCGGATCACTGCCACTCTAGTTGAATGAGGTGCTGTTCTATATTTATCATATCAAGGTATTTTTGAGAATGCATACTCTCAATTTTCCAGAATTCAAGCCTTTAAGTAAATTACCGCTGCTCAAATTTCAGCATGAAAGAATGCTCGTCTGGAAATCATCTGTCAATACTTCAATATTTAAAGATGGATTTTTCGTAACTTTCTTTTTCTCTCTATACCATAGAGCTGCATTATGGGGCTTTTTAGGTTCGTTTCAAGCGGTTAGCAAAAATTACAAATCATTTTCAGAAAATGGAGTCTTTTGGTCTCCAGCTACTTTTGATAGTAATAATCGTTTACAGCAATAATTCTAAAATTTCTCGATTCATTTCACGATTTCATTTTTCAGCAATCTTATTACAAAAGCACTTCATTACTTGTAAAAGCTGTAGTTTTACATTTTACTGCGTTTTAAGCATTTGTGTCGTTATAGCAAAATAATGGAGTTCATGTCACAGCCCCAACAGCCCATGAGTGAGACAAAAAGGAAATTCTTTTGCTGATGCAATCGAAAAATTAGCAAGGCTCATATCTTTTTAGGAATCAAGCATTTTGTCATTGTTAAGTTCTTTGTATAGTCTTCGAACTTGTAGAGCCAGCAATATCTGGCATTCTTCATAATCTCCTTTTGAGAATGAAAGATAAATCATGAATTAGCTTTGCTTGAGCATTTTCTGCGTTGTTCTCTTTGTTGCAGAGAGCAAGATCATTATTTTCTATGAATTTGCAGTGGTTCAATTCCTTGGAAAAAATTCAGTCATAAGTAAAGTTAGGTTAACGGATGAGTTGGAGGTATATGAAATAACGTCACTAGCTAACAAATCGCCTATAAGAGGAGTTGGATCTAATGAAGCCTAGAGTCGAAAATATAGATCCAAGCAGATGTTTCTGTTCGTGGCTCAGCGGTTTGTTGCATAAATATTTTCCATAATACATTATATAACAAATATTCTCATCGAAAATAATAAATAATTTTTGAATTTTGAAATAAATTCAAGTTTCTCATGTTTTATAAGACTAGATACAAATCAAAAGTTGGCATCAGACAATATTCAATGTTACAATAGGTATTGGTATCTACCTCTTTGATTATGGTATCCAAATGAAATTTTTTTATGGTAAACGGTAAAAAATGGTAATTAGAAATTTGAAAAAAATTGAGTGAGAATAAGATGACTGCTGTTTGAAAAAATGTGAGTAATTGTTCTCCTTTGGTATTGTTGTAAATCAATGGAAAACAAAATAAATCATGAAACATTTTACAACTTATAGATAATATTACTGGGAAAAGGGATTTATTGGGAAAAAGGTTCTGACTTGAAGATTCATGGATGTTAATTTGAGTTGGTAACTGAAAGAAACTGGATTCTCTTCCAATTTAATGAGCTTCTCACTATGGGATAAGCGTTCTTAATTAATTCTCTCGATATCTGTTTTTACAAATTAAACTAACAATACTACAAAAGGGTTTTTCTCAATAGTTTTAAACCAAATGTGGTAAGTCTCGTTTAACAAATGCCAAGTACTTGAGTGTCTTCTTACTCATAAATTAAATAGCATAGTATTTTATTCAAATCCGGTTTGCTATGTACAACGTTCTTGTAATTATTCACCATGATGAATACAAGATGAAAATCCTTTATTGTATTATTTATTAGAGCATCTGAGTAATTTTTTGATTTCAAAGTAATTGTAGTTGATCTGACATGTTGTTTTGCTTTTCCTGAACAATCATAAATTATCAAAATGTCGAGAAATTGTTTGATGGACAGTTCCTTCCATGACACCTCCAGCAGCATCAATAAAAAATATATTCGATGAGCTTATTTGACGAAGCAACATTTTTGTTCATATTGGATTCTGGGTTCTAAATAAAAGGGATTGGAAAGCATGAAGACCATCGTTCCAATACTATCAAAATCAGCAAACAACAGTCGAAATCATCAGACACCATATGCAAAGAATTATACTAAGACAATTTGGTACGGATGCTTAGATCCTCACAATGTAAGTGATCTAACGAATTGGCGAGAAACAACAAAAGCCGGCTTTTTATGAGATGAGTTATTCTTGAATATGAGAATTATTGACAACAAACGATGCTGTATTACCAAATCTGATTAGCAAGAAATGTTGAATTATAAGGAAAATTTTTGGATTTATGTGACTCAGCTTTCATAAATTTCTGTCTTTCAAAACTTAGTAGCAAGGCCCTACAACATTAGAAAATTCTTTATCTTTTGGAAGTCGTTATCAAAAGGAGGCAAAATATCCTTTCTAGCTCTATTACAAAGCATTACACATTCTATACGAATCGTAGTGATTACCAATTTCATTTTCGAGTTGCAATATTAATTTGAATCAATTTTTCATGACCGATCTCAACTGACCTCGCCGTCGTCTACTCATTTTTGATGAAATTCGCATTTCCTATTTGTCTAAGCTCCTCACCTTTTCTTTTGCCAGGCCAAAAACATTCCCTCTCGACTTAGCTGATTAAATCAAATTATTTAATTGTCGTAATAATAGGGAAAAGTCCTCAAAATCTTTTTCACAAATGGCAGACAAAAGCAAGAAGGAAAAGGAGCAAAAACGAGTACTACCAACTAAATAGCTTCTCTTTTCGCTAATTTTCACTATGATACTCCAGCAAAAAGAAGAGGAGGTCGTTAAGGTTCTTTCAATGATGGAATCAGGCACATCAGACAAGAAAATAGGTCCTATGGCTTTTGTAAAAGGTGGAACCATGGATATCAATCAGAAAAAGGTCGATGTATCAGATAAGGGAGGCATCTATATCCCCTCTCTCAACGTATCCACCGAATCACTTGAATAATGCTGACATTTTCGAAAAACAGAAAAAATTTGAAGATTCATCATCCAGAAAAGACCATGAAGAGCGTCACCATCGTTCATCTTTTCATTCTGAACTGGATAAGAAAAGTATTCAAATTTTCAACCCACGAGCAATCTGTAATCTTCGATAAACAGTGGAAGAGATAAAGAGCAAAAACGAAAGTTTCTTCCAGGAACTGAAGATGAAACGGCAGCAAGATGATGCTAAAGTAAAGCAAGTTAATGTGGATTTGACTAATAAAATTCAAAACCGAAACTAGGCAAAGAAAAAAGACGAAAAAAGCTCAAGCAGACGTATTTTTTATTCTCATGCAAACCACATGGCTTATATATATACATATCATATAAAGAATCAGAGTCAGATAGAAGATCGAAAGAAAGCAGATTCAGTAGCGAACAGGTACGCATTCAGAAACAAGCATAATCAACAATTCACGTAGAGCTACAGTCCTGAAAGAAAAAGCAAAAGCGCAAGCGCGATGGAAGAAGAATCCGACACTCTTCATCAAATTCTGAAAACTCTTGAAGAGGTCTCTTCTTATCAGACCCATCTGTTTGCAGAAACGGCCTCTGCATCCCTATGCATTAGTACGCTTGAACTGAAATGCTCCTTTATCTGAACAACTATTGATTTGTAGCTAATTTGCCTGCTGACGCTTCAGAAAAAGTTATTGAAGCCGAGCTTAAAAAAATTGGACCAGTCAAAAGCTTTTTATTGACCATGGTGAGACCCGTGCGACAGAAGGTAGCAACTCTACGGACGCGTTCGAAAAATGAATTTTGCTGTGATTAGGCTCCGCAACTAGTGGCTTACGTGATTTTCGAAAACGAGGCTGATGCTGTAAAAGCGGAGGCTTTACTGCGAGAGAAAGACATTATCGGAAAGAACGTGCGTGTCAGGTAACGCGCTTATCCTTGGGTGGCTAGCTTTATAAGTGATTTTTGTTTTGTATCCAATAGATGGGGAATTCCACACAGCTCGATCTTACAGATCTCAAAGGTAAACTCATTCGTTCCAGAGAGAATTTTGTTAATGATTGGATGGTCAGGAAAAGAAAAAGTTTTTAAAGACTTTTCATTCAATTGGATTTGACCAAATGCGCTATTTAGAAAAACGAAATACGACAAGATTCATGTGAAGATTCCAGAGAGCATTTTCTTAAGAAAAGTCATCGATAAAGTCGCAAAGTATGTATCTCAGGTAAGAAACAAACTCTTTCCTCACCGTAGCTGCTTTTGCATATAGGAAGGGTACGCATTCGAGCAACTCTTGTTAGAAAAAGAGAAAAATAACCCAGAATATTCATTCTTATTTTTGGTAAATTTTCACCCTTTAACGGCGTTTCTAACTCTATGATGATAGTACGATTCCGATGAGCATATTTATTACCGATGGCGCGTCTACTGCTTTTCTCAAGGAGATTCCGAAAGGATATGGCGAACCGAGCCGTTCCAAATATACAGGAACGGGCCATATTGGTACCCACCATCGCAATCCGATGTTTCGTAAGAAGGTGTCATTCGACAATTTTATCTTAAGAAAAATAGAAAAGAAAAAAGCAAGAAGCAATCTATTGGAGACCAGAGGCTGTTGGAGTCTGAAAGAGATGAATTCGAAGACCACGTTAGGAGAGTGACCACGGAAAAAAGCTCAATTTGTGAGAACATGGTGTTTGCTCTTACTCACGCGGATTCTTCCGCTGAGATCGTTACTATCCTCACACAATCGTTCAGTCGTGAAGAAACTCCTATGAATATCAAGGTGGGATCTTACGTGCTAGTTGTATTATTAACTTACTGTCAATCAGATTGCGAGGTTATATATTGTATCAGATATCCTATACAATAGCTCTCTGCCTTCTGTCCCTTCTGGCTGGTCTTATCGAACTTACTTTGAGCAGAAATTACCCGAAATTTTCGAGTACTTGAACGCTGCATATCTCCAGCTGCCTACGAAAGCTGGGAAGGACGCGGCTCGAGAAAAAATATGTAAAGTGTTGAAAGTCTGGTGCGATTGGGCTGTTTATGATGCGAAATACCTCAATGGACTAGAGGCGACGTTAGTGAAAGAGAAAAATCCATTTAATATCAGCAATTTCAACATTCCAACCACAGAAGACGACTACACCACTCACATCATCTCAGACGATGACGAAGTTAGCGTGCGATTAAAACTTTACGAAGACCGCCTCAACAGCGAGCCTGAAAAACTCGACCAACACTGTAGAGCGAATGGTGTCTCGGTCACTGGAACAAAGCTCGAGAAGATTGAAAGGTTATTATGGGTTGAAAAGTACAGAATACAAAAAGAGGAAGGAGAGAGAAAGCAGAAGCTACTGAAAGACATGAAGACGTTAGAGAATGAAAAGAAATTGCTACTTGAGCTGTTACCGAGCATTGCTGAGGGTCTAAATACGAAAGCGTTAGCAGGAACTCCGATTAAAGATCTTGAAGCGCTTTTGAATAATATGGTCGATTTTCTTGGAATGATCAAAAAGAGAACGCAAAAAATCGCTTCAGCGGATGTCGGCGGCGAAGAATTAGATGAGTTTGATCAGAAATTTTGGGACATACCTGATGGGATAACCCAGGAGGATCTTGATGGTAGCGCGAATAGATCATCCCTTTGTGATTCATACTCATATTCTAATAGGTGTACCACTAGATGAGAAAGAGTTGTTAGAGGCTCTCGAAGGAGAACCGATTCCTGTTGAAGAATCGCCAAGAAAAAGCAAACCTACGATAGCTCGATTCCAAGAAATAAGTGGTAGAGTCTTGGAACCTCTGTCGAAGGTAAACTCGCGTTTAGAGTTGTTATCGATGGAGTTTGAATGATAGGAGAGCAGTGAGGTAGAGAAAAAGGAGAGTGAGAAAAAAGAGAATGAAGGAAAGAAACAGGAGAGTGCAAGAGCGATGGAGCAGAAAAAAAGATCGCGGTCAAGGTCTCGTGAGAAGGAATCGTATTCTGGTTCGCAAAGAGAAAGAGAGAGGGATAGGGAAAGAGAACGAGAAAAGGAAAGGGAAAGAGATAGAGATAGAGAAAGGCAGAAGGATGATAGGAATAGAAAGAATTATTCAAGGAGAGGGAGATCAAGATCGAGTTCGTCATCTTCTTCTTCCTCGAGTTCATCGTCGTCCTCGTCAAGGTCAGATTCGAGGTCAGACAAGAGAAAGGTAATTTATTTAATTATGGCTGAAGCAAGTAATGAATCAATTTAGAGGGGAAGAGACTATCGAAGAAGATAATTGTCTATTTGCGCTTTTGAATATTTTTGGTGTCAAACTGTTGATGATAGCATAATTTGTGTAGGAATTTTATAAATGAGAGAGACAGTTAAAAATGATTTGTTGATCATAATTTTCATTTGAGTATGTCAAATAATGAAAAAGTTGCTATGGGCCAAAAGTAGAATCTCTACAAGACAAAAAGAATGTTAATCGAATTTCAATGAATTCACAAAAAGAAGCCAAAATAATGGGCTATTTGCTAGTGACCTTTTATGCTACTCACACAAGAAGTACATAAACAAGGATCACCAAACCTAGATCCAAAGGAAAAATTATTATGAATTAGTATGCATTTCGATTCTTTCAAATTTTTTTTTTGGTAATTGTAAGAGAATCGTTGTATTGATGCTTCTACCTCTGAGTGAGTGGTTAGTTTTGGCTTCTCACATTCATTTATATGTTTCATATTCGAATGCTCCACAACAGTCCTTGAGTATTTCTTCTCACTTTTCTATCTAGTTTGGTATCACTATCTCCTTATTATTTGCTTGAATTACATTTGCTTAGTAATATTTCGATGTTTTGTTTACTGTGCATTTCATTTGAGTTAAAGACGGAATGCAATTAGTCATACTAACTTGAAAATGTGCTAAATGCTAGGATATTCATTTATTACTGCTTCGTGTTAAATTTTTCGCTATTTATTATTCGTTGTTGTTGTTGCTGTCCTAAGTTAGGAAAACTTGATGCAGATGTCAAAACTACAACAATAATTCAAAAAGCTGACAAGTTAATTCCTGGAAAACATATCACTTCATTATGATTATGAGGTTTTACTTAAATTCTGAGCTTCTGAGCTTATATCAAAGTTTCTCAGAGAATTACCATTACTGAGCGATCAAAGAATAAGAATACACAACTTTAATTAGCGATTTGAAGAATTCAAAAAGGCAAACATTTTACCAATACACTATTTGGGAGACAATTACTAAATTTCAAAATTACCAAAACACAAATATTTTGATTATTATTTACCAAATCAAAATTTTATCATCAAACAGGCACAATTGAAAACACTGAGAAAGTAGATATGAAAAGATTATTAGGAGAGATTCCAAGCATCCCATTACCATCGTGAAATCAGATTTGGTCCAATGCTACCATTTACAAGCTTGTTTGGAAAGAAAAACCACGTTATTTAATATCAGAAATTCATAAAATTATAAAATTTTGAATTCTGGCAGGTTAAATAATTTGTATCAAAATAAACCCATTTTTTCCTTTTGGTGTTGCGCGTCTCCCTCTGAGGGAAATTGTGTATCAAAATTCATAGAAAAATAACGCTTCACTTATCCTAGCAGTTGGCCTTTCTTGCTCGTTTTACTTTCAGATTTTGAAAGAGCAGCATTCCCTCCTCTTTCACGCTTCAGATGAAGAGCGTAGGTATTCGCAGGGTATTGGATGTTATTTCAATACAAGTACTCGTTCAAATATTCGGGTCTCATAATTTTCATAATAGCAACTCTTGTCTGTGAACATATTCAAAATTCATAAAATACAGATTTTTCTAAGAAGTCGAACGTATTTTCCATCCGAATTGCTTGTAAATTTCGTCTGAGGTATGTCACTCACTCATTGTTTGTTATGGATCGGTATTAGTGAATAGTTTCGAAGATGCATCCACTTACATCAAATTCAATTGATATTGTAGGAAATTAGCAAAGATCTTACAAATAAATTTTTTGGACAAAAGCACAGATATGGCATCAGGAAGCAATTATGGAGGCCCTCAACCTTTCCCTTTGGGCACTGCACCAGACTTCTTAGTGAAAAACTGCCTTGGCACAGCAACAATCGTAACTATCTCTCCTTGTACTCTCCTCATCCATTATTTTGGATATCAAGATCCCAAGCTCAAAAACCAAAGAATACCTAACGTTTTGTCCACTCTGTGATTTTCCTATGGTCGTAAGAGTCACTCTAAAACCCTGCAGACATGTGATTTGCTATTCCTGCTATTGTCTCAGTCCGAAAGTCTGCAAATTGTGAGCATTCTACACCAATCTTTTCTCTTCTAATGCTATTATAATTGCCGCAGGTGTGACGAAGTCGTTAAAGATTGTGTTCGACTAAACGATAAACTTAAAATCCCTTTGGTCAAGGACGAGAACGAATTTCCTATTCTCAAAGAAATTTAAGACGGATCCCCATAGTACATCTGCGCCATTTTTAAATAATTTGTGAGCAAAAGCCTTTCGATTAAATGTATACAATGGTATATAGATTGCTTGTATGATGTGCCAGCAAAAACCATCGGAAATTTTGTCATTTTGAAGTTTATACACTCCAAAAAACCACTGCAATTCATAGTGAGCTCAGAAAAATATATTTTATATTATCTAGGTCATCAGCCTATAGATTCTCTTGATCAAATGCTATGCTAGTATACAGTTATAAGAAATCTGTGAGGTCCTATGAGCAACTGAGAAATCTAAGACTTACTTGCTATTAATAATTCTTCTCTCTATATGGGTGGGTGGGCAAATTAGATACCAAATCTCGTGATAAGTTCTGCTTGGAGATCTTTTGGGAACTTTTGGAAGTAGGTGGGCCAATCGTTGCCAGATAACTTCTTGAAATTGTTAATCAGTGTCCTTGAAGCTTGTTCGAGCTCTTCATCGTTGTGTAAATGTCTAGAGCGCTATTCTATGAGATAATAGTCTGTCACTCGTTTATTAGAGTCAAATATGCATATAGAG
>ENA-UOTZ01002359-UOTZ01002359.1-compost-metagenome-genome-assembly--contig:-NODE-2359-length-10040-cov-6.543210_pt1 | contig 10040 bp, 5 predicted proteins | sample MGYA00238144_ERZ746983 | MGnify/ENA primary metagenome ERZ746983 (study PRJEB28759, sample SAMN06268863) | compost metagenome | isolation source: single cell | place: USA: California, Emeryville, Joint...
CAGCATGCTCCTCAACTCTATCTTCTCAGCTTCGACACCCCTTTGGATCTTGAAGCTTCTCTCTTAGAGATCAATCTCTATCAAATTTCAAACTCTACCAATCTTCTCAGCACGAACTTGTCTGAAATGAGCTTCACTTTGACCAAGCTTACTTCCAGCTCGTACCAGCTCAACTTTGTCTCATACACTGAAACCAGTGAAGTTCGTTACTTGTTGCTGTCTTTCGATCAGTTCAATTCTAATTTGAGCAATAATTACAGAATCATTCCTTCAAATTCCACAGCTCCCATAGCTACAGGCTCTACAGTAGCTCAAGCAGCAGCTACGGTTAGCTCTACAACTCAAATAATAGTTGTTGGCACGGCAGCCTCATCTTCACTTGTTTACCTTCAATCTAAAGGGGCTAGCACGCAATTGATGCGAATTTTACAAATTATGGCTCGGGTTAATTTTATGAAGCTGATCAACATCAACTATCTTTCACCTCTGGCTACTTTCTACAACTATACTGATTTAGGGCAGTTCGGCTTGCCCAATGTTTTCAGCAAAATACCTGGCTTTAACAACAGCCAAGTATCAGCTGACTCAACTTATAAGACAGACTCCCAAGGCCAAATTATATTTAATGACTATTTCAGATACTCATTTAGCCAACTCTTTCTTGATAATTATGGTGGTATTGTCTTCTCTACTTTCATTACGTTAATGCTTTACCTACTCGTGAAAGTGGCCTCCAGATGCTTCAGAAACGGAAGTTCTAAAATCAAAAAGATCTTGGTTGAAACCAGTAACTCATTTGAGAAAAGCGTTCTGATGTCACTACTTGTTTCTCGGTACCCCTATCTCTGCTCAGCCCTCATCTGCAATTACGCTTTCATTCCTATTAATGGGGCATATCAGCAAATTAGCTTGGGATTTGCTATTTTATATACAATTATAATTGTCTTCATTTGGATACTGGCGATCTGTGTCAGTTTCTATCATGGAAAAAACAAAGCCAAGCTGAAACCTATTCGACCTTTTTTTGGCTTGGTCACTCTTCTCTGCCAAGAGTATCACAGCAAAAGCTATTTAGGACGGATAATGACATTTTGGACCTTCCTATTCAATTTTATGATAATACTTGTGCTACAACTTTTAAGGAAGTGGGTGATTGCTCAACTCAGTATTTTGTTAGGATTGAATGTGATTACTATCTTAGTCGCTCTTCCCAAAAACGTATTCAAGACCGCTGCTACGAAAATAACAGTGATCGGCACAGAATTCGGATTTATCATCATAAGCGTGTTGCTTTTTGTGATGTATTTTCTTGAGAATTCGAATATGTACCAAGTGAGGCTTGGATTGAGCTGGACTTGTATTGGAGTCAATGTTGCGATTATACTCTTCCAAGTTCTTGTCAGAATTGTCGAATTCTTTCGATTGAGAAGGGAGAAAAGACAAAAAGAACGAAACTATCAGCTTAATTCCGTCAACGAAGAGAGTCAAAATCGGCTACAAAGACCCTATCAATTTAATATCTCAGTGAGAGCCGATCCCAACAGTCTCAGTGGTAGATTCCGCAGTGTAAATGATACAGTCAGAAACTTGAATTAACAGCAGATAGCTCACGTCCAGATCTGAAACGGCTTCTTTCTTAATAGCGCAGAATGTAACTCAACAAATTTGTTTGTTAGCAATTTTCGGAATAATTGTATACGTAACAATTTTTTGGTGGAATTCTTCTGAATAGAGGACAACAATCGATCCAATGTGTAATGCAATCAGGTTTATCTTTTTTAGTAACTGAATTTATTGCGATTTGTTATATGTAAAAATAAACAAATCGACTCTTATCTCTCCATGAAAAATAATGAGAAATTTAAGGTCTTATTTCATCAAATAGGTCTACACAAGAAATGTCGAGGATATATTAGAATTCTTCAAGACTCTTAAATGTTACCGATGATTACTACTGGTGCTCATTCGTCTAATTTCAGCAATCCTCTTGATTTCTTTTTCAGCAAATTGACACTGCACGCAGCGATGAAAAACAAATTTTAGAAAATAAGGTGAACGAGAATATATCTGAGCCCTTTACGAAGTAAGCCTTCCTTTGATATCAAAGATAAAAGCTCATCCGAAGAAGACAAAGCGCTTGAGGATCTTAGAAAGCTGTCTCCTGTATTTATAGGAAAAAGGTGCTAAAGAGAATCAGTTTCTTGTAGACTTGAGAGGATGGTGGGATTCAGGCAGCTCAGATTTAAACATCGGCTATGCTGATTGGAATCTAAAGACTCCAGTGGAGAATGCGAAAGATTCAGCTCATACTTTGTTAGAGAGAGTTAAGAAATCTTATTCTATTCATTAATATGAAATTTTAAGAAATAACAAGGGTTTTTTGGCCTCAATGGCTTGGACTGTAGTAAGAAAACTTAAGAAATCACTTAGTAATCAATTTGAAACTACAAACTAAAAAAGATATTGCATTCGAGGGTTTTTTTTATCATATAAAAGATAGGTGACAGATTTAAAAAGTCAAAATACTTATGTAATAGCCAGAAGGTTATAACTCAGTTGAAAACAAAAATATTATAAAATCCTGAGGGACACCTACACTGAATTAGTAGATAATGAATTCTAACCCACTAAGCGATGATATGCTTTACGATTCCATAAAGAATGGTACTTACACTTTATTCCACATATTTGATGCAATAACCCAAATTTGGATAGAGGATCTCTCTCCTACGTTTCCTAGACTCTTGGCTTAGTCCTCCTACAGCAATAATAAGGTTAGCATTGTTGAACTCGGAACGAAGTAAGAGTTTTATAACTTTGAGGGTGTTAAACTTAACATGAGAACTGGTATTAGTTGAAAATTATCATATTTAGCTCACAAGTATCGTTGCTGAAATATTGCCTAAGGTCATCATTGTGATACTATAGCTGCTATCAAGTTAAACGAATCAGGTCATATTACCTTTGTGAACGCCTTCGAAAGTTCGGACAATCTTTCATTCTCGCTTGTCAAATATAATCACATTCCCTGCACGACTACATGAAGCTAATAGATTTCCATTGCTTTGGCAAACATCAATCCAGAGCAGAGTAACTAAAGAAAAGCAACTATTAAGTTAAAATAAAAATAGATAAAAACAAAAAAATTAAAAGTCAATTATTTTTTTCCACATGGAAAGACAAACGAAAAGTCCTTTTTGAATTGAACAACATTTAAAGCTAAACTGTGACTCACGCTCTGATTAAAGTTCAAGATCACTCTTCAAAGTGAAGGCATTCGTTTCAGCATCCAAGACGTTGATTTTGTATTTCTCGTACTTGATAAATAATAAAGGTTCATCAGCGGTGCTACTCCATCTACAAATTCCCCATTAATCTAAAGGTAATTATAAGAATAAGGCAGTTAATACAGTCAATAAATTATTATTTGGTCATCTTATGAGCCAGTATTGTGGAATATGATGCATTTTCAATTTGCTTGATCTTACTTGCTAGGGTCCAAAAGGAAAATTCATTTTATGAGTTCCGGCTTTGTTAGAAATTGGTGCAACAAATTTCAGTATTTCCTTTCTGCCACTTTTTTGGCTCTAATTTGATTTTAGAGCATTCTTAAAGAAAAATATAATTTTTCAAACTCTTGTAAAAACCAAATTGAGCATTACGTAACTTCTAATTCCAGGCAATTTTCATTTCCAACGGCTGCACAACAAGCCATTTACGAATATATCAGTAATCAATAATAACGGATTTTAGCAGTGTTTAGCGTATTAGTATTGAGGAAATTCTAAAGATAACAAATAAAATCTTAACTTTCATGGCCTAATTTTGACTTCTTTACATAGTGAGATTGCTAAATTAAAACTTCCTTTCCTTCAAAAAAACTGTTATGAGAGGTTACTGATTAGGTAACACACCCTATTGACCGTGGTGGCACATCGATTTTCGGATGAGTTTTACAGTATTCCCATCTTTCGAAGTGGAGAAATTATAAAGATGATAATCTATCTTTCCTTGAACAGAAATTGCTCCAAGAAGCCTTCTTCTTGGATTATAGGTCACATCTCCATCTCACGTCCCTAGGTAGGTTATAAGTAGGAGATAGAAATTTTAACGATGATTCCCTGCACATTAAATTTCAGTTTTCTTCAAATTCGCTGGAACAGGACTTTGAAAGCTTCTAAGTAAGACTTCGACGTACTCTTCGACACTCTGGTGATACTGCTAAGTACTTATCAAATGCTACGACATGCTCACGCAAGGTAATGAAATTTGAAAGCTCAGATTCGTTCAATCATTAATGGGAAATAATAATCTGAAAAAATATATAATAGTTCATTACTCAAAGCTATAATTAATTATTTCTTCAAGCAATAACAACTCTAACTAACGAGCAACTACCCCGGGATCCTATGGCCACCTATCATGACACATTTCAGATATCTTCCATGCAATTTTTCAAAATACGAATTCAATCGGTCCGTTTTCGTGAGCAACTCCCAATTCTTCAGCAAACTGGCCCTCAGCTCTTTTTCACTATTAGGCCCGTCGTTCGCAACTCTCTCTTTCAGCGCTATCCACAGATGCTCAATCACCATATTTAAATCAGGAGATCGCCTCGGCAACTGAATGAGTCCCAATTTTTGCTCCTTCACTATCCAATCATCATTCATTCGGTGCACAGGATGAAAATCATGAATGAAATAAAACTCTCCATCCGGATAGAGCGCTTCCATCTCTCCCCTATGACTCTCAATAATCTTCCGATAGATCTCTCCATTCATCCCTTTCTTATATATGTCCAAAGAAGTTGCCCCTTGCGCTGAAATCGCACCCCAGCACTCCAGTTTCACGTTATCTGCCACGTTCTTCTTTTTAAGTTTCTCACTGGGTAGCTGCCAGGCTCTATTCTTATGAACACGGTGAAGCTCGATCCCCATTTCATCAGAGAAAAAGGTTCGGTAGATCAATTTACCTTCCTCTGCGAGCATCTTATTACAGAAGTCTACACGGAACATCCTTTCATCTTCCTCGTATTGGATACTTTGGTCAAATGCTCTGTATTTAAAGCCTTTTTTTGACAAGATCTTGCGGATTGTAGAATGCGCGTGTCCGAAGTGTGCCGCGATTTTCTTTAGAGTCGCGCCTTCAGGATTTTCTTTGACCATTTGGATAATTTTGTTTTTCGTTTCTTCGGTAATTGATCTCTTTGGACCTCGAGTTTCGACTCTAATGTCCTCGCCTCTTTTAGTGGTGGTGATCCAGCTTCTAACAGTTCGCCCAGATCGGTTGATGATCTTTGCTATCTCTGTGCATTCCATCTGGGCGTCAAAGAAAAGAACAAGGAATCTAGTTTTATCATCAATGCCGTATTTTTCACACATTTTAAGAGTTTTATTTTATGAATTATAAATTAATTTAAAGGTGTAGGTCTATTTTTCTGTTCGTTCGAATTTTTCGAGCTTTGGCAGACTGGAGTCGATTATAATAGAACGCGAGTGAAATTCAGTAAATCATAACGGCCGCACGCAATTTAAGTCAGCAGTTCACTAAATATATGAAAATTTCAGCAAAGGATATGGCTATCACCATTAGCCAAAGAAAAGTATAGTTTTTTAATCCAAAGTTCAGCAATGTGCAAATGCTGCAATCTTCAAAACTACTTCCAGAGCTTAGCCGCTCTAAATCGAAGAGCTTGTGGAATAATTCTGTGATGATCTAATTGTTACAATTTTCATCGTAACTTACTTCAATGGAACAAAGATTTTTCAGCTACTCTTTAATTTCTTTTAATGGATCAATTTACTGCGGAAAAGATGACTCCAATTAGAAAAAGAGCTGAATAGAGAAGAAAATTTAGAATTTTCCAGATATTATTTCGTTAGTGAGAGCCTACATTCAAAATTCTTTGAGTTTTCTGTGGCGTATATCTCAAAGTTAATGTTTTGAAATAATATGAGATTCCAGAGATTACTCTTGAGTTGTTCTTATCAAATTATTGATTAAAGACCGAAGTTCTCATAAAATTTAAAACTAGCTCAGCTTATTAAAATTAACTAACTTGGGATTGAAGTTTTTTTTCGGAAATGTGTTCGCGACTTCTGGTTCCTAGAGAGAGGCATGGTAAAATCCTGAAATTTTAGGAAAGAGCAATATATCAATAATCATGAGTGATAATAACATATTTATTCATGTAAAGAATAATTATTCTCTCAATGCTTCCTGTTGGCCTCTTTCTCCTCAGATGATTGTTGGCTTTGCTCTTTCTCAAATGAAGCAGACAGACATAGCACCATCTAAGATGAATTATGAATAGCTTAATTGTTTAACTTGAAAATTTACCTCTGTCCGAGTCTGAATTGTATCCGGTATAGAGTTTTTTTCCAGTCTTGAAGTCCACTAGTGCTATTGTCCCATCAAATGAAGCAGTCGCAAACATATCGCCGCTTGGACTCCATCGTACACAAGTGATCGAACCTTTTAGATGGTGATTATGAGTTAGAGGTGAGTCAGTAACTAATAACAAAATATTACCGTTATGAATGTTATCAAAATTTTGAACAATCTGGGCTTTTCGTTTGTCAAATATCACCACTTTTTTACTTTCACCACACGAAGCCAGCAAGTTCCCATTGCTCTGACACACATCAATCCAGCTAGCAAACTCTAAAAGAAATGAATGTCAAGTTAATGAAGAAATAATATAGAATATAAAGGAATAGATTAAACATCAGTCTTTTCTCATTGAGAAGAGACTTTCTCTTTTCAATTTCTTAGGAATTAAATCGTCTATCAAGTAAACAATCTGAAGGAGACAAAATAAAAGAAAAATTAGCTAGACTCACTGTATCGTTCAAGTGTAATCGGGATTCCCAAAATGAGTGTGTTCTTCTCAGCATCCAGAATATTCAGTAGGTAATATTGATACCTGATGAATAAGAACGGGTCATCAGGATAAGTGCTCCATCTACACCGATTCGAAGCATCTAAAAAATAAATTTAACACAAAAACAAGAAATTTATTGCGCCAATGAACTATAATTGAAACAAAGCGTCAGATCATGGTAGAAAAGAAGATGGACGGTTAACTAATTATACCTCCTCTGTCTTTTTTCATCTCCATGTTCATATGAGAACGATAATTGTTAGTATTGATATCTGATATTACGCATGCTCCATAGTAGTCGATCGTTGCTACTACCTCTCCCATAAGATTGAAATCAAGCCCAGTTACCACATTTTCTACATAGAAATACGTTCAATAGTCTACAATGGAAAAATGTAATGAAATACTATCGTTAGTGCTATATTGAGAGTGCGATGTCGATTTTCGAAGAGGTAGAACCATGCTACCAGCCTTTGAACTCGCAACATTGTAAAGATGATAAGCTATCTTCCCTCCAACAGGAATTGAACCCAGAAAACCTCTTCGTGGATTATACGTCACATCTCCATGACCAGTCACTAAAAAAAGATACATCAGTATCAAATGACTTTTAACGATGATTCTACCACCAGAAACTTCCTCAAATGAATATATTTTCTTCGCTTGTCCCTTCCTTGAGACATCAAATACTTCTATGTTGGCAGAAGTTTTCCAGGAGTGATATACAGAAACTAGGAGCCCTGAGTGTGCGATTTCTTTCACGTGAGTCCAATAGCTGTTATACTCTTAGTGGATTGTAACCAAACACAGATAATCTGTGAAATTTACCCGTACTATCGAACTTGTTGAGTCTAACTCCCTCAAAGTTGGCAAGCTCTTGTTTTATTTCGAGTTCGACAATACTAATCTTATTCTTCCTCAATGAGCACCAGGCTAGCAGGGTTGTAGTCGGAGCGGATATTTTTTCTTCTATTGAAAAACATGATTGGGATATGGAACAATGAGTAATCAAGATTTTTTAAAGCAAGTTAAGTTTGAGTACCATTTTTTATAGAATTTTCCCTCAAACCATCGCATTGTGCGTCTAATTGGACTTTTGACTCCTCAAGGACTGTATGAGTCGATATCTGTCTTTCATTTGACTCGTTTTTTTTATGCATTTCTTTTTTACCTTTATTACTTACAGGATTAGAAATAAAATAGTTTTAATGTGATAAATTATTAGCATTGCTTAAGACTGAGTTTCGAAACTTGCTGCTCCTATTTGGTAAATTAACAATTCTTTTCTAAGAAAGAGAACATGGTGCAAATTACTTAGAGGAATAATGCCGGATTGTATAATATCAATTAACTAGCAACTTCTATTACGTATATTATCCTCTTACTAGGTAGTACAAACATCCTCATGTTTGGATTGCTGGTTTTCTTCAAAGTCTGATTTCACAAAAAGTTGTTATTCCTTGATATGAATGTCTTTATGCAGCTCCTGTCTTCGAGAGAAATTAGGTGAAGTTTTCTTTAGTTCAAATTAACTAAGATATCTCTTGATTAGTTAGAACATTACATATTTCTGGTGAGATAATCAGCAAATTGTGAGTTCTACTATCTCTCTACTAATCGAGGTTTCCTATCGCTGGAGAAAAACCGACATACGCGGTTTTTTCCGATGTTCCGAATAAAATAATGCTTAATTTACTTATATGAAGAAGATTAAAATAAGATTAGGATGTACTGTCGGAAAGAGTCCATAGATAATGAGATAATTTTTCACAAAAATTGATTAGGACTTTTCACCTTATTCCATGGAAATGAAAGACTCCAGGAGAATCCATACGCTGAAGAGACACAGAGAGAAAGAAAAAATGAATTTCGCTTCGGGTCTAGGGAGAGTAGATTACATGTAATTAGTGCTATTAATTTCCTTCAAAGTATGATGATGGATGAAGATTGTTAGCCAGAACAAAACTCTCTTTCATAAACTATTTCAAAGATGATATCTTGATTAATAAGCTTGAGTCAAATCAAGTCTGAGCAAAAAGGTTTAAAATTAGCAATAATTGCTAGCGGGGGGCCTAGTTCTTTATCGTCTTTTGAGTTTTTTAAACTTACCATAGATGGGCAGAACGAATCTAAGGTTTCTGCTTCTTTAAACCTCAAATTTCTGTAGAAAAGTTGTATATTGGAATGAAGATTGCACTTCGAAAGAATTCTGTTTGATTAGTAAAAACTTGGAAACTCGCATAAATTAACTAAGGTAAGCCAGGACTCGAAGAGGTCAATTTTACTTTCTGAAATCTAAATAGCGAACTTTGAAGGAATGAGCCCAAAGAAAAAAGAGAGCAAAAAGTTTTTCTGCTTAATATTGGCAATCTTGTCTTTCCTCGTTCATTTTTAGCCTCATGATTCAAGATTATCATCTTCGTCACTCTACGTAATTCTTTTCCAACTAGCAGAATGATTTCCAGATTTATAACTTAGATTTAAAAAGATAGGAAAATTTTCATTTACTGAAGAATCTTTGCGAAGGCATACTTTTACTTACACTTGTGTTACCCTATCAACAAAACTAATAGGTATCTGTACGTCCATTGAAAAGTTTAAACTGAGTAATTTGAACTACATAGATCTTTTAACTTTTTAATTCTTTCCAAAAATTTTTTCCCGTGAACCCAAATTCAAGAAAGTCTTTTCTATGTCGAATTTTGAGGTTTGTAAACCCAGCAAAAATTGAAATTGGCTTTGATATGCTCACTTGAAAAATAAGAAATCGGTCACATACGAAATTATATTCCCACTGACCATGAACCTTTTTGAGGTATTTGTTCAGATTATATCAGGAAACCCCATCAAGAAGCCGTAAAAATTTCAATTGTCATGAATAATGAAATGATTATTTTCATCAGATATTTTTCACACTGCTTAATGTTTCCTAAATTCAGTTTATCTTCAGAAATTTTAGATTCAGGACTGGTTCCAATTACCTAATCTTTGTCTTAAGTGATCAAAGTCATCAGAAGACGATGCAGAGCTGGACTCAACAAGAATCAGAATTTGTGAAAAACTTCGCTAATCTCGAGCTGTTGTCTGCCTAACTTGATTATCTCACATCAGAAATACCTTCTTCAAACTTACTCATCTAGCTTTTTCAACGCAAGGA
>ENA-UOTZ01002360-UOTZ01002360.1-compost-metagenome-genome-assembly--contig:-NODE-2360-length-10039-cov-62.256374_pt1 | contig 10039 bp, 10 predicted proteins | sample MGYA00238144_ERZ746983 | MGnify/ENA primary metagenome ERZ746983 (study PRJEB28759, sample SAMN06268863) | compost metagenome | isolation source: single cell | place: USA: California, Emeryville, Joint...
CAGGCTGGTCCTCTGAAATTGAGAGAGCTCTTGGAAGAAACATAGAACAACTCATTAGATATCAAGCAGACTCGAGATCGATATGTGCACTTGACTGATTTTCTAGTCAATTGCTTTGAAGAAAATGCTTCATGTGACATCTTGAAAAATTGTATGTCAAGTAGAGCATAGCTCGATTGATATTTACTGTAACGGCATTTTTTTTTTGTTATTGAATATTTTTACTCAGAAAAAAATTATGTTTAATCAGTTATCTTTAACTCGGTCGGTATCACACCTACAACTAAAAATAATCCAAGGAAAAAGAAACGATGAACTCCAAGAAAAAATCTGAGTCTTTGATGCAAGAAATCTTCAAGAGCCAACAATTGGGCTCGACGAACAATCTGCAAGCTAAGCCAACTAAACCTGACTCCAAAAGTTTCGCTACTTCAAAAACTTTCTTATCTACCCGAACAACTCATGCTTCAAAGAGGAGCATCGTCACAACAGCGGTTAATGAGCCTGATTACATTCAAAGGTCAATGTCTCACGCGTCAATCGATCCCAGTTCTTTCTTTCTCAGCTCTCGAACCAATTTTCATAGCCCGAGGGGTTTGCCTGCAAAATCTTTCCGCATTAATTCACCTTCTTCAAATGGAGGCATCGCCACAACCGATCTTTCAGGCAGCACAAAATCTCGACACACTCTCATTACTGTGGTCCCAGATCGGTCGACCGAGGTGAAGAAGAAATCATTTTTCACAGACCCGATCGAAATAAAGCCCTTCAGCCCTTCTAGGTCAACGACTACTACATCTCCCATGACTTCAACACACACACAGTTCTTCCAATCAAAACGATTGCAAGACCTCCATAGGAAAAATTCCATAGGAGAATTGAATTCAAGCAAAATTGCACTCAAAGATTTTCTATATCTCTCAGCCAAAAACATGAAATCGCTCGCCCAGACTAAAGGCGTTTCGAGAGTAACGCTCAACCATTTTCACCGCATCATTAACGCTCTCATCCGAGAAGTTCAACTGTTTTCTAAAAATAAGCAAGAGATACTCACATTAAAAGGAAATATTGCGCATGAACAGTTTCTAGAGGTAGAATATGAGCATTTCGATAGAGAAGCAGCGCTGATCGAAAGATGCAGGAGCTCCTGCAAAACGCTGCTGGCGAAAGTGGAGGACTTGATGTCTTCACATTCTAAAATAAAATCACGGAAATTTGTGGATGACTCACTGAGTGAGCTATCGGACATTTCACGTGAATCAGATAACTATGAAGTTCAAATGTATGTGGTGAAATTATGGGGTAAGGTTGCAAAGGAAAGAAGAGACTACTCCAAAGCCCACTATCTTTTCAGCCAGCTAAAGAACTTATCAAATTCTTACGACTCAGTTATGAACAAGATTCGAGCTCTCAAGAATATAGGTAAATGCTACCGAGACCAGCTGAAGTACAAGAAAGCTTTAAGCGCGTTCATCAAAATGGTTGAATATGCTTGGGTAGCCAATGACAAACGCTATGAGCTATTAGCGTATGATTTGATAGCGCAGCAGTATTTCTATATGAATTGCATGGATAAAGCTCTGTTTTATCATGACAAATTCATGAGCGGGAGGGTCGAGCCAGAGGATTCTGAGCTGCGAAGACTTGGGATCTCTCGCGTTAAAGACAAAATCTCGAGTGCTCGGAGACTTAAGCTCCGACGACTCAGTCGGATGCACGCATCGCCTATGTTTGGTGAATCATTGGAGGGGAATACGCTTGCTGCTGAGTCCTCAGATGAAGAGACAGAGCTGCCACTTCCAAAGGAATATGATGAAATGATTGAAAAGATCTACAAGAATCATCAACTAATGAGCAGCCATCTTGATTTAATCAAAGCGAAAAGAGGTGATGTGATGATAGAGAAAAAGAAAGAAGTTAAAATCTCTGAACTTTTCAAGAAAAAGGACCTTGATCTCAACAAGCCGATGATCAAACCATCAGATATCATCAAGAATATCACGATTAATTCTAGCTCATTTGCCACGGTGAATGATAAGATCTTGTTGAGTCATCTCAGTCCAAATCGAGATTTGAAAAACTTTTCGAATTTGTTGGGGAGTCGACTCGTACTCGACAAAAAAGACGAAGAAATCATTGATTCTAAAGCAGTGATAAGCACAGTCAGGATGTTGGAGAAATTCCAAAAAAATCTTGAAGCCGTTCTTGAAGTTTTGAGCTGTGTCAATCCAGATCGCACAAACATGAAATATGACTACAAACAGCCGAAAAATGAAATTAAGCTAAGCAATGGCTTGGCTTCAAATCGATATTGATTGAGCTGAGCTAATCCACATTTTTTTTTTAAGTTCAGCTAATTACATTAATTTGGATTTTTTGAATAGTAGTGGTAGCTTTTTAGCATCGTTCTGCAGAGTTAGCTTCACCCTTGGTGTCATATTTTGTTGAAGCATTCTCCATGATAGCATGACCTGAGTTTTTTTCATCATATTTCTCCACATCTATGATTAATATGTCATCCATTATTCTGTTAATGAAAAATTGTTTTAAGTATTTCTGATGAGAGAGAGAAAAAAAAATTTAAACTCACAAATAACTAAATGGGGGTAGAAGCCTGCCCTCTGTGAGTAATGCTCAAGAAGATGTGATAAATCAAGATTGTAAGGGATGTTTGTCAAGTTGTATTTATATATATATGTATAAATAGTGATGAGCAACGATAGAATATACAAAATAGAAAGGCTTTCAACCGAAATTATGAATTGTGTAAAGTTTATTGAATATCTATGTAATGCAATCAAAGAAGCCTTCTCTCCGACGCACATTAAATCTCTATAAACCGATAAGCAAAAAGCTTTATTATTTATAAATGATAAATCGTATTGTATGAGACATTAACAAAAAAAAGGTTGAATTATTAGTTGCACCCCAACTCAGCACAGCAATTGATAGAATCATTGTGTGTTCATAAGTGTCTTTATTATACGTCTTAGATCAGTTTTCTCGCTTTCCAAGGTTTTGAGTTTTGCTCCGATTTTAAGAAGCTCGTCATCGTCTTCTTCATTCGAGTACCATGGCTTTATCAACAACAGATTATCTAATTAGCCAATAACATCAGATAAAAGGCTTGGGCTGAAGAACTACCTCTGTTAAAAGCTCCTGATATCTCTGCATTATCGAGGAGAATAACCTTGGATAAATCCTCATCGAGTAGATCGAGGCACTTGATGTATCCTTCAGTAGATTTGGAACAAGACTAGGAAGATTATTAGTAACTTGAAAATGATAGGTCTTTCTTACGTCTCGGTAATATCTCCTCATGATAAGCCTCTGCTTATCGATTGAGTCGAGAACGGCATCTGCATACTCAGGTTGCGAAGCTGTGAAGACAACTAGATTGAATATTTGGCTCATCTTGAATAAGGTTGTCAGATATGATTGTGAGATAATAAATACTTCTTGGAGAAAAACGTCGAGATGAGGCCTTCTTTGAAAGAAAATGCGCTCATATGCTCCACATGCTCTGACCTAATTTTTGTAAAGAAACAATGAGTTTTCCGCAGAAAAAGTAGGGTTACATAAACAGATTCTGAATTCTTTTCAGGTTTCGTAAGTGTTGAATGGATAAGAGTTTCATCAAGATCAAGCACCAGAGTAAATTGCTTCGTACATGAACTCCTTAATTGATTTTGCGCTGCTTGGTGCTTCTGCTTTAGTTTTTGAATCTAAATTTCATATTTTGAATATCAGCACCCTGTTACAAGTCTCTATTCTTACGAGCTGCATCATGGCGTTGATCAAGTTATTGAAGTGGCTTGGTATCAGCATTAATATACTGAGCAGAAATTCCGCAATAGTCTCAAGAGAGTCACCAATTGAAGATTTTTTACTTGAACATTTTTCTTCCTTTGTAGGGATCGCTGTGAGGAGGAGAAAGGGTAGGCTTTTTTACCTTGATTGGCTTATGGAGAGTCAGAACCCTTTTTTTCTCGAGTTTCAGAGGAGAATCACCTCTCTGGCCGGACAAGCTTGAGCCATTGGCCGTGCAACTAGAGGAAATCCTGTTTCTGATAGTGATTGGTTTCCTTAAGGACGCGCTTCCGAGAAGCACACCTTGAGGGATGGTTGGCTGGAAAGTGTTGGTTTGAATAACATGGGTTGTCATACAGCAAGTTAAGCTGAGGTGGTGATATTTAAATGGACTGTTCCTTGAATTATTGAATTATTCTTGAATCGCAGAATAGTACGATAAGAGAGTGGAAGCTGTTTTTCCTGGACACTCACTGTCCCAATGATGAACTGGAGTTTAGCCGTTGAATTTCTATGTCGTGTGATATTTTAAGACAAGTCAAAAAATCGGTGGCTTTGTTATACAATTTACGCTTAATTGGCAATTTTGAATGCTTAAGAGTCTTTAATAGCGTCACAATGTTGAGAGATTGGCCTACATGAAAGGTGTATAGTAGATGAAGGAGCCTATTTGATGACGCTGGTTCTCTAATAATGGAAAGCTTTTTGGAAAAGCAGAGATGAAAACTGAATAACGTCATCTCTGACTTAGTATTTTTTTTTTTCCTTTTATGGAACATTGTCGTAACGTATAGACGAAAATCCTTAATATATGACGAATTTAGCTACATATATTGCGTTTACTTCGCATATTTGGGTATGCTTTGGTGACATGACGTTCGTTACGTCATCTTAATGACACACTATAATGTAGTTCTCAGAGGCTAGTTTCTAACTTTGGAGTCTGATCTGCCTACATTCTAGACAGATACGCACTTTATAAGCGGATTCAATAAGGAACAATAAGGATTTTCCCGCTTTTTTTGTGAACTGTATCAAGCTTATATCGTACTGTAGTGGGTTCAGTAAAATCGTTAGGAGTAGTTACTGTTCAAATGGGAATTTGTTAATTTTTCTGATTTCATATGACAGGTAGGTGCTTTCGTCAGAATCGATGAGATCAGTTGCTACTGTAAATATGCGTTCGGTTTATTTGATGCCTGTGTAGAACGGCTCCTTCATTTTATTAACGATTTTCGGAAATTATTGGCAATCTCAAATCCTTAAATGCGATCCTGATTTGCACATAATTTTCAAATTTTATGACCTCACAATATTTGAAAGAAGAGTTAGGTTGGCTGCTTTTTATCCTCAGTTTTAATCATTTTCCCATTCACCTATTATGAATGGATGTGAGTTTCTTCTAACACTATATCCTGTTCTTATCGAATAAAGAGAAATCAAATAGATTTGATATTTCGAGATTGAATCTCAAAAGCCACAACAACGCAAAAGAGATATTATGAAATGATTTTTCCAAACGCTGTTATACAAATGGAAAAATTTAGAGCAACATTAATAAAATGGTATAATGAGATGTTGGATTGTTATCCAATATATATTTAGTACAAAATTTTTCAATCTTCTCCTGGCAGTATAATCTTCAGGTCGCACGAGAGGAATGGTTCCAATTTGCCAGGATAAGAAAAATTATATATTAATTTTCCCGAAGACCTTGAATGCATGGCATCCAAGTTATGTCTTGGGAGTTAATACTCTTAGTTTGATTTAGAGGCCCGACTCACTCGTTGAGCCCCTGGTGCTTTGATTAATGCAGGTAGTTGAAAAGCTGCTGACCATAGAGGTTGGCTTTGACTTAGCCTTAACAGCCTCCTTATCATAATAATAATCTTTGAATAGATCTATTTCCAAGTAATAATTTAGCGCGGAACATATTATCAAAAATTACCCTGAACAGAGTCACGACGGAGAAGGAGCGCATTCTGTTTAATCAACTCGGCTGTAGCCTCATCGCATGATTTTTCATTATGGTATCTCGAATCGAAATTGTCAGAGTTTGGCTAAAATCCATTTCAATAAATGCTGCTGTGAATAAAATAGCATACTGAAGGCAAGTAGGGAGCCTCGAGCTCTTTCCTGTAAATTTTTTGCCATGGCACTCCTTTCAGCCATGGATGTGCTTTTAATTCAGCAGGACCGTTATAACCCAGTCTATTCGCTGGCTTTCTCTGAATTAGCTGATTAACAACCGATTATCACTCAATTTGCACAAGATGTTTAATTACTCTGTTGATGAAATCAGCTGCTTCGAATGACCAGTCAGGAGGGATCTCCTGTGGCTTAATTTGAACTTGCTTCGAGAGGATATGGTCTCTGATTTCCTTCCTTGATCTTCCAACATAAGGCCGCTTTAGAGGTTCTTTAATTACAGGTTTGGACAAATTTTTCATACTCTTCCCAACATGAATTCGTAAGCCATAACTCCAAGAGCGAAGTAATCGACTTCGATGCCGTGGTTTTGATGGCACATAACTTCAGGGGCTTCAGGTGAGTGAAATTATTGGTAAGAGATCTAAAGAGGATAGGATCAAAAAATACCCATATAGCCTGGAGTTCCTGATGTATCTTCGGAGTTTTCCTGCCTATATCTGCGAGCGATTCCAAAATCAGTGATTCTCACGTATCCATTTGAATCGAGCACGAGATTCTCTGGCTTGATGTCTCTGTGTAATATTCCATTCAGATGGAGATATTCGAGGCCGATGATAACGTTCGCCACAAAGAACTCTTGGGAGAAACAATAATAAATCAGGTGTTGACTAAAAGAAATTGTTACTTGTTTGCTCTTCTGAAAATCTTCTCATTCGACCGATATGGTATCGCAAGTCACCTCCATTCATCAGATCCATCACTAGGTACAGATTATCTCGATCTTGGAAGGCATAGACCATATTGACGAGAAATCTATAACGGTAAGTCTACAATTTATTAAAACAAAATTTTTACGAATTTTTAAGTTCAGCCAACAGTTTCCTCTCATTCATGATTGAATGCACACTGCGCTTAGTAATGACTCTAGTAGAGATAATAGGACGAGTTCTAACGTTGAAAAGGGTTACTTGGCCTTCGACATCTCTTTCATTGCAAAGTATTGTCGATGCTTTCGCATCTCCACTTTCCAGACCTACATGAGTTAAACGGCGATTTGAATAGTGTTTAGTCACCTTTCCGAAGCCTCCTGTTCCAATGATGTGGTGAAAAACGAAATTATTTTTGCTGATTTCTAAGTACTGTTAATAGTAATAAAGGAACTTCCTTACCAGGAATCGCCAGCTCCTCGATTGCCTCTGGCACACGTTTTCTTGGGAAGAACTCCAAGGATTGGAGGACTTTCTCCGGTTTTGGAGGCTCTTTACCCCTCACCGGCTCCCTGCGAACGATTCTCTCAGGACTTGCCTTAACGGAGATCACAGCCTTCTTATTAATCAAGATTGTGTTCTTCAAGTCCAGTGGCTGGAAGACTTGCTTGGTAATCCGGAAGATGTTGCCACTTGGCTGTTGTACGTTTCTGCCTCTGGTACTTTTCATGATGGTTTTTTTCCCTCACAGTTCTAATCAATTAAATAAATAAATCTCGAAAAATTTCTCTATCAACCAATTTTAAGTTATCCTCTCCTGAGGCAATACTTAGAACTTCTGCAAATAAAATAAAACACGGTTATTGCGCGAAGGGGAAAGCTTTCTTTCTCTTTAGTGTGTAGAGTATTTCAAGTCTCGAATGATCGAGTCGGCTCGCCTGAATTCGAAGCATTGGAAGTTATAAAATTTCGACAGCTATTAAATTTTAATCGAGTTAGAACATATAATTTTGAACTTCCTTCAAATAGCAAGTTAATTTTTTTGATTTTTTAATAAATAAAGCCTCAGGATCAAACTAAATTTCGTTAAATGCGCTTTTAGGACATCCCCAAAGCTTGGCCAATCTGTAGATTGAGGTGATATACGCTGCCAGGAGGTTCGCCCTGATGAGTAGTAGTCTATAGTCAACTCGAATTCCAAAACTTAAAAGGTGAATCTTGTATTAAGATACGTTGACGTTAAAGTTGAAGAAAAGGGCAGTATTGAAGTTGAAACGGGTTAAACTTCCTCTGGATTGCATGCTAAACCCCTAAAGACTCCATGAAAGTTATCCAACTTTAAAATTTTGCTCAGTTTAAATAGGTGCGTTGACGTTGGATCTTTAGAAATTTAAAGGCGATTAAATCATTTCTTGAAAAGCTTGAATCTTCTGTTAAAAATGCTAATTAAATAGTTAGGTTGAGAACAGAAAACATTAAAACACGTTTTCAGAGCCCCTACTACAACTTTGAAATCATTTCTCAGCATTCTTTTATCTCAGTATTTGCATTTTTCTATTTCCGGAACTGTACAAAACAGCGAATGTCGGCGCATGGAGTTAGAACCGCTTCTGTTATTTGCTTCTAAACAAAAATCATTTTATTTCCTTTTAGCGAGGTTCTCTGTAAATAAATAGAACTCTATTTTTTGTCGGTGAGGCCTCATTGGCAATATCTGATTATCATAGATCTGCTTAGTATTGAAAAAAAAACTTTCATTATATGGAAGGATACACAGCTTTCAAAAAAAACCCTCTGAAAGGAGATTATAAAATCACACAACTCCTAGGCGAGCATGACCTCCACCGAATGATACATCTAATAGCAATTTCAATTTGAAAATACTAGTCGGGCTTTTCACCGTGTGAGTAAAGGCACGAAAATTTCAACGAATGAAGAGTTTGCCATCAAGACATATGAAAAGTAAGCCATCGCAAGCGCATTCGTAACATAAATAGGAATGTGATTCTGAAGGATCAAAAGGTTTTACAGAAAGAAGCCGAATCTTTAACGAAAGTTAGTGATGAATTGAAAAAATGTATTGACATACACCATTTATCTAGCTCAATCATCCGAACCTCGTTAAAATTTACGAAATCTATCATGAAGAGGATGCTTTGAACGTTGTTCTGGAGTTAATAACTGGGGAAGAGGTATAGAACCAAATATTTTGAAGCATCTGGAATTTTTTTGGCGATAGCTAATGGACAGTATTATGAGCAAAGAGGTTTATACTGAAAAAGATGCTTCTGATATTATTCGAGAAGTCGTTGAGTGTCTGGCATATTGCCATTCATTAGGATTGGCTCATGGGAATCTGAAAGTAAAGATACAAATGGACATTTTCAGCAAAGTTGAATGACTAACCGCACTAGTTGGAGGATTTAGTCTACTCTTCATCGGAGCCAGACGCTACTTTAAAGATAAAGAATTTTGGTTTGTCACGACTTCTCGATCTATCAGAACAAGCCGTAAGAAAGGGTATTGTGAGTATTTTAACAAGATTTTTCTCTAGAAAGAAAATCCAGAATTAAACGTTTCTTCCATGAATACTACTGCACCGGAAACCTTGACAGATAAAATTTACGATAAGACTTCTGATTGCTGGGCATTAGGAAGTATCATTTATCAGATGTAATGATACATTGCCTTCCTGAGTTGAGTGTTGGAATATAGGTTATGCGGCTTTCCACCATTTTTCGATGGAGATGAAACTGTTGTAGCTGAGAAGATAAAGAAAGGCGAATTCGATTTCCCAGCTTCAGAGTGGGAATGCATTTCCACTAATGGTATATATCGAACAGAGGCGTGACAGTTGAATTAATTGTTTGTTATTCAGCAAAGGATCTCATAAAAAGCCTTTTAGTTGTTGATTCGAAGAAGAGACTCGATATGAGTCAAGTTCTGAAGCATAAATGGATCATTGGAGAAAACAATTCCCAAAAAAATATTTCTATAATAAAAGTCTAACTTCTCTAGAAAATCTGCAATTTGTCTTGATGTTGACAGGAATTTTATTAATCGTAACTCTTCGAATTTTTTGCTTTGCATTATTGACCCGAAAATTAAAGCACAATGAAGCTCAATAAATTAAATGATACTAAAATTTGATAGATTCTATCTACAAAGGAATAGTATTTAAGTTTTTTAAACAAGAACAGGCTGTTAGGGATGATGAAAGTATTTCAGCATGATTGTAAATGAAATCGAATGAAGGAAAAATCTATCAGCTAATTATCATATTAGTCAAGATTAGTGTATTCATGATGTTAGGAGTTCAATACATAAGATATAATATTTGATAATTGATTATATTTCTGAAGAACTTCAAT
>ENA-UOTZ01002361-UOTZ01002361.1-compost-metagenome-genome-assembly--contig:-NODE-2361-length-10037-cov-2.812751_pt1 | contig 10037 bp, 8 predicted proteins | sample MGYA00238144_ERZ746983 | MGnify/ENA primary metagenome ERZ746983 (study PRJEB28759, sample SAMN06268863) | compost metagenome | isolation source: single cell | place: USA: California, Emeryville, Joint...
ATAAATCTCCTATGGCTTCCTCTCCTACAATCGTAGTTCAAAAAACTGATTCTAACAAAGACTCAGCAGGCGATAAAAGAAGCAATAGCCCTCTCAAAATCGATCTTAGTCCAGTAGCTGGCAAAATCAAAATCATTGAAGCTCCAGACAACACAAAACCCAAAGTCGACGTTGAAAAAGAAGGTCTAGAAAAAATCGTAGAAAACCAAAAGCAGTTGATCTCTGAGTTGATGAGTAAATTTTCACTCAGCATGCCATAATAACAATTCCTTTAGAAAGGAGAGCAACGGTATTTGAACCAAACGCTGTTCTTGATGAAGCTATGAACGAGTTAGAAGATCTTCTCGAAGAAAACGATTTTTATATGGAAGCTGCAGATGAAGCACGCAAAAGACGAAAAGGAGAGGTAAAAACAGCATATCGAGCTATTATCTCAATCATTCTGCCTCTATAGCGCTCCACGAGAAACCTTTTGAAATCAGGCTCACAGTCTATTGGCTTCTCAAATAATTATGACAACTCGAACGACAGCAGTGATTCCGATTCAGACTCGGATTCGGATTCAGATTCACAATCCCAAAAAAGTGACAGAAAAAACAAAAGGTAAACGTTAACTATGAAAAAAGGGCTAATACAATTTGAATTAAATAGGAAGGGTCGACAGAAAGATGACGGAATGATGAATCAACCAATGGAGCTCACGCCTGACCAGACGAAGTTCTTCATGGGTCCAGTTGAGAAGATAGTTAATTCAGCCGCAAACGCTTACCCTGATGTCAAAATCGAAACTGGGAAAATTGACCAAATGCGCATTAAATTTACTTTGAACGCTCAAGATGTGATCGACACCGTCGCTGAGCTCAACAAAATCCTCACAGGAGTCTTTGAAAACCGTCCACCAGCGACAAAATCCGAGCATGAATCAAAGGAGCAATTGGAAGGTCTTTTAGATAAAGCGCTTCCCTTTAGAACAAGAACTGATGACCCTATCCGAGAGGTGCTACATGCTCTCAACGACTTTTACTCAAAGAAGCTCGATGTAATTAAGCTAACTCAAGCCAATCCGCGAAATTATGAGGATAATCTCCTCGAGTTAATGAAAATGGATTTCGGACTCGAAATAAAAGACCAAGAGGATCCTATCTTCGAGAAAATAAAAGCAAATCTGCAGAATTTAAGAGGAATTCATGAAGCTTTAAGTGCAAATGGGCTGGCTCAGTTGAAGGAAGCTAGTGAGTTGAAAGGACCATTCTATGAAGATGATGAAGAGGATGGTTCTGATGTGGATTCGGACTTGGAGAGAAATGCCCATGCGATTAAAGCGGAAATACTGAGACGGAAAGTAAATAAGGGAAAAGATTACTCAAAGTTTACTCAAGAAGAGCTGCTTAAATTATTAAAAGAGAAGGATTTGGAGATTTCAATCATCCGAAAGAAAGAAGCTTCGTATCAAAATACTATTTATCTAATCAGTCAAGAACTCCAAAAGCTCAAGACTCTAAAGTATTTTAACGAGAATGGAAAGCCTCTTCATTTTGAATCTGAATCAATCGGTAATTATTGCACGTCAATGTCTTTGCTTTATTAACACTATTATATAAATAGGAGATGAAATTCCTGGGTTAGTTTCAATTATTTACTCATGAGAAAAGCTTGATTAACTCAAGGTATATCTGCAGAAAGTTCAAGGAGTGGCCACTATTAATTACATCCTTGAATAGTTAGAAAATGGTTAGTGTAAAATGGTTATTTGGAAACATTTGCGTTTATACTGATTCGTCTTAATAAAAGTTCACTGAAAGTATTAAAACAGCGATTTTTCTCATCATTTCACATTCTTTTCTGATTTCGTTTGATGCTGCCTTTTCCTAGACTGATATACCCGGGGTTTTATCAATAAGCAACTTAGTGGAGATCCTCTCAAAACTACTTTTGAATAATAAAATGACGTTTTTATGTGATACTACAATATTAGAGCAAAGGGCAATGGATTACGCAGAACTCTCTGTAAAAAAGATGGAGGTATTCAAAAAATCTTCCTTGATAGGGTTGTATCCACTCTGCGTCTGGCACCACTTTTCTTTAGCGAATTCATCCATAAATTCGTGGGTTTTTAGGAACCTTCCTTTTCGCTTGGTTACTTTTTTGTACATATCTTGCAGCAGATAAAAATTCGTTGGGAAAAAGATATCTGCTTGTCCACGGCCCACAAGATAGGATTTGTAGTCTTCTTTTTCATGAGATTTTTCTAGTTTCTTTGACACAATTGGTGAACACAGCCCTTGATACACGCTCTCTGAACCTCTCAACGCATCAAAGTCAGCCATTATCAGATGGTGATTTGGCAGCAATTTATTGACGGTTTTAAGCATCTGCAAGCAAGCAGTTGGGATAAAGAGATTTTTTGAATCTTTTGGCCTGTACATCCAATTGACGATTCTCTCAGCGATGCCACCTTTCTTTTCCATGTCCTCATAATACTCTTTATTCGGCATTGTCGTATAAATTTCAATTAGCTCTTTAATCAGAGGATCTGCGATAGGTTGTTTGATTTCTTCATAGGTTTCTTTACCTTGGGCATCGACAGTGGCGTTTACCCACGTTTCATAGGCCCAAGCCTTGTTCTCATCGGAATAGTAGATTCTATCGTGAGGCATATTATCCAAGACTTCTAAGAAGACCACGAACGTCAAACTGTCATCAACTCCCTTGTAATTTAGTATGTTTTCGTTTACAACGGTGATCTGACCTTTGTCGAGTAATTTCTTATGATTAATAGCGAGCTTTTCTGTTGCTCTGGAGCACATCTGAGGAGAAACTTCAACGATCTTGTAGTCTACATTCGTATAATGCTGAGCTTCATAATTTTTCAAATAGAAAAGGATTGAGTCGGCCGCAGACCCTGACCCAGCTCCAACTTCAATGATTTTGAGCTTAGATGTTTTCTTTGATTTCTTAGCTTTAACAAAAGTTTGAACGATATAATTGGCTAAACTAAACCCATACCAAGGTCTGAAGAGCTCTGATGGAGTCAGCCATGCATTCTTGGGGTATTTCTTTGCGATCTCTCGAGCATATTCGTCGTACCCGACGAGTTCCCTGAAATTAATGGGTTCTGAAATTTCTCCGATTTGCACATTTTCTTGGCAGAAATATCCTCCCTCGGGGCTGTAGAGGCGGTCGTTGATAAAATCGCGGGTCAAGCAAGGAAATTTAAGAGTAGAGAAATTCCTGACGAAGCGTTTGCTGGCTTTGACAGTATTGACGAGCATATCTGAGATGAAAATTTTGATATCTAAACTAATTTTATTTCAAATCTCGTCTCAGTTTGAAGTGAGTGCCGAAAAGAGAAAATTCCGAACGCTTCAGGGCAGAACTATTCATGTTGCCTGTGATACAATTAAACCAAGCATTGAATACATTTTGCTAATTGCGAATGATCTTCCAGAATAAAAATAAGCATGGTCTCCTATCATATTATCTGTAGGTGAAACACTAGTTGTTTCTAATTGAGATATCACTACAATTTTGAAGAAATCCAATGAAATAATATGGAAGATATAATTTTCATAGCTGCAAGTTCGAGAATTAATTAGTAGATAGAACGATGCTAAAGACCTGAATAAATTCAAGTTTCCAAAATAATTGTGCGACTTTAGCAAGACAGTATCAATATTCGAATTGAGACTTAGTATTTTAAAAAGAGAGCGAAAATTATTGCTTTACTGTTGATTATACAATGTGTTGTGTTATTTTAAGTCCTACTGATAATAATTTTCCTAATATTTTATAACTGAGAGACATAAATGTTGATTGATAGTCGAGAGATGAGGTTCCTTGCTCACAAAAATTCAGATTACGTTAGTAACTTTATCTTTGAAAAAAGAATGCATTGGAATGATAACTGTTGATTTGTTATTGAATAAATGAATAAGTTTTTTAGATCTCATCTCAGTCATTGTTTTAAAGATGAGAATAAATTTCCAGTAAAGCTCCTTCTATTAGACAATGATGAGACATCTCACTGTCGACCGATATCCCTTCTGATTTGAAAACATAAAATAAAAATAAATAGTTGATTTCAGACTCGTTGCTGCTGATACTAAAGACCCATTCGGTTTATTTAGATTTTCGTTTCATATTTTGCAGTCAAATGTTCCATTCAACAGAACCTCGCTCTTTTTTTCCAGTACAAAATATGATTATTTTGCTCTATCAACCCAACGCTCAACCAGTCAGACTCATCCGCTAAATAAAATTTACACCGTGAGCACAAGATCAGTGCTTGTTAATTTCTTTTTTTTAACTAGATAAGGTATGATACACTCAGAGAAGCCTCAGAACGGAGCAGGTAACCTCATTAAGAGATTCGTCTCACACTTTTGCAAAGAGCTCAAGCAGTCATGTCCTTTTCATGACGAAAGAAACACATTCAGACCGATAACTGCGCCTGCACGACCCTTAACTGATATAGAAGAATTTCGCCGTTCGAAAGAATTTTTTCTGCTTGAGCAAGCCGTCATCTGCTCAGCTCAACTCATACAGAAGCCCAATCAGAAATATGACCTAGACGTCATCGATGGGCAGAAGATGTGCAAAAGATTCCTAAAAATCATTGAGAAACTGCATGAGGTATATTGCAATTCACTAGCAAAGGCAATAAATACACTTCTCTAGTGCTTTAAATCTCAACCCGCGAGTCGAAGCTACCGCAATGAATTCTCCAGAGCCTATAAGATTCTTTATAAGGAAGGAACGCTATGCTATCTAACTGAAATATTAGATTCAGCACAAGAAGGTAAGCAAAACTCCTCAATCTAGTCCACTGATGTGAGGTGATAGCTTTCCCATATCTCTGGGTGAACGGCGAAAAATATATTTTTTCGAATGAGGTCATTGACTCGGGCAAACGACTGTTCGCATCCTTTTGCAAAATCCAACAGATTATCAGAAATTTATACACGCGTGCATGCCAGGACAATAATGCCAACACGACTTTTCAGATACGAAGCATAATGCGTAAAAATCTCGAGGAATTCGATAATGATTGGGTGGCTTTCGAACAGGTTGTTACATTTTTTTCAAAATTTGATTCACCTTATGCTGTTCAATTTGCTTTAGCTTTATGTAATGGAACTCATGCTGATCGAAGGAGACGCTCGAAGGTTTGTTTCGGATGCGATAGAAACAGAAAGGGAGCTGCAATCTATAGAGATTCGAGAAAAAATCAAAGGAAAAATCGTGTTGGATATGCCCGAATACCACAGTCGAAGAGAAAAACTTGCGAAACAGATAGCCCAGCTAAATGCAGTCGCTAACTCAGAAGGGAAGGGGAGAGATGACCTCTCTGTCGAGATTCTCTATTCTGCAGAAGGAATAATGAGGCGAATCTCGCCTGATCAATCACGTGCTGTAAGGGCTCTGGCAGAGCGTATCAGGAACTCGTTTATGAATCTCCGAAATTTGCTACGGAAATACGAGCAGAATATCGAAATCGTGGATCCTCAATTGAAGAATAATGCGGACCTAGTCAGCTGCTTGGTGGCCTATGAATCATCGTGGGAGAAAGGAAAAGACTGGTTCCTTTCTGGGAAGAAATGTAATCAGCTCATCCATTTCTCTCAAATAATCGAAGCAACCTCTGAGAAGTATCATGACTTTGCTGAACAGATTGAATGCCGTGATGCGGACATTTTTGTTACGGTGCCAGCACTTTTGATTTTAAAGTCACTAGAGGATAATGAGAAGGGCATCTGCCGTTATTTCCTACCTAATTTAGGGGATCCTAAAGACCGAATCGGAGCTAAGTATAAAGAACTTGAAGAAATTTACAAAAGAAACGCTCCAGACACTGATAATAAACACTATGAGTTTTATAATCATATCGAAAGGTTGACGTTGGCGCTGCCTCTTATAGCTGAGATGGATTTTTCTCCCGAAACCCAAAAAGATATCGACAGTATAATCCATGTTATCAAACAACTTTCGATAGAGCTACAACGAGCAAATCCTAGTGAATGGAACAGTTTCTTGGACGTTGTGCTTCATAGCGAGTCGTAAGATGAATACTTTTAAAATTTTTTTCATTGATAATAAATGCCACTTTATAAAAAAAAACCTACAATATGCTGGAATTTTAACCATATATCGAGTAACTTGCATTATGCGCAATCAATCACCAATAAATTGACAAACCCACAGTGTTTGTAGGCCACTTCGAAATAATCATTATTTAAATTTCTTTAGCTAATTAGAAGTAATTTTGCTAAAGTTTGAGATGAAGGTGCTCTTTAGAGATGATGATCACATAATATTTTGAATGTAAGTCTATACCAGACAAAAAAGAGAGATTTAGTAGCATGATGAGAAAACAAAATTTATTCGCGCAAAAAGCAAGACTATCAAATCTTCTACTCAAGACACAAATTATTTTCAATCTAACTCGCTGAATAAACTCTTGAATACATTCCTTTGAAAAAGCAGGATACAGAATTGAATATGGAGAACAACGCCGGAGGATTGGAAAGCTTTGAAGAATTTACAGCTAAATTCAGTATCAACAACGAGCAGCAGCTGTTGCTTGAGCAACCCACTAAAAAGACCTATAAGTTTGTGAATAAAGCTGACGGAAATTTATATGTTGCTAAGGAAGTCCAACTCACCAAACCGCTATCGGAGCTTTCAGCTCTTATTACAGACCTCGTGCGATTAAAAGACACTAACCATCCTGCAATACTCAAATTACACGGCATAGCCGCTCAACCATCTCAGAACGCTGAGGGTCAATCTGAATGTTGCAGACTTTTCTTCATCTTCGAGCATGTCGAGCAGAACCTCTCTACCGATCTAGCGAATCGAACCAAAGAGGAGCCTCCAGTAGCCTTTACAAACGAGGAAGTAAAAAACCTCATATATGATATCATTGGAGTAGGCGAGTTTTTACAGAGTAAAAACTTCCAGCTCACTGATGTCAAATTAACCAACATCTTCCTCACGCCGGATGAGAAGAAAATAAAGATCGGAGGCCTCGTTGAAAGTATTCTAGCTCCGTACGTGTCAAAAGAGACCTTTGAAGATGAAGTTGGAAGCACTGATCACACGATGAGTCTGGAAACCTCAGAATTTATGAAGCAATATCTTACACCCAACCCGTTTAAGGTCTGCGTCCTGCGCCTTGCGATAGTCCTTTTGAGATATTTATCACAAGATAAGAACCTGAAACTACAGAGTGAGGATGATAGAATGTCTGCTATAGAGGACCTTAAGGCACATTACGTCGACGATACTGTAGACATGCTGTTTTTTATGGTCTCTAGCGAAACAAACGTCAGATCAGATTTCATAGGCCTGAAAAAAATACGTGACAACCCTGCATCAAGCAAGGCGAAGAACCTAAAACTCGGCGATATTGAATACGATGAATCGCAATTTGAGACTCAAAGAACGAATAGTATGAAGTTCCCTATTGCCAAACAAAATGGAGCTAAGGTAAAGATGGTATTAAAAGCGATATTAATAAGTAAATAGGAAGGTGATGGAAGCAAAATCATGGAAGAGAGCAAGAAAGAAGGTAATGTAAGATGGAGAGAATTTGCTGATAATTGGGGATTATTAGAAAACAATTACGTTTCGATGAATGGCGCGAACGTTAGCGCAGTCTCAGTCTATGAATATTCTGTCTCGCTTGACTGTAATAGATCATTCAGACCAAACATGGAGGATGGTAATTGAAAAAAAAAACACCTCTTTTGAAGAGTTCGTTTATCCGTTACTTGCGATAGCTTTTATTGTGAATGATAATATGATCAAAGAGAAGAAAGGCGGTTTGTTTTCTGTATTCGATGGACATGGAGGCGAAGAGGTAGCGAATTATTGCGTGGAAATAATACCTCCAGTAAGATTGCTCAGATATGCGTGTTGTCTCATAGAAAAACTAGTCATTCAAAGAAATGTATGAAAAGGATAGCTCCGACCTCAACCGCCTCTTTGACGAGCTCTTCGATATGGTCGACTCTAAATTATCGGAGAAAGGGAATATTGCGTTCGAGTCAGGAGCAACAGCCTGCGTTGTCTATGTCCAGCAAGAAGAGAATAATGAGACATATATTTACACTGCTAATGTCGGAGATACCCGCGCAGTGCTTGTGAAAGAGAATGGAGAACACGAAAGACTGTCTTATGACCATAAAGCGTCCGATCCAGCTGAAGCTGAGAGAGTCAGGTTGCTTTAAAGTTTAAAAACCTGCTGTCAAACTGAAAATTATTTGGATAAATAGTGAAAGTGGTGGGTTTATCATGCAAAATAGAGTGTCTGGTCAGCTGGCTGTAACAAGAGCATTTGGTGACTTAATTCTGAAAAAAGAGGTAGGAGTTTTGCGTTATCAGTGGTATTATAGCTTTAATGGCGTTTTTTTTAGGGAGTGCTTGTGAAGCCATTCTTCAAAAGGATCAAAGTCGATCCTACCGATAAATTCGTTGTTATTGCCTCAGATGGTTTGTGGGATACAATCACGGATCTGGTAAAAGAAACCTTTTTAAATTTTTGGTATAAAGCTTCTCTCATCAAAATTAGGACACCGCGAGACTTATACGCAAATGCTCAGGAGCAGGTGAAGCTGCTGAAGTTCTCTTAAAGCAGGCTTTGGAGAGCGGTACCAGAGATAACACGACGGTCATGGTTCTTAGATTAAATAAGCCTTAAATTTTTTAAAGTTCTACATGTCTTGTTATCAGAGTATAGTGAGATCAATCGATTAATTTGCTGTAGTTCATTCATCTTTCAGCTAGCAAACTAGAAGGTTATTATTTCGAAAACTTTACCTTGATCAGTTTTCAAATATCTATAGATACTCTTTTTTTGTTTTTGAGACTAACATAGAGAGAGAGGATATAAAACAGCTCAGCAGACTCCTGTCGAATGTTTAATTGAAGTGTATATTTCTCAAGTAATTATTTTTCAGAGAGTAGGATCCATGAGGATTACAATCCTCATTGGAAAGCACTATTAAATTAAGTTTTACGTCAAACTTATCAATGGTAGTTCCTTCAATGCTACCAGAGCCACCACGAACGTTTAGCTGGGCTCGGCTCTTCTAATATGACCAGGTTGGTAGATTTTGACGGCTTTATGAACAACTGCTTCTTGCGGTTACATCGGAGCATATTATAAGCAGGATCATCGGAAAGTTTGATTGATTTTTTCGGTTTAGGGTTCTCTAAGTTCCAGATTACAAGCCGACTTTCATCTCTATTGCTGCACAGCGCAAGAAAATCCCCTTCTCTGGTGCAGTTCAGTTCTATCGCACCTACAAAGCAATCTTCGACCTCAAACTGCTTGAAAGGTTTTCCTTGATTGAGCAGCTCGTCCAGCTTCCAGACCAATATCTTCCCATCACCACCACACGAATACAAATATTGCTTCTGACTATCATATCTAATGCAGCCGATATCCTCTTCGGGCTCATGAGCTTCTGCTTTAAATTTTAGGGCCTTTTGAACAAAGTCAAAGACCCACAGCATTCCATCCGTCTCGCAATAAGCCACTGCGATATTTTTCTCAGGAATCCATTTTATCGCTTGGAAATTTTTCGATTCCTCTGTGGGAAGCTTGCCAATCAGTTTACCATCAAGTGAGATGATGTACAGATCCGAGAAATATCCTCCGCAAATAAGACACTCTCCCTCTTGATTATATTCTATGGAGTACACAGCGTCTTTAAACTTATGCTGGGCAACGCTTTTCATATTCAGCTCGTAGTCCCAGATCGTCATTAGGTAGTCGACCGATACCGTGACTAAAAACCCTTTATCGACATGAAAACTAATTTGGAGGCGGCTATAGGGATAAAGGAACCTCCAACTGAGTCTCTGTTAAATAAGCTCTTTTCCACTTATCGTGAGGAAGAAAAAACTGAAGAATTTTGGCAGATAGACGCCGATAAGATCGAATTCGTGAAAACAATCGACCTTAAAGAGGAATTCTATGATTTAGGACTTTGTCTCCTTGAGCATGATAACTTGATTGCTATTGGGGGTTC
>ENA-UOTZ01002363-UOTZ01002363.1-compost-metagenome-genome-assembly--contig:-NODE-2363-length-10029-cov-48.494875_pt1 | contig 10029 bp, 8 predicted proteins | sample MGYA00238144_ERZ746983 | MGnify/ENA primary metagenome ERZ746983 (study PRJEB28759, sample SAMN06268863) | compost metagenome | isolation source: single cell | place: USA: California, Emeryville, Joint...
TCGCCTATTGCGTGGGATTATTACTGGCATTTCTTCTCTAACTGCGTGCGCAAAAGATGATTGTCATTAACGATCTTCTGGCTGCTTTTTTCAAGTTCAATCATATCTTCAGAAGCTTTGGCTAGCTAGTGTGAGGTAAATTTACCAAAAGCAAAGGGCTAAAAAACTTACAGTCGCTTCAAGAGAATTGATTTTGTAGTCATAAGATGTCAAAAGTGGAAGGATGAAATCAAATTCAGCAAGATGAGCTGGGAGTTTGATGATATCATCTTGTCTCAGTTCGGATTTTTGTTCTTCAGATGGAGTAATGCCCAAACTTACATGGAAAAATGTGAGTTCTTTGTTCAAACGAGTATCTGCAGACATCAATAATTCATAAGGCACGGAGGAGATGTGAAGGGGCGTTACTGATCTCAGTGAGGATTTTGATTTCGTTTTTGAGACGGATAATTTCGTTGTTCAAGTGAATTTCATTCGTTTTTAAAAACACCAAGTCATCTTCTCCCGGGCGATTGAGGATTCTAGATTCCTTGAGTTCGTCAGCTGAGAAATACTTCGTAAGAATAGCGTTATGATTTGAATTATACGTTTTCTTGACATTTTGTTTTCTTTCTTAACAGTTTTAATTACTAACGAATCTTACTTATTGAGCTTTACTAATCCAAAAAATTTTGAGAATTAGAGTGAATTTTTTCAAATTTTCCATTGATTTGAGAAGAGATTCTCCCGAATTTTATTGTCTTATTCAAAAATGTTAGGTTTATACCTTAAAAAAGACAGCTTTGAAGAGTGCACTATACTGCTATTTCTTCTTTCTGAAAATAATTCTGTTAATGCAAAGGAATGCTGCTGGTTATTTGAAACTATCTATCAAAATGCAATATTCAATTATATCGAAGGTTTTGACGTGTGAACGGTGCTGATGGGTCGAAAAAGTTACGCTAATTAACGATATCTAATTTATAATCATGTACTCGAAACTGTTCTTGCATCGAATGTCGTGTGAAATTTTCAGAAATTTCAAGGAATAACAGGTGATAGTGTTTAGAATAACAAAATAAAAAATCTATTTCGTCAGCAGTTTCCATGTCTCTTGGTATAGACCTCAACGGTATTTAATTCTACTTCGACAACTCGCTGAACCTATCTTTGAGCAGATACAGGTGCTCGTGGACAACCAACTCGAACAAAAAAACCCATAAAAAATCCGTTTAATATCGATTTCGATGATAATCCTTCTTCCGATCAACCTACCGAGCAAGAGCACTTCATCAGCGGAAATAGAAACCCAACAACCACTTTCCAGCCTGGCGGCAACCAAAGAAATGCTCCTTTGAAAAACCCATTCGCTGGCAATGACGACTCTGACCTTGGTGGCGTGATTTCTCTTGACGATAATAAAGGAAAGCCTTCTGGAGGTCCTAAAATTTTCAATCCTAATGCATGGCAACCTCAACCTGATCCAAAACCAACGCAACTGGATGAAAATGACGATCCTCCTCTTCTTGAGGATCTGGGCATTGACTTACCAAGCATCAAGGAAAAAACGTTGGCTATTATCAAGTTTAAAAAAATCGAAGAAAGACTGCTCGAGAACGCTGATATGTCAGGACCGATTTTATATGCATTGATTTTCGGTGGTTTTCTGCTCTTGGTAAGAAGAACAATTCCCTTTACACAAACCTCACGATCAATGAAATAGAATGGGAAAATACATTTTGGCTACATTTATGGCTTTTCTGTGGTCGGCAGTTTACTGATCTATTCCATTATGAATTTCTTGAGCCAGGTAATAAACTCATCCGTTAGATCAGTCAGCTAATTCCAACTTTGCATTACAGGAAAAAACTTTGGACCTTTATAGCATTGTCAGTATTCTGGGATACGGTCTGCTGCCTATTGTAGTTTTATCAGCTATTGCAGTTATCTTCCCTTTGAAGTAATTCGCTCTTTGATTGATCTTGTCACACTAAACTCTTTGAAGAAATTTCGCAGGATTGATATTGAGCTTTGGGGCCGTGATATGGTCTGCATTAACAGCGTCTAGAATGATTGAAGGATCTCTTAGACTCAGCGAGCAGAAATGGCTGATTGGATATCCTATTTTTCTCTTCTATATGGTTTTTGTAATTTTGGCTGTGCTTTAGACATTCATTCATCATAAAACATAAAAGGAGTAAAATAAGTACATCATGTTGTTTTACACGATTATTTTGCTAGGAAGAAATCTCTTCGCATCAGAGAGAAATGAAAACGCTGTTATGCGATATAAGCTGAGAGTGCTTCAATGATACATTGAATTTAATAAATCTGAGTGAAATCGAAAAAATATTTGATCGGGTTTCATCAAAATCATTTTCATTTGAATGTAACACTTAATGCATACCTAATCGAAAATAGGAAACAGAAACAGAATAAGTAGGGCTTATCGTTGGATGGAATTTCATTTGATTTGTCTCTAAAATTATTTAGGATTTTAGCTCTGACAATGATTTTGTGATATTGAATGAGGATGTGATGTAAATCGAATTGATTTAGGTGGTTTGGTGTTTGAAATTTTTGATATTCTTTTTTTCTCCTCCTCCCTTAACGCCTTTAGTTTACATGAGTGAATAAATACACGAGTGAAATTTATTCACTCATGCCCTTTAAAAACTATTTTTCTTATTTTCATTATCTGTCAGCACCATCGAAACCGTTCATGATTATTAACTGCGAATCTCAGTAATTTCTGAGAGACTCCACGAGATAACTCCAAAATCGTGTTTTCGAGAGAATTGTCCTACCTATCAGTCTAGCCGGCAGGAAAAACTAAAAATCTTCCGAAAGTTGGATTATTCACATAATTCATTCGTGAAGAGTTGATGGCGTGCTGCTTTCTTCTACCCTTCCTTATTTCGACAGATCCTTCGAATAGCTCGCGAATTCAAAAATTTCGTTTTAGGAATGCTTTATCTTGAATTAAGCTAAAGATTTATTTGTAATCAATTGCAAAAGGGCTCCCAAATCTTCATTGAGCTTGAAGCTTATTCCATAAAGAATGTCAACCATCGCCAAATACAGAAAAGTCGAAAAGACTAAGGAAACCACCGAGAAGAACGAAGTTAGACTCTCTGCCAAAGGTTCCATTGGAAGATACATCACTTACGCTGGAAGCCTCCTCGTCGGAGACGAAAACAAGGCCGACAAAGTCGTCATCAAAGCCACTGGCGTCGCCATCAAGAACGCCGTTCTTGTTGCTGAAATCTTGAGACACAGAATCCTCGGATTACACCAAGTCAGCGAGATCAAAACAACCAATATTAAGGATGAGTACGAACCTCTTGAAGAAGGTTTGGACAAAGTCGTCATTGAACGCTCCCTCGCAGTCCTTGAAATTACTTTGGCAACCAAGGCAGGCGTTTTGAACGAGAAAGCCCCTGGCTACCAAGCCCCATTACCAAAGAACCAAGTTGAGGAAGTTGATTTCAAAACCCTCGTTAGAAGAGAAAGAGGTGATGATGAAGAAAAGGGCAGACGCAGAGGCGGTCGCAGAGGAGGCCCAAGATCCTCATCTCCAAGAGAAGGTAGAAGAGGTGGAAGAAGAGGTGGCCGTGGAGGCAGAGGCGGCAGAGGTGGCAGACCAGGCCCAAGACACGATGATGACGAAGATTATGTCCCAAGAAGAAGAGGCGGTGAAAGAGGTGCCTTCAGAGGTACCAGAAGAGGTGGAGAAAGAAGAGGAGGTGAAAGAAGAGGTGGCGAAAGAGGCCAAAGAAGAGGCACCAGAAGACCAGAATTCACTGGAAAATAAGTCAGCAAGCAAAGGAGTCCATTATGAATGGTAATTAACAACAATATTCGTTGTAAAACTAACCAACAATTATAATAAAATAGGTTGTGGACCTTTCGAAAAAAGACTTTTCCAACTAACTCTCCAATTGAGGTTCAGTAGTGATTCTAAGAAAGAATGATATGCAATTTCTTTAATAAAACTTCTTTTGCGGAGTGTCCTTACACCATCTTTAGAAAAATTAATCACAAACCATTCTCACAAAAAATAAAGAGAAAAGAAATCGTGTGTTAGTTCTAAATCCTTTGGAATGCTATCTGCTTAGAGGACAAAATCGTCGTGCGGCAAGCGAGTTAAAAACTCATTAGAGAGAGAGATAGAGGTTCGATTTGGAGGAAGAGAGAGAGCGAGAAAAATAATAAATGATGGAACTGGGAATTGTTGAATATTCACTGCCGAGAAATATCTGAGCAGATTTTTCTTAGAAAGAAATGGAGATAATATTATATAGAAACCTTAATTTGTTCCTTGCCCGTGAAAATTTACACGTTGCAGAGTTCTGATATTTCGAAAGTCACATCCGAAATAGAATACAGATTAAGCACTTTTTTATTAAATAAACACATCGATCAGATCAAACTATATACACAAATGGAAGAAATTCTTGCACTACAAAGGAAGTTAGCTGAAGTTCAAGAAACCACAAACGCTCAAAGACTTTCAGACAGGAATGTTGTCGAAATTATCGAGGCTATTGTGAAAAATTTTGATATCAAGCTGCTTTATACTTCTGACGGAAAGGAGTACCTCACTCCGGAACATCTCGACAGAGAAATAAAGGAACTCGTGCTCGCTCGCGGTAGAATCAATGTAATTGAGCTCCCAAAACTTCTCAATGTTGGCATTGAGAAAATCGACGCCAGACTTGATCAATTATGCAGAAAGTCTGGTGCATTGATCCTGATCAATGGAAATCTCTTTACCAATCAATATCTTGACTCAATTTGCGAGGAAATCAATGAAGAGTTGCAGCACAGACACCGAATGTCCATCTCTGAGTTGACTATCAAATACAATTTCAGCTATGATTATCTGTTGGGCGTCATCACTTCCCGAGTCGGAACGATCATCCAAGGAGAAGTGAAAAACAAGCAAATATTGACGACACTGGCATATGCTAATACCATCCGTGCTCAAATAAGAGGTGTGCTACGTGCTTGCATCCGGCCAATTGCGATCAGTCAAATCAGAAAGAACTACGAGTTCGAAGATAGTATTATCTCTGAAATTATCGACGATTTGATAGCGAAGAAAGAACTTGACGGTAAACTCATCAGCGGATCCTACGTCAGCAACAAGTTTGTGCAAGACCAAGAGAACATCGTCAGAAATTTCTTCAAGCAGAACACATACCTCGAGTACGATTTCTTACAAAAGAATCTCTTTATCTCTAAGCCTGAGGACTTCTTAAAGTCTCTATTCAAAAGCAACGAGGGTATTTTCCTCGAAACCTGCTTCTACAGCCAGGAAGCACTTGAAAATCTTAAACAGCATATTGTTGAGCTCTTGCAGAGTGACGGCTACGTTGAGCTCGAGACAGTTGTACCGAGCGCTTTCAATGAGTCAGACATTGAAAATATTCTTAACAAATACATGGAACTGAAGAACGTGACTCTCAAAGGCAATATTATCATATCAAACGAGTTCCTTGACAAATGGGCCAATAAATTCCGTGATAGAATCACAGATATCTTGATGGGACGTCCAGTTAAATTCATCACAGCTGGACCAGCTCCAGAGGAAGAGAAGAAAGGCAAATCAGGAAAAGGAAAGAAAGGAGGAAAAGCTAAAGAACCAGCAGAAAGAGATCCTTTTGATCAGCAAGAAGTAATCGCTATTCTCAGACAGAGCAAGCTATTCCCTGAAGATTACAACCCTGAGCTTGAAGAAGCAATTTACCCGGTTTTAAAAGAAAAGATTTCCGATTTGTCGAAGAAACTCAAAGTTGAACTGTTTGAAAATAAGAAAACGCCGCTCAGTAATGAAGTCGGCACTATGCAGGCCAAAGTTGAAGAGCGAATTCTTCAGATGCAGTTGATGCTGAAATCCGTGAAGAAATTCGCAGAGAAAGGCCCCGCCGGCAAATATCTGCTTGATAAAGCAATTCAATACTCGAGGCCAATCATCGACCAATTCATTCTCTTATTCTGTCGCAAGTACGCCATTCAGCTGCCGGACACGCTCTACTCAGAGCAATACCTGGAGAAAAAGGGCGAAGATGACAGCACTGAGCCAAAAATCATCACGCTTGACACTCCTCCTGTTTTCAAGAACCCTGACTTGCTTATTTTAGCTATCGATACGCTTCCTAAAGACCTTGCGAAATTGCTAAGAAATATAAACAAGCTTTTGGATGAGAAGAACCTGGATGAGTTCTACGATGAGCTACAATCAAAGGCCCATGGTCTGGGCATCAAGCCTCTATCACTTGATAAGAAGACAGAGAAGAATATCCTCTACTCTCAGAAATACTTCCTCCGTGAGCAGATAGCCAAGGGCGATATGGAACCAAAAGAAGCGTTTTTCAATGTCTTGCAGTGTTTGCTACTTGAGCAGAATCTGTTCTTTGGGTTAACTTATAATAAAGACGCTCAGCTCGTGGAAGATCTTGCAACCATGATCCTCGACAATCTGACAGCATCGGAGAGCGATAGAGAGCAAGCAAAGATCGATTTAATCAAACAAGGACTTGAACTCTATAAGGACTCAAAAAATGAGGAACTTGAAAAGAAAAATCAGGAAATATTGAGTAAAATAAATTGATCCCTGCTCTTTCTGTGTCCTTAATGCGTATTGTAATAATTGGCTACCTTTGTGCGATTTTACAGAGGCTGTTTGATTAAAAATCTCAAAACAAATGAACTGAATCTTTTAGAATGAATGTTAGGATCATTTAAACTACCACTTTAAATAACATTAAATTCAAACCGGAATAAAAGTTATTCATCATTACAAAATGTCCGATTCCCGTGAAGGAAGCGTAGATGAGTCCAAAAACGACCAAAGTAATGAAAGCGAAGAAGTCCCTAAACGGCCACCCCGAAGAAGTGTCGTACGGCACTGGACCTCTGGAAAAGATGTTTTTCAAGGATTCAGGAGAGATGAAGGTACCTTGCCTGTGGCTCCATGAGTTTTATATGAAATTAATTAGAAAACGAGACGATTGAGAAAAAAACTCTGCTCCCTATCCCAAAGCTGCCTCTTAGAAAGAAGATTAGTGAGCCCACTCCTCAAGAGGTGGCAACAAATGGCATGAACGAAATTGAGGAGGTGAATGAAGACGAACATCCAGTGGAAATAAAACGATCAGCAAGGAATAGTAGGCACCATGCTACAATGAACTTGGACGTAGTGAAGAAGAAAAATGAGAAAGAAGTGGATCCCAAATTCAGGGAATACATTAGGAAATTGCAGCAGGAACAGAAAAAAGATAGGCTTGCTTCATTCGGAGACAAAGTTCAAGACCATCTCAAGCGATCAGTGAAAGAACATTTGGAGAGGGTCCGTGAAAAGTTAGAAAACTTGAATAAATCGAAAGCTCTGTATGAACTTGTGGTTGAAGATCCAGAAGAGCATGCTGAAGAAGATCATCCACCACAAAGGAAACAACGTAGTCTGGCCAGCTCTGTTGCAGGAGGGTTTAATTATCATGAAGATGAAATGTCCAAAGGAACTCAAACAGTCACTGTGGAGAGCAGAGAGCAAGGAAGCCAATCAGCTCGAGTTAGAGTGTCATTAAACAGTGGTACAATGGATCAGTTAATAGTAACAGAAAGGATATCAAATAATCCTCCAAAAGAGCGCTATGTTCATACTGCAAGGACGCAATTTTATGACAAAAGAGCAGAAATGGAGACAAACAAAGAGAATTCCCAGCATGATTCAAATAAAATCGTGGTGCCAGCCAGGAAACTGCATATGAAAAATTATGAGACAACTGATAGAGAGAATTTTATGGAGGAGCTTTCTCTTTCTGATTTAATGACGCATAGAACTCAGAGCCATCTTGGGTTCACGACAGAGAGGACGCTTAATCAAACTGAGAACCTTGATTTGAGCAGGTTTAGAAGACCCGTCAGTACGCCTTTGAGCAAATATGAGGAATTTAGAGACACTGAAACTCACAAAAGCTCGCAGTTCCCTGAAATAGACGATGATTCTGATAGAGTATCAAAAATTTGAATCGAGGAGGGTGATTAATATCTGAATATTTTAGATCGATAAGGACGAACTGTTGAAAATTGAGGAAAATTGCATAGAGCTTATCAACCAAGGCAAGTACCAGGAAGCTCTCCATATCATATCCGAGTTAATCGACAGCCTCGGTTTGCCAGCGCATGATCCTCATTCTGTGTAATAGAATACAGGATTATATTATATTCTTAACTGATCCGCTCTAATTCAATCTAGATATTTGAATTATCTCGTTTCCGAGATCTATGCGAAGCAAAAGAAAATCGGCCAAGCTATCCAGTTCGCTCAAGACGCAATTCGACAGGTTCCAAGCCCTGATACGTTAGTTTTCCGTCTATTTTCGCATTAGCTGAAATTCTTCTTCAACTTAGAGATAAAGACGTTCTTCAGTACAGATACGGTCTCATGAATCTCGTCGCGAAGCTACAAGGACAGAAGAAAGATCACAGAGCGGCGCTCAACACATATGAAGAAATGGAAATGCTTTTGCAAACTCCGTCTCGAGTGTCAGAGGTGGAAAAAGAACGTTTGAGTCTTTTCGAAACCGAAAAAGATAATTTGCTCTATAATAAAGCAAATCAGCTACAGGTAAACACATTGAATCTTACAGGCGGAGAATTATCATATTGTTTTGAATAAAAAGGCATTAGGTGAGACTGAAACAGCAATGAGTTTCTATAAGGAGGCTGCTAAATCTTACCAGAAGCAAAAGGACTCAGAAGGCTCTAAGAAATATATTAACTGCTTAAGAAAGCAAGCAAAATGTTGCTCAAAGCTGAAAAAGTTTCAAGAAGCACACGCAGTTTTGAACACTGCACTTAAAGCAACTCATGAAGATCAACACTTACAGGGAGATTTGGAGTTACTCTCGGTGCTATATGACGATCTCGCTGCTGTTTGCACGCAGCTTGGGGACCAAAAAAATTTCTCTAAATACGCGAATACTGCACTTAAACTAAAATATGAACATTACGGTCCCGATCATCTGCATACTGCACTGGCAATGATCTCTGCGGGGTAAATTGATCTGATAATCGCGCAATTTAACTCTTATCATTTTCAATAAAGGAAAGCGTATTTTGCGAATCAGGCTTATGAGAAAGCATATGGGAAATTAGAGGCTGGTAATGAAATACTCGAGCGACTTAAAGGTCGAAATACTTTGATGAGCGCTAATTGCTATATTCTAATGGCCCAGATAATGTACAAGCTGAAGAAATACCAATTTGCCATGGATCTCTATGAGTTAGCGCTTGACATTTTTATCACCATACTTGGAAAAGATCATATGGACACAAACAAAATATACCTAAATTTGCTATATCTCGCATTTTTAATCAAAAAACATGACAAAGTGTCATATTTTGAACAGAAGATGCTTGGCGCACTGGAAGGTGTGTGCACTGATACGACTACAATCATTTTTAACGAAGTTGGAAACATTTTTAGAAATAATCACAAGCAGAAAAAAGCACTTAATTTTTATCAGCGCTCAATGTATTTCAATTCAACTATGAATGAATGGAGCTCTAACTTTTTCTTTGGCATATAGTGATGCAATTGAGGAGTTGGTGAAGGAAAAGAAAACTAATCGCGGCTCGAATCTGACGACTCTGCTTCAAAGAGAAGTTGCTGTCTATTGCAATATTGCTAGTCTTTATGGCTCAGGAAACGATGTGGAAAGAGTAATATTGAAAGTTTTTTTTTGTGGATTAGTGCTAATTATAATGTGTTAGAGTATTGAAAGTTATCAAAAGGCGCTCGAGATATTGGAGAAGAATCAGATTGATGATAGTTCTCAGAAGATAGTAATCAATACGAACATTGCGAAAGCTTATTGTCAGCTAACACAGTGGAAAGAAGCGACAAGTTATGTCAAAGTGGCAAAAGTAAGAGGTTAAAATACAATTGATTTTTCATAAACTTTGATAGAACATCATTCAGATTTCTGGAAAAAATAAACAAACACTTGACGAACTTGAACAAATTTCTAAAACTATTCT
>ENA-UOTZ01002364-UOTZ01002364.1-compost-metagenome-genome-assembly--contig:-NODE-2364-length-10029-cov-29.188404_pt1 | contig 10029 bp, 11 predicted proteins | sample MGYA00238144_ERZ746983 | MGnify/ENA primary metagenome ERZ746983 (study PRJEB28759, sample SAMN06268863) | compost metagenome | isolation source: single cell | place: USA: California, Emeryville, Joint...
TTCCATAATGTATTATATCAAAGCAATGATCATAGGTACCTCGTTTCTGTCCCAGAAGTTTGGAGTATTGACTGTCTTGTTGACAGCTTGATATAATTGCTTCATTTCCCAATAGAACTCAGAGAGGTTGTTCATGAGGTCATAGAGTTGGCGCCATTCTTCAAGCTTCTTGACGCCTTCCTCGTATTTCTCAAGTTCAGCTTTGGTGAAAAGGCTCTTGTCGATATTCCAGCGAGGTGCGATATGACTCAAAAATCTACATTCCTAATTGCAATTCAAGGCTGGATGAGCATTGATAATGAGGCAGGAAGTCTCACATAATATTTTGAGGCGTCAATATCGATGAATTTTTCATCAGGGTTCTCCAGATTCTGCTTGACCATATCAATCATGACCTTTTCAATGTGGACTATATAGCAGCGAATTGAGCCGGTTAGAGAGAGTTTCTCAAGGATAGCTACATGAAGTGTTGATGACTCGGGACTTGAGATAGTGGGTCTTGAACAGTCGGATCATAACTTGTGTCTTGGAGATTCTAAAAACTTTGATAATAAATTGGTTCTTAACTTATATTGGAAGCAAAGAAGGCAAAGATACAATAACTTAATCAGTATAAAGGTTTTTTGTTAATTAATTTTGCAAATAATTATGGAGAAGTCTCTGGAAATTCTCAGTCTTCAACACCAAAGCGCTAAGGGCGAAGGTAAGATAGATTTATCATCTTTCGAATCTTTATTCTCGAAAAAATATTACATTGGGTCTTTTTTCGAGTTTTAATTTCCAAACTTATCGTAATCGAGTTTAAACGTAATATTCTGTAAATTCAACCGAGTGATTCGTGGGATCAGCTTTACCTCCGTTCTCACTTAAATTCGCAAAGAGAAATCAATTCTCATCCTTTGCATGACTCTCTGGCAGAAATTTTGGCACCACCGCACATTGACGCGGACCTCGATAGAAATATCAGTCGCGATCGTACTTTGGATATTACATCTAAAGCTTTCCTACCCTCCCACATTCGATGTAAAGATTCCTTCACCATCCACAACTGTGATCATTCTAAGAGCCGCCATCGCATTGAACTTCTTCTACTCTTTCCTTCACTACATGCAATACTGGCTACTTCACAGGATGATGCAAGATTTCTTTCTCACATATTTTCCATGCAAAAAATCAACTGATCTGCTTCTCGTTGCCTCTTCATACCTGTTCAGCCTGTTTGCTTTCATGTCAGTTATCTTCGACGTCATCTTGGAAAATTTCCCTCTGGAAAAGAACAACCTAGACCGCAACCACACTATCATCTGCCTCTTATTCTGGATACTTAGCTCGTTGGTGTTCACCTCATCCCACGTGCTTGCTCCCATGACCACTTTCATAAGCAGACTGCTGATCTTTATCATGAACACGCCTAGTCTCGTGTTTTTGGCAACGGGGATCTACCTGTTATACATGATATTGCTCGTACAACTCCCTGATTTTTTGATTTCTCTCCTAGACCTATACGGACCATATTCATTCAAGATAGTTGTACTTCGTTTTTTCATAATATCAACGTTTACAGTGTCGACTGGAGTCTTCTTGCTGATGATCAACACAGGAATCGTGCTTATCGTAATTGGAGCAATACTGTTCTGGGGTCTATATGAGCTACTTCAAATAATTTTTTGCTATTTTGAAAACAAAGAGGATATCGACCTTTGGGTAAATCGATCCGTGATTGTCTGCTGGATGCTAGTGCATCTGTTTGTGCACGCAGTCGCCATCTGCAGCTACTATCAGGTTGTGTTATGTGTGGAGTACTATCGTGAATCCGTCCCTAAAATGGGGTTACCAAAAACTGCTATGAATATTACTCATAAACAGATTGTGAGGTACATGATTGGGTTCGGTGAAAAAATAGAGATGATTAAGTTAAATATCAAGAGGATCATGAACAACAACAAGTGCTCTCTGTGTGGAAAGAATTTCAGAGAGTCGATGAAGATTGTGTTTGACCCGAGTTTGTATAATAATCGGAAACGATGGTTTGAGATGTTCCATTTAACTTGCTATGTTGAATGGATAAGGAACTGCCAAATGTTCTCGAAAATGAAGTTAGCGGGGAATTAGAAGCGTTTGTGTGAAATGCAACACTTTTTAATAGATATTGTTATGTTTCTTTGAAGTTTTGTGTGAATATTGAGAGACAAAATTTTTCGTAGTGTACATTGAATAATAACTAATTTACTACAGAAGTAAAGCTCGCTTGGTCCAACTTTAACTTCGATTTCAAATCTGCAGTTTTGGTTGAGAATTTTTCAGTCCAACTTTAATTTTATTTCTCTTACTTAATTTCAGATTAACCGAACATTCAAAATTACATTTACTAGACTCCTAAACTACTTGCCTAAGAGACAACATCGCTTATCTCACGGAAGATAACGAGAATAAATAAAGAATTCATAAGTTGTTCTTCAAACATCAAAATCAAATTTTATTTCTTCCCCCTGTTGAAATATGTCAGAAAACAAAATAATTTCTTACTCTTGCTGAGTCAATTAGGGAGTGGTTCAGCCTCAGAGTAAAGCACGAGAAATATTGTCTATCTATTGCTGCAGTGTCGTAGTTTTCTCAATGACTGGCAGATAGTTATCCATCACAATAGACTTAATGCGAGCACAGATTGATGTTATACAGCTAACTTCGGTAAAAACTCATCATAGTAAAGATAATCATCCATTTCGTTACAGAGTCAGTTTTTCAAATTTCAAAGTTCAATAAGTTGGCATAATCCATCAATGACTTTTAACTATTCAGCTTTAAAATTGATATGTTCTTAATACCCGTTGGAAAGTGATCACGAAAAAATTTTGTGAATATACCATCTATATCTTTTGCCCGTTTATCAATCACAACCAGTAGAGCCTTAGAACATTCATTAGCTAGAAACAAAATTTCTTCCACAACTTACTGAATAGACTAACGGTAGTCCTGTTATCTGACGAGAAGTTTGCTCGTTGACCATTATTCCAACGACAAATGTGAAAGAAATACTTAAATGGGACTTGAGATGAGTTCGTTAGTAGTAACGAGAAACAGATAGGATTTGAATCGTTTGATTTTCTTTTCAAATTTGAAAGCGTTCGTTCTGATCAATTAAAATTATTGGCACGTGAGCTAACTGTAAAAGCGTCACTGATTAACAAAAATCATTTCTAATATTTGAAAAGTAAATAAATGATAGCAGCTGACGACAGATCTCAAAAAGGAGTGGCATTGTCCATGCGTAAGCATATTCTATGGTCTTTTTGTCTCATTCGACTTTTCCACATAGCCGTGATACTTGATAGCCCACGAAAAAACAATGAGAACTATTTCTTGGGCAAAGGCAAGAAATCTAAAGGGCAGGGATACAACGAAGGGTTTGAGTATGACAAAGATGTCCGCACCGACGCAGATTTCCTTATGAAGATCGTGAACTCGAATAACTACAACCCATCCTGCGAAAACACCATTGATTTTGATGACGAGCTCAGAAGAGTCATCGTAAGAATCACTGAATATTTCTCCTTTTGCTTAATCTTTCTCTTTCTCTTTAATTCACAGAGCACATCACAGACAACAGATAAAAGAAACGTTGGCAGTATCATTGGTGCCACAGTATTCGGACTGGCAGGATTCCTCTTGCTTAGTTTTACTGTAATTGGAGCATTAGCAGGCGGAGTACTTGGAGTTGCTGTGGGTAGATACGCTGGGAAGAAAATGACAAAGACTTTCAAGAAAAAGAAGAGAATCACACAAGAAGATTTCTTCAGGATCAAACTGCAATGCTTGCTGAAGTGGGGCAAAATGCAAAAGAGCGACCTGGCTCGAAATCTCAATGTGTACAGAATGACAATAGAAAAAGTAATCATTTTTGTGTGAATACCCTGGGCTTATTGAAATTTATTAGATCGTTGAAGAGTTTTCATTTGCGCTGGATTTATCATGCTTTGCTCATCCAAAAAAAATCAGTAAAGTTGTCATTAAACTGAGGAAATTCCTTCTCGAAGTCAGCCAACAGCGATGCATTCTCCTCTCTTATAAGCTCTTTAAATTGTATGTGAAGCAACTTCAAGGCATTGAGCAACATATTGAGTAATCACCACCTTTATGATCGAAAAGCCTAATCTATTCCAATATCAGAATCGCGAAAAAATTGCATTTATTTTTCATTCCTTACATGCAAATTCTCGAGTTTCAAGGCAGCCAAAAGTACCTCAAGAAAATCAGGAAGATTTTCACCTACCAAAAGATCCAGGAGTTTATCAACCAGTACTAAGCCTAATTTATTCAATTTCTCACATGTTTTATAGAAAAGCCGTGGTGCAAATCGTTGATACTTACCCAGATACCAACCGCAGCCCAGAAAATATCAAGAAATTCCAGAAAAAATTACAAGAGCCGATCGATCTTCAAGCAAAGATAAAGGAAATATTAATAAGTAACTTCATTGTTATGACCGTGCTTTGATTTTACATGAATAGGCGAGAAACAGACTGTTGATAAGATTATAAAGGAATCTGATGAAATTTTAAAAGATCCAAACCTGGTAGCTCTTGCAAACTTACAGCAAAACCCCAAAGAGAACCAAGAAAACATTAACATTAATCTCATCAAAACGAACAGCCGAGATCAATCAGATTTTTCTGGATCAGAGGATATTGATGAGAGACCAGGAGCTCCAGTACTCAAGAACATAAACATCAAAAGCACACCTTTCCGCCGCAGTCAAAATCCCCAGACGGAATCTCAACACGATACAAGCGGCCTAAATAAGCTTGCCAGCTTAACTTTCCTGGAGGAACAGAGATCGGCCGATTCATCTGGTGAGTCTGATGATGACGACGATGAAGAAGAAAAGAACGATGACTTGGACGAAGACGAAGAAGTGAAAAACCTTGAAAAGCGACCAGAGCTCTTCTCAGCCTTGAAAGTAAATGCTCAATTGCATCAAATCTGCGCAGAAGAATTCGATGATTATGTTCCAAGATCGAAGTTCTCAAAATTCAGCCCAAAGAAAGCGAGAGCCAATCAAAGGAGCTTCACCACAGCTTACGTTCCAAAGAAAGTATATGAGGATGAGGACGATCCAATGGTTGAGCTTCCAAAATCCAATTCCGCATCAGATATCCATTCTCTGAGTCAGAAAAAGGAACCTCTTGAAGAAGAGGAGGAGCAAAAATCACACGTTCAACTGGAGATTCAGAAGACTTTATCAAGAGGAAGCCCAGCGAGAAGCAAAAGATCATCAAAAAGCGTTTCGGTCTCCTCAGTTAACCTCTCCATCTCTTGCAAAAAATCTGGGAATGCTCAGAAGGTAACAGAAGAGAAAGGAGGTAAATTTCCTTGCATTGAGATCTTTGGCTCAATTTGAATACATTAGGTCTATACGAAAAAGTCTTCGAGATCTGCTATGACACCAAAAAGAAGTGGGATCTCGTGAATAATAAACCTGAGCTCAAAGTCTGGAAAATTAGAGTAAAATTATTGCTTTGTTGATTGGAATCTGATAATAACTTCTTCATTCTAGCATGAAGGAAGTCCAAACTTGCTTATCAGAGGGTGGGCGATTATTCACGATACTTCTACTCATACAGTTTTCAAAATGATACACAATGACGCGATTAGAAAGAAATGGGATACTGTGCTTGCTGATCCTAAAGTTATTGATGTAATCAACGATAATACAGACGTCTTCTATTATCGATTCAATGTAACGCTTTACTTTATATGGCACAATTGCTAATTAATAATATTAGGCTCCTTTCGGAATCACTGATAGAGATTGGGTGACACTCAGAACCTTCAAGAAGGACTACCCTCAGAAAGATCATTATATTATTAGCTTCGAGAGCTTCGAACATCCGAAAATTCCTCCAATTAAAGGCGTTATCCGAGCTCACACATACATTGCCGGGTATGTCATCAAGCCTTCTGAAAAGAATCCGAAGGATTGTGAGATTTATCTCATTACGCAAATTGATATCAAGGTAAATTTTGATTATTTTAGTGTAAGGATGTTTACTAATCTTTTCCAGGGATTAATCCCGAAATTTGCTTTGAATTGGGGAGCTGCGAAGGGACCACCAGACTGGATTAACAAGCTCAAAAAAGCATGCCAAACTCTCGGAAAGACTCTGTAAACAAGCGGATAGACACAAGGAATAGTTCTAAAATATATGTTTATATCAAAAATCTGTTTACTTTTGTATCAACAAGAGCTTATGATTCTGAAATTTCATTTCATGAGTTCAGGAGTTTTGTAACTTTGTGTTATCTGCAAATAAGGGAACTACCTCTTTGATTCTATCAAATATTGACTATTCAAGACTTGTGCTTTTAATCAATTGTCTTAACTTGCTTGTCTAAGAAACTAAGCCCAATAAACTTAATATAAACTTAATTGAGCTTAGGTTTAGCCGAACCAGAGGTATTTGATAATCATTATCAGATGAACTTTAGGCATTTTTATTATTTGTCATAATTCTAGGATAAAGATGCGAAAATAATCGACTTTATCTGGGAAACTTCATTTTTAATTGTTGTTTCTTCTATAATATCGCTCAAACCGTTTGTTCTCTCTAAGCTAAGGCAAATTTATTTTTTTGTAAAAAATTTTACATCTCATAGTATTGATCATTACTCCAACTACGAATATCATTGAAGCGAAACGCTTTTTCGGCGTGAAGCCTAGAATTTATCTGAATTGATCAACTATCTTAATGATTCGACAACTTGCTGGCAGGAAGTTACTTCTTTCATTCAGAATTCTAGAAAGTGCCACAAAATGACCGTACCAAAAATCAACTCGAATGGCAATATTTCAAGACGAGTATGGTATGGTATATATCCGACCGTGTGATGATTTTCAGAGCAGTTCAGCAACTATTGCAACAATAAATAAAATGGCTTTTAGCATCTAAGAATCGATTTCAGAATATTACAAAAGCTTAACAAGGATATAAGGATCTCGAAACTAGGCAACATAACTTACTCTAAATACTTATGGATCCTATGAATTGAGGCATAATCGAAAGCTTTATCAATAGATTTCTTCTTCCTCGTCCTCTTCACTATCTTGTTGTTCATTCTGCAAAGGTGGGTACACAAAATAGTCTTCATCATCATCTGCAACTCCAACTGGAATAGCATTGTTTTCGCTAGGCGGTATTTTTTGTTTTATCTCCTCCATTTTAATGATCGCAATGTCTAAGTCCGTAAGGAATAGAGCATCTTTGTTAGGGAATTTGAGGTCTAACTCATAAATTCGATGTAGTATTTGGACCAGGTCAAGTTCTGAAGTTTCATCTGAATTTATTGTACCAACATGAAACTTGTGAACATCGATTTTATTAATGATTTTCAAGAGACATTCACGATAAAATGAAAGAAGAAAGGCGCATACTTCAGAGTCTCTTTTTTCGAGCTCATCCAGCTGGCCGAGTAAAAGTGACATGCTTGTTTCGAAGCAAAAGCCTTGGTTTAATTCTTCAGTAATCGCTCGAATAGCAAAGCCGAGAGAGGCAATGAAGAACTCAGCTTGTGCAACTTGAGTTTGCATTTTTTAGGTTAATATAAGATTATAATTGATACATTGGCAGAGCCTTTTTATATACTGGTATCCAAAACTCTAGTAACTCGTTAGATTTGCACTGGTTCACTATTCTATTAATTTGAGCACGGCCTAGAAATTTCGCGAAACTCTAAAATCCACTCGGACTAGGAAGGACTAGGAAGATACAAATAAAATCATGAAGAAAATGAAAGACACAGAGCAATGTCAACCTTCAAGGTCAGTGAGGACCCCTTGGAATAGAACAGAAAAATCAAAATCATTCGAGCTCGATACTGCATACAACGAATGATTATAACAAAATTCAACGCTGATTGTATTGAAAATCTAGGCATTGAAAATTTGAACTTTGGCGGGCACCAAAGAAATGGAAATAAGTTGTAAGTAAATGTTACAGATACGTGGATCCAAAATCTGTGCTGCTGCCAAAGCGGTTTATGCTCTCTTAGCATGTTAATTATTCGTACCTGGGTCCTTTATCCTAGCTTCAATTATATTTATATCGTTTCTTTCGAAAAATGATGACTTTGCAATCTGCAATTAAATTTCCCATTTTAAACCTTACATCTTTTGGGAATTGTTACTTCATTGACAATACTTTTGAGAAAACCTTCTGTCTATTATCATTTTTCTTGACAAAATCGTTGTAGAGGATCAGGACGCTTTCTATGCAATGAGCAGGCCTAATATATATAACTTTTCAAAATTGACTGTCCATACGAGTTTTTGTAAGTATTTTGTATCTGAGTTTCTTCGTGCCTCCATTGCTATGAAAGAATGCGTGTAAGAAGGTCTTTAGGAGATTATTTTTTGCAGTTTTCGTGCTCCTTGAGATAATTTCGCTGAAAATTTAATTCTTAGCCGATATTCTTTGAAAATCCATACGAAATAAACCCACACGGAATGCTGCTATTGGGAGCACACATGCACATACCTTTTAACGATAAATTTGAAAGAGCTCAATTTGTGTGCCGAATTTCTAACTTAATAAAATCGCCTTGTTTGTAGGCTAATCGATTTCTGAATATCTGCTTCCAATCAATTGTTCAGTTGGAATATTCTTAACTATTCAGCAGCTCTTGCAGCGATAGACGAAATGGCTTTTAGACATCTAAGAATAATTTTACAGAGGTGTAATGAGAACAGATTGAGGTTGAGTAGCAATAGACTAGGGGAAATTATTGCAATTTCATTTCCAATACTCAGAAATTTACGGAATAGGGTCCTTAAAGGAAATAGAAAACCTGCAATTAATTTCAAAAACCATTAACTAACCTCTAAAATACTTATGATTACCGGATTTCCAATGAGTTGATATAAAAAAACACTTTACCAACCAATGCCTTCTTCCTCACTCTACAGCTCTTAACTTCGTAGCATTTTAGCACCACTTTCAATAATTAATTTTGCAAGGGTGTTTTTTGAGCTAGCTTTTACCTCGTCGAAAGATTTGACTCGATAGCGTTGTAACTTGAGGTTGTCTGAGTCCTGCATTTTTATGTAACGAAATTGTTCCTTTAGATGTTATTTCCAGCTATTTTAGACCAAATATATTCCTTTTATCTGATTGTTTTCAACAACAAGCTATCTCCTACTTGCCATAGTAGAATCAATAAAAGTTAGAGCGCAAATGGGAAATATGGGATATGTAATCAATAAAATATATGTGCATTATTATTCTTATAGCAGGTTCAGCAATATAGAAGCAATATTAAATGAGTACTATTACCAGGAAAGGGGGATTGATTAACAAAGAAGACTTACAATAAGCTTTTTCAAAAAAATCATACCAGCAGTTAAATTTGACCCAAAATTCTTTAAAAACTCGCATGTACGACTAAGAGTTTAGCTTACTTGAGTTACGTGATGACATTGAATCGGATGATAACCCCGAGATAGATGATATGTCAGAGCATTCTGCCAGATCAGATAGGTAAATAAATTCATTTTCGTCAAAATCATCAACTACCATTGGTTTTACATTATCCTGGTTCTGATTCACGGACATTTTGTGTTTGATTTCTTCTGTTTTCTCTAGCTCTCGATCGCTATCATTAAGAAATATAATATCTTTTTCAGGGAAGTCGAAGTCAAGCTCGTAAATTTTCCTTATGATATTGATAATCTCAGTGTCAGAAGTATTATCTGACTGTATCTTTTCAAGATGCAGCTTGTACACATCGATCGCTTTAATGAGACCCAAGAGAGGCACACGAAACATCGAAAGAAAGAATGCGAATTTTTGGTTTTCATGTTTCAAAGCGTCAAATTGACAAAGCAAGACTGAAAGACTACTTTTCGAACAATATCCTTGGATAACTTCCTCAGTGATTAATGCAAAGATTCTTTTGAGGGAATCCAAACTTGTTGTAATTTCCATTGTATGAATTAGGCTATTATTTGTTGTTGTTTACTCTTCTGAATAGAGATTA
>ENA-UOTZ01002365-UOTZ01002365.1-compost-metagenome-genome-assembly--contig:-NODE-2365-length-10008-cov-6.993656_pt1 | contig 10008 bp, 7 predicted proteins | sample MGYA00238144_ERZ746983 | MGnify/ENA primary metagenome ERZ746983 (study PRJEB28759, sample SAMN06268863) | compost metagenome | isolation source: single cell | place: USA: California, Emeryville, Joint...
TCGAGTGAAAAATCAATTATTGCATAAATTTATCTCGAACATATCTTCACAATCAAGAGGTTTCAACCTGTGTTGTAGGATTAGATCCTGCTAAATTTTCCTGTTGCTCTTCAGTTTGTATTGGAAGACGTTGTAGGCAATTGAGATCAGCTCGTGGCTTGGGCGGTATCGAAGCAGTTTGACGTCTTCCGCTTCGTTGCAGAGCTCGAGGTGGTCGAGGATATTAGTGGAGATATTGGTTGTCTCGATCAAGTGCTCTTCGTCCTGAGTGACGATTTTTATGCAAAATTCAACGTAGTCCATGATGCAGCTGATAAGAGGTTGATAAGAGTCGCTGTTATTGTTAATTTTGATCAAGTATTCGTCATACTCAGATAGGAGATTAACGACTAACCCTTTATCGTCTGGGAACTTGGCAGAAAATTTCACCAAGATAGATATGACTGACTCAATCTTATTTATCCAATACTCGATATAAGTGGAATCTGTTTGTGAATTAGCAAAATTCTCCTTGCTAATCTCAATGAACTTTTTATTGATAATCGCATCACGGAGCTCGTTAATCAGCTCCTGGAAATTTATCTGCTTGAGCACATTAGGATCGTAATGATTAGACAACATCAGGAGGCTTTTCCATTTGAGTATATGTGAGAGCTCATTTGCATTAACTCTCTTAATCAATTCCGCTACGTTCGTCTCGACGCTTTTTCCGAGGCCGCTCTTGATAGCATCGTAAAGCAGCACGAGATATAACTCAAAAGCAAATATGTACGATTGCTCATCGCGGACCGATGTGAACAATTTATCGATTTTCCACTCGATAATCGTGGCCGCCAGATCCAGGACCTCAACGAGGATCTGCCCGAAGATAGCCTGCTTTTCTTTATCATCCCCCACGGTTTTCCTCACATGGAAAGTACTGAATATCAAGCAAATGAGGATTTCCTGTTTGAATCTGATTCCGCCATTCTCGTCCTGCTCAGAGAACTTTTGAATAAACCATGGTTGCTGAAACAGTGCAAAGATCGCGCTACGCTGTTTTTCTTGTACCAGTTCCATCGAGAGCTCGATTATCATGGTCAAACAGCTGAAATACACAAAATATTTCGTCGTCTGGTTAGTTACGTTTCGATTTGTGAGCTCGAAAATACGCAACACAAGGAAAAGTTTCAAACTGCTATGGACGTTTCTCGCCGCTACAAGAAAATTCAACAACACTGGATTCAAATCCTTCTTGTAGGCGACTTTTCCCAACAGATCGAGGAGATCAAGCGCGGCTTCTTTAATCACGACGTTCTTCGAGTGCTCTGACAGGAGGAAGTACCCAGCGTCGCTTTCAGCGAAATTGAGCATTTCAAAAAACGCGCTGAATAACGGAATAACATAATCGACTTCCATGGAATAGAAATGAGTGTTTTTGATGATGAAATCGTAGAGGATGTTCGTATAAAGCTTCTCAATCGCGAACTTCCCGCCCTCGAGCTCAAAAACCAAGCTCTTGGTCCCCATTTGTGCGAGCAAGTCCTTTCCGTTGTGTTCTTTAAACTCTGATTTTAATGTAAGACCAGCTACGATCACTGAGATAGGGAAGCTGATGAGCGAGACCTGCGTCCGGATCTCGAAGCTCGATATTTTGGAGATAATCGTCGGGAGCTTAGGGAAAAACAGGTTTGTTAGCTGGATGATCAGAGGCTTTAGGAGGAAACTGAGAGACCCGTTGCCTTCGAAGAAGTAATCGGAGGTGTACAATTCGAAATCATCGTTCAGATACTGGTAGTATATCTTAATGAACACTTCTATTGCATTTCGAGCGATATCACGACTTGAGTGCGAGACTAAATCCGAAATGTTGGTGAAGATTTCGAAGATAGTGTAAGAAACGTCCTCCTCATTCTCGTTTGTTCGGGACTGGAGGTATAGTTTGACTAAAATGTCGCTAAAGACGGTCAACCGCTCGTAGTGAAATTCCGGGATGATGAGCATTTTGTTGAATTCTTTGCTGTATTGAGTAAGAAACTCGACGTTTGAGTTGTAAGGGAGATAAGAGAGAAGTTTAATAGCGTTGAGTTGGAGTTCGAAGTCGGGAGAGGAGATATCTTGAGCGATGGTGGGGATGAGCGAGCCGTAATCGACGTCAGGGAGTTCTTTAAGCAATGGGAAGGCTGCGAGTCGGATATTACGGTGAGGGCCATTTTGGAAGGCTTCAATTATTTGTTTTTTGTGTTTTCGGATGTCGTAGCCTTGAGAAAGAGAGATCGATAAGGACTTGAATTGCTCTAGAGCGCGTCTGAGATCGCTCTCGCGAATAATTCCTTCCATCTGCTGAGCTCTGGCATTTCCTATCATGATTTAATTCTTAATTTTGTTGTTTTAGTTTGAATTAACGATAATTGACACTATGTATCTATTGTTCTAAAGTCGATGGAGTCGATTGGTTATTGAATAGAGAAAAGACTGGCTTGATGTTTCAAGGCAATTTAACGTTTTTGAGTTGGTTTGAGGTTGGAAAATATGGAGAATAAGTTAAAAATCTACATTGGAGTAAGAAATATTGTATGAATTTAAATTTGGCGAATTGAGTTGAAGAATAATAATTATTAAATATTCTTGGTTTAAGAATTTTTGAAACAATTTGGAAAAAAACTTGCCGGTATTTTAGGTTAAACTGCCACGAGTTTTTGAAATAATGTAAAAAACAGCTAAAGCAACGAAGAAAAATGAATCTCGTAAAAGTGTAAACTCCAGCATTAAATTGTATTGGTCAATAATATCCGATTCTACTGAAAATTATGAAAAAAGTATTCTCAATCCTCTAAATGCAAGGAAAAAAGTAATAGAGTGAAAAGGAATTAACTATTTCTTAAAAGATCATAGATAAATGATATTCTCTCAGATAATGTCTTAATATCTCTATTGAAAAATCTTAACTCATTATAAAATAATACTGCGACCCAGTATCTTTAGAAGAGTCAGTCAACAAAGACATTATTATTTAACCTAAACTTAGGTCTGAGTCCTGCAGTTGATCACAAGACTATTGTTGAGTTTACCAAAAACATCTACTAGCTCATACTATAATTAATACTCTCAGTACGGGAGTGAAATAAGTTACTCTAAAACGAGGATCTGTTAATTTTGAAATACTCATAGGAAGCACTTTATTATTGAATTAGAGTCCCTGGAAGTTTCAATATCTATCTCATCAAAATCACATACTTATAGTTCATGAACGAAAAGGTCTGCAATCATCATCACATTCGACTATCTCACTTGATAACTATTAAATATCCTGTGGTATCAATTTCTATAGCTCTATCTCCATTAGTTTTCAGTTCATAATTTTTGATTATCTTATATACTGCTATGAATTGTAACTTTCAAAGTCTTTTACTACTACTCTTCTTCTTATTCAAAACTCCTTCATATAAGCTAGAAAACGCAAAATTTCTAGATATCAGTAGCCCTTTCGCTATTAGCTCAGGTTTGTCCGAATTATCATCCAGCACACCTTAAAAAATAGTGCAGCATCCCTTTTTCTTCATATTCCTCTCCATCTCCTCTAGAGTTTTCTAAATTGATAATCCCCCTTCATTAACAACTCAACAAAATTTTAGCGTACCTGATGCTTTTGTTTGAGCTCCTCGGCTTCAGCTTTCTTCTTTTCTTCCAATCTTCTCTTTTCTTCGTCATGTTTTCTCCTAGAAATCACAAACATTTTCAATTCATTCGAATTTCCTTTCAATTACTTCATCTCCTCCATTTTCGCTTGCTCTTCAGCCTTTGCCTTCTCCAAGTCCTTCCTTGCTTTGTTACTTGCGTTCTCTTCCTTCTGTTTCTCAGATCTGAGCTTGTCAATCTGCATAGACATCCATAAGCACATTTCTTCGACAAACCATATCATACCTGTTCATCCTGTAAGGCTACTTTTTGCTGAAGAGCCTTGATTTGTTGATTGTAGGTTTCTTCTTTTTTCTGGAAATTAACGGTCTCGTAAGCACTCTTAGTTTCATCTTGAGTTTCCTTCTTTCTAATAGTGATAAAGCCCTTTATTACCTTTATAGGTGTTCGCAGCTTACCTAATGCCAATCATAAGAATTTGATGTGCTCCTTTTAGGAAGTGATCAAGGAAGTTCACGAGAATCTCCGTCTTGGTGATCGATACAGGCCCTTGCTTATCATACTCATTAACGATCCTGGTAGGCAGTAGATTAGGCATTTTGCTCTGAAAATGAGTTTTTTGTACTCAAGCACGTCATCAATGAACTTATCGACGTTGGTTGCGTCATAGAATCCCAAGTTCATATTGTCTCTCATTGGCTGAGCTAGCTTTTCCAAGAGTTCTTCATTAAGCCTGCATATAGGAGGGAGACTATTTATCAGCTACGAGATGGTTTCTAGAGGGTTTACACAGCAGCGTCTTGCTCATTTTTTTCAACGCAAAGCTTTTCTTGGTCATCGATAAACGCCTTAATTTCGTTTTTGTGATGGTCAACTTGCTCGCTTCCTTCGACTGCTGCGGTGATCTTATTAAATTTTTCAAGTGTGCCATCTCTAATATTCTAAAAGAGGAAAATTCCCATTGTGATAAATCCCTTTGAGAAGTGTTTCAAATGATACTTTAAGGATATGGTAAACGCCTTGAAGGTCCTGATGCTCAGCAACCTTGAAGAAATACTCATTCAGAGCATAATTATACAGCGTTTTCGCTTCTTCCAAAGCGTCTTGGCATTGTCTTTCCACTAAATGCTCCCATCTAACCCCGTTTTAGTTATCACAGTTGAAAGCAAAGAAAACCTACGCTGAGGAGAGATTTTGTGCTTTGCCAGCGTTAAGCGCGTCAATATATGCCTCGATCACGGACATCATCATGTGGATGTTGAGATTAACGCCTTTCAGTTGCTTTGGGCTCACTTTCGCTACAATCTTCTCACGTAAAGCGCTTAATTGCTGAAGGAACTCAGGCCTCAACTGGTTATCTGCGAGGGTATTGAGTCTTTGAAGGAGCTGCTCGTCCTGAACGGGCTTGGAGACTGTCAGGCAGTCTCTGTCTTTGAAGTAGTTGAGCAGAGCTTGTCGGACTTTTTTGTTATTTGCGCTGGCTCTCATAAATGTTGCTTGGTCCGTCAACGCATTTTCTAGATACTGCGATGGAGTAATAGGATTTCCTCTCGAGTCTTGGATCTCAAGCATGAAATCTCTGAGCAGCCAGATGAATTTTGGTGTGTAATAAGGCAGGACCTGCTCGGTCGAGACGCCGCCTTCAGCTGTTAATTGAATATAGTTGGCGAACTGCGTAATCAACGAGAGATCGTTAATAGCGTTTTCATCGAGCGTTCCAAACGAGTTGTACATAATAACGCTGGAAATCAAAATCGCAAGAGAAAAGATCTTGGCGTCATGGGCTGGCGATCTTTTTGTACTGTTTGCGCCTTCGGTATCTTATCGGAAAGGTTATAAGTAAGCACCGTTCATCCAACAAAACTCTTATTTACCTATAAAGAAGACATACAAATTGTCTTTTTCGAGGTAGACCGGCTGACTCCAAAGCCAAATTCCCTCAGTGCAAGCTCCGTTGGTCGAATCAACAGTAAACTAATACGAATTAAGCATATACATTTTCAAATGAGAAAGATGAATACTCCTTTGCCTTTAAGGTTTAACAAACGGTTCAATAAGAAACTTTTTCCAGTTCGATATTTGCCCGAAAGAGTCACAAAGGCTACGTTTCCCTTATATTGACTCAATTCCTAAACATCGTTTTAGATATTGAAACAAACGCGCTTTAATACGTCGAAGGCCTCCAAGTTGAGACTGAATTTGCCGGATTTTGCATCCGCTGTTACAATCTGAAGCGGTCTGCCGAGGCTGCAATCAAATAGCTTAGCTAGTTTGCCTTCTTTCGTCTCAGCGGTGGTATTCGCATTGGATGTTGAACCTTTGTTTCTGAAATCCTCATTGTATCTTTGATTGTATGCTCCACCGTCACCTTGAGTGCCACGGTAGTCTTTATTGTACTGCTGAACCGTGTTCCTTAGGTCGGAGGCTCCGCTGAATCTCATGTCTTGATCTGAATCACCATCAACCTCTCCGTTGAGGAAATTATTCCGAATAGTGTTTGTATTGCGGGATTCGTTGATTGGTGGTCGGTCTGATCCTAAATGATTACATAAGGGTAAAGTTCAGCGCGTTGAGGTGTCTGGTTTACTGAAATCTTGACCGATGCTTCCCATTGTTCCTCTTCCTTGATGCATTTGGATAGATGAGAGTACGATGTTCTATGGTAATATGTAACAATAATTAATTTATGGGATTTAATTAATCGATGCAATTCTAAGATACGTTTTTGTCATGGTTATCATGCGTAAAAAACAGTTTTTCAAAGAAGGTTGGAATAGATGCATAAAATTGACAATTTGGTGGTTAACGAGGGCATTTCCAAAGGAAGCCGTGAAATTTTAAGGTCTGTCACAGGTAACTTTTGCTTTGAGATTGGCTTGTGAATATGAGATTTTAACAAGTCTGTTGTTGGCAAAAGGATATATCAGCAATGCAGCAATTTTCTGTTTTGTAGAGGCTCTCAGAAATATTCTTCAAATTTACTTGAAAATATAGGGATAATATCAGAAATACGTTTCATTGGTAGCATTAATGCAAGAGTCAAAATTGGTTGGACTCTGTATGTAGCTAATCTACTCTGTGTTTCATTGTAATTTTATATATTATGGATACTGTTTGAATTGAACTTAGATGATGATTTAATGCATCATTATGCCTCCAAAAAGCATACTGACTTTGAATCTCCTAAGATTTTTTAGGCAAGTAAACAGATTTGAATGATTACCATATCCTTCATATATTATTTTCCCCGACTTGAAGTCAATTACTGGCACACTTGATCCCCATGCTATACCAATCATCTGTCCATCTGAACTCCATTGTACGCAATCTACAGCACCCATTGTTTTGCCTAAGAGACGAATGAAGTGTCTTGTCTATGCAATTCTTACCATCCTTAGAGGGACGCTCGAAAATTTTAACAACTTGCGAAATTCGTCGATCATAGATGCATACTGAGCCAGCAGTAGTCCCTGCCGCTACCAGATTACCATCACTTTTGCAAATTTCGATTCGAGATATCCGATTCCCTAGCAATAGGTTTTGTCATCATAAATTTCTCAAATCCTCACCCTGAGTCCCACGACGACCAATTAACGCTACTTCTTTCGGAGAACCTTTCGTCAAGAGTTGACCTTTTACTAAATCGAGATGATTTAACATTTTTCCATAGCCTGCAAATAGTGTGGGATCTCCTTCTAATGTGCTAAATCTGCAATGCGGAGAATAAGCTTAATAATTGATATGAATTAGACGGCTCTCTAACGGTGGATTACCTCTTGATGGGAGCTGCACACTATGGACATAGCTGCTCGTATCGATTTCCTTGAGCAAACAAACGCCCTCATCATCGACGGACGCAAAATATTTGCCTTCTAAGTCGATATCGAAGCTTGTAACACATCCTTTTCAATTTATCCTTTGATTGATATACACGAAGCAAGTCTTACCACTTTCTTTGGGCCATTTTGCCTTTCGAATCAAATGGACTTTAGAGTCACTGGTCATTAGGTTGTTCGCTCCTAATGTGAAGAGATGATAGTGGATTTTCTTATGAACAGGAATAGTCGCAAAGATATTTCTTTTGGAATTGTAAGCAAAGTCGACGATTTCGCTGTCTTATAACAGAATCCATTAGAAACTAAAGTGAGGAAAATATTTTACATTCGGGTTGTTCTGGCTCGCATTGAAAGTTGAAAATACCCCTCAGTCTGCTTTTGTTGGAACTCTCAAGTATTGCGAATGTTAAGATTGTGCTCCCCTGGTAGAAATAGACGAGAAAATTCGTTGTTGGGACACTTTTGAGATCAAAACTAGATCCCCACTCGAGAACTTATTGACGATAATACTAATGAAAAAAAGGGATAAATTCAGAGCTTTACATGAGTTGAGTTTATACTCGGTTTCATATTTCTGGTTAGATTTTGTATCAATCATTCTAATCTTGCTATAGGAGCTCCAGGCTATCATAGGGGATGGCTGACCTAAAAATATGTATATTTTTTTTCAAATAAGGGAGGGTTTGGATTCAGTATTTCATCGAAGATGAGGGTGAAAGATGGATTATACAAATTACCTGCGTCTATTTTTGAGCTTTTCATCGGCGAGAGCTGATGAATCTTTTCTTTTCCTTCAAACCTATCTTGAACATGGGCGCTTTTAGCAAGTTTTAGCCCTTCTTCCTCTTTTCCTCCGGATCCAAGAGAAGTAACTCCTTTGAGCTCATTTATCGTAGGGAGTGTTTGCTTGTCCCTGCTCACTAATCTCAATATTGTTCTTGCCAGCTCCTTTTCTTCTCTGAACGCTTTCAAAAGATGGTTTTCCACAGCTAGATCATATTCATGCCCATTGGCTGTCTTCTTCGCACGCAGTTTTTCAATTTCATCACGGTTTATCCCCTTCAATTGCATCACTGACATCCCAAGCGCAGCGAGTTCTTCAGAGATATCTTGAGACGTGAATAACTCAGCAGAATCATCTTCATAAGAGAGCATTTCTACAGTTGGATCGTAAGCGTTTATCCAGTATCCCAACCAATACTTTTGAGTTTTATTGGAATAATAAATATCCTCCATGCTTATGGATGCTCCAAATCGTCTGATGTTTAGCTCTTTCCAGAAGATCTCGAGATCAGTTACCACATCTTGGATGATTTTATGAATGTTTATATCTCCAACATGAAGTTTGGACTTGCTTTTATGCAATACAAGCTGAGTTTTAAGCGATGTACAATGGAGTGTGGCATAAGCCAGCGTGTTCTCTTCAACAATGAAAGAATTGATTAAGACTATTTCGGGTTGAGTGGAGCACAAGTAGAGAAGTTCTTGTAAAAAGAGGGTGGTTATTGCATCACGTTCTGGGCCAGGTGAGCTCAACTCGAGGACCTTGATAGTGTGAAGCTCATAGGTTAGCTTAGATTTTGCCACGAAGAATGAAGTTATGTGCTCGTAGTTGATTCTCTCTGAGATTAGGTTTATATCCGTATAGCCAAGGCTTAATCTGATGGGAATTCTTTCGGATGGTTGGGTAGGTGAGCCAAATATATTTGTTCTAGAGAAAAAGGCCATGTCTTGTTCTAGATATTAATTTATTGCTTTTCTATCGAATGACTTCTCCTTTTGTGTATAAATTAATTAGAAATAATGTAGCTGTCAGAGAAAGTTATCGTGGTACAGCTTTTGAATGATGCGTCCGCCGATACACCGTACGTATTCTAATTAAGTCAGGAAAATTTTCTGGGCCAGTGGAGCTTTCATTACAATGAAAACTCATTGAAATTAAGTTAGCTTTTCGCTTGCCATGCTTTCCTCCTCTTTTACTATTCTAATTGAGGTCCCAATAAATGATGAAACCCCAAAAAGCGGTTCATTAGAACAAAAAGACCTTCATTAGAATCAATACGACCGTGGAAGTTGGGAGTAGATGAGCTCTTCGTAGATAGAATTTCAAAACAGCAAAACAAAAAAGCGAGAACAACAGAAAATTGCTTTATTGATTGCTATTCAACGGAAGAATTTTGGTTGTTTATTTATTCATGCGCTGAAGCTTTTTGGGGAGTCCTCAAGGTGAATGAGTATAAAGACCTAATAATAAATATCGTCTTCCATCATTTTCAGCATTCTGAAAGATAACGGAAAGCTTACAATACATTACTGTAGGAATATTTTTCCCCAGGCCTTCACTCAAAACAAGACGAATTGTCAGCTGTGAGCTGTTGCAGACAGTTCAGAGGCGATATATAAATCTGATGAAAAGTACATCAGATTCCTATTTGAATTCGACTGATATATAAAGAGGTTACCTTTTATTCATTATTATAATTTTCATCAGAATAAAAATGGAAAGCAAAATCGTTATATCAAATAACGCCGACAAGACATCCGATGTTAAGAA
>ENA-UOTZ01002367-UOTZ01002367.1-compost-metagenome-genome-assembly--contig:-NODE-2367-length-9996-cov-29.559431_pt1 | contig 9996 bp, 6 predicted proteins | sample MGYA00238144_ERZ746983 | MGnify/ENA primary metagenome ERZ746983 (study PRJEB28759, sample SAMN06268863) | compost metagenome | isolation source: single cell | place: USA: California, Emeryville, Joint...
CCAGCTTCATATATTTACCAGCGTCAAAGCAATGAATTTGAACTCAATTATTTTTCCAGCGCCTAAGTCTTCTTATTCCATCGAAATGCTTCAAGGAGAACTCATCTGGATTCCCAAATACAGCAAAGAAACCACACAGCCCTCTCAAAATGAAAACAGCTCTTTCACTATCTCACAAGAGCCTTCGATTTCAACAATGATCAGCAATGAATCGCATAAACTCAAGCCTAAGGACCCTGGCACCGCTTTGAAAGTTGTCAATAAGCAGGAATTTGACATCGAAACAGATCCATTCACCACAATTCCAACAAACCAGGGCTCTCCGAATAAACTTAATCGGGTAAGAGGCAAGCATATCCCTCCGCCTAGAGCAGTAAAGATAAATCCCCGTTACGCATACTCAAGATTCGAGCACAGTCAGCTTATTGAAAGCAAAAAACTCGATCCTCACTTCGATTCATTCGATGAGATAGAAGTAAATGCCTCAGTTCCAAACGAATATACTGAAGAGAATTTTGGAGATATAAACGAGTTTGAAGAAGTTGACAAATTCTCTAAAGTAAACTATTCGGTGTCCTCAGGGATCAATATAAAGCCGTTGCCGCTGAAGACTTTGAAAAGCAGAAAGGATTTATCTCATAGAGGCAAGGAGGAACGCGTCACAATAGAACCTAGTATCAGCGCAAGCTCTTTCAGAACTGCATTGTTAAGCAAAGGCTCAGAGCAGTGGGATTTCTCTTCGCCTACGTTAGTTGCGAAGCGCGATGCGAAGAAATTTTCGAATCCTTTATGGAATCTAAATAAAACTATAGACTTAGACACTCGGCCTAAGTTCCATTCAGCTATGAAGATACAGATGCAGCCTCTTTACGAGCCGGACTTGATCGATCAAAGAAAAACGCTGCCCTCTCGGACTGAATTAGACGCGTCTTTATGTGATGGTGAGCGGAAACTTAATATTCCTCAGCTATATAAGCATGAAGCTCGCAAAATTATCCCAAATATCGGCAAGCATGTCAAGCCTGCTTCTACGGCAGCCGTCGAGTCGTATATCCCTTGCCTATTGCTTCAGTCAGAAGTGCCTACAGATAAAATTTTGGTTTATTTCCATGGCAATGGAGAGGATATCTACTTAGCATACGAATTGGCATCTCATTTAAGAGATCACCTCAATGTAATTGATATTTCTTATTGCTGTTGGATTTAACGTTCGATTAGATACACACCCTGACCGTCGAGTACCCAGGCTACGGACTTTATAAGGGAGTTCCTGAGGAAGAAACGATAATGAAAGACGCTGAAGCGGTGTATGATTATTTAACAAACAAATTAAGCATCGAGCATAAAAACATTCTGGTTTGCGGTCGATCGATCGGCAGCGGCCCAGCGACCTACCTCTGCTCACAGAGAGAGGTCGGCGCGTTGATTTTAGTTTCTGGCTTTACCTCCATTCGTGCAGTAGTGAAAGATTTTGCTGGGAGCTGGGCGCAGTATCTTATCAAACAGCGGTTTAACAACGTTGAAGCCATAAAGAAAGTTAAGTCGCCCACTTTCATCGTGCATGGGCAAAGGGATAGGCTAATTCCTTTCACTCATTCAGAAGAGCTTCACAGTACCCTTATCCTCTTGGTGATCTGTTTGCTAACCTCTATTTCGTTAGGTCATTGCAAAGCGGTCAGCGAACTCGTATTGCCGAAGGAAATGGACCATATCGAATTCGATTTCTTCGAGGATCTTACATGTCACCTTAAAAACTTTTTCCAAAGATGCGGCATAAAGCTTAACCGGTCTGGCAAGAGAGCGATCTATTTCCCCAGAGTGCTATTTAGGACCCCAGATATGGTTTTAAGCAGCAAAAAGAAGTGCAAAATACAGCAGGCGGAAGCTCATGCGAAAAAAGTCAATAGTAAAAGTATGGTAGAACCTGCTGGTATTTCAATACAATAATAGTACTTACGAGTCATTAAAGCCTATTCATTTTTGTTTTTTAATAAAGTATTCCTTGATAGTCAAAATTTTTTATCATAGCCGTGTGTGCCATTTGCTCTGTTTAATTTCAACTTATGTAATTTTTATAAAATCTATTATGAATTATTAGTAAACCATGGGGAGTACGTCAAGAATAGCCTATTGTTAATTAATGTTGTCTATGCTTTCTAAAGGGGAATAGGACCGACAAAAACGTCCTTTTTCTGTTGCAAAAACAAGAATATTTCCTCCGCAAACTCTTTTGGGTGTTTCTTCTGAGCAGGGCCATAGTCTGCAAGTAGTTTCTTGTAAAAGTTTTTCCTATCTTCAGGATTAAGTTCATTTTTCATTCTTCTGTTAAAAAGATTCGTAATAGCAATTTTCTTGCGCCATATTGCGACTTTCAGCTCTTGATCAGGCGGAAGCACATGTTTTTGTTCCTCTTTGAGTCTTTCAGCGTCAGCGCGCTGGATCTCTTTGAGTTTCTTGTAATCAATATGGATTTCGGGGAAATAAGACCGAGTTTTCCTTGGCAAATAGAAGGAGTTTTTAATCCTTTGAATCGTCAGCTTTCTGACGAAGATATCGTCATCGTCGTTCTGCCGCTTCATGGATGTACTCACTGATCTGTGGATTTCTTTAGAATATTTTTTGCGATTCATTATATAGGCCGTCATTGATGCAGGATCAACTTTAGATTCAGGCTCATCGCCTTGCTTATCAAAAATAAAAGTTTCTCTTTGCTGAGTCGTTGGGCTAAATTCCATAAATGAGGATTTTTTACTCACGAAACCGGCTTCTAGAGGCATCTTCTGCTGCGAGGTTGGCCGAGACTCGAGCCTGTATGACGCTTGAAACCCGGCTCTTTCAGGCCGGCTTGCATTGCTCTAGAAGGAGTCGAGTCTGCTGATGCAAGTCTGTGTTCCAGCATACCATGAGACATTTGCCTTCGCATTTGCGAAGATGTCTGTATTGGACGCGGCGGCACTTGGCGCTCATCACCGATGTCGACTGACTTTCTCATCTGTGGCATCGTGCGATTGAAATCCATGCCTGCAATTGATGGGGTAAAATCAGAGGTTTTTCCTCGAGAGTGTTTGGCTGAAAAGAGATCTGGAGAGGTCTTTCGTTGCGCTTCAGCGAGAGACGAAGCCGCGAGTAAACTCGTTTGAGGGAGATTCGCTGCAGTTGAGATTTTAGTTTGAGTTGAGTTAACTCTGAACTGCCTCGTAAGGAGAAGTTGGTCTTCCGACTGGCTCTGAGAACGAAAGAAGCGTCTGATGATATCGCGGTCTTTCTTCGCGAAGCCTTTGCTCGAGTTTGCAAGTGTTTGGAGTTCTTTTCCATACATTTTAAACTAAATTTTATTTATGCAAAGTATTGGTTATTTGATACTTATTAGCAAATAGACTCCACAAAGACGCATATACTCAAATCTTTTCGTGAAATCCGACTACCTTCATTCTAATGTCTATTGAATAGAATCAGCTCTTTGATATGTATTAAATAATTAAGATTTTCTCTTTTTTTTCACTTGGCTCTGTACAGCACTACGACCAATATACGAATTTCCACACAAATTGACTTTACCAGAGCATTAAATCGAATTATACACATTATTTTCAGCTTTATTTAACTAGCCTTGGATAGATATATCATCATTATCATTAAGCCGCATGGCGCTTGCAAAATTCTCTCAGTCTCTCAGCAAACTCTTCGTAGCTCTTCTTCTTATCGGTCAGCGAGATTCTGAACCCTCCTTCATACAAAAGCGCAGTCGACGGAGCAAGCATCACGTTCTCTTCTTCCAGCAACTTTTGGCAGAACTCAGTTTCGTCTTTGATATCTTTGAACGACTCTTTTTTCAACAACACAATCGTAGAGATTCCGCCTTTCGCTGGGACATAATTAAAGAAGCTCTCAAGCTCCTTCTTGAAAAGAGCTTCAAGTATTTCCTGATTCGCTCTTAGTTTCGGAGCAACCACCTCTTTATAATACTCCGCAGGGACAGATGTTAGTATTTCTGGAAGCGCTGTCTGAAGGAAAGAAGGCGGGTGAAGCACAATTTGAGTAAGCGTCTGGCAGCCAGCTTTAATATCGCTCAAGATCTGGTTTTTGTCAAAGAATATCATCCAGCCTAATCTCCATCCTGGGGCCATATAGTTCGCTAAGCTTCCGACAAGGATGACTGGGATGTCCTTTGCGAGAGAGGTTAAAGAGACGAACTCAGAGGCGCCAAAGCAGAACCCACTGTAAGTCTCATCGACGACGAGAGGGATTTTATGCTTGTCAGCGACAGCGAGAATGTCTTCCAAGTGTTTGCGGGAATAGACTCCACCGGTTGCGCTTGCAGGGTTGTTAACCAAAATGAATCTGGTGCTGTCATTGATGAGGCTCTCCATGTGGCTGAGGTCAGCTTCCCAATCAGCGTCAGGGTTCAATTTGTAAACTCTCTGGTTGATTTTCAATGCTTTGGAGATCGAAGCTGCATAAGGGTAGGAAGGTCCAGGCATAAGGAAATTATCCCCAGGGTTACAGAAGGCTTTTAGGATGATATTAAGTGCTCCTGAAGTTCCATGGGTCAGGATGATATCTTCGCCGCTTACAGTGAGCTCAGGCGTCGAGTAGTGTCGAGCCAGAGCGTCTCTAGAGTCCTTTGTGCCGGTAGAAGGAGTGTATCCTGCAGTTCTGGGCATTTTAAGGACTTTTTGCACGGCAGCTTTCATGTTTTCATGAATCGGGAATTCTCCAGATAAACTTGGGTCACCGTTATGTAGACTTAAGAGAGGTTTTGAATGGCCTGCGGTTGGCTTGAGAGTTGCGATAATGTCTCCGTAAATGTCGTCAAGGTCTTCCGAGAACTTGGAAGGTTGAAGTGGATCCCATCCCTCAGTTTCCATTTTTGTTAGAGTGAGTCTTGATTTTTTTTTTATTAATATGGATTTAGTCAATTAAAGCATATCATTAAGCCTGTGATTTAGGAATCCATTTTTGCTGGATTGTTTCGAATTAATATAACAAAACTCTTTATTTCTATCCATTTTGTCCTTTAAAAACCTGATAATGGAGAGAGGATGTGTCCATATATTTGCAAAGAGCGTTAAAATAAGCTGTTTGATCATTCCCACGAGAAAAATCGTTTGGAAGGATCTTTAATTGAGATTTATAGCGTCAATTGCGTCCTTAGATTTTTTCAAAATACAGCGTATGTTGTTAAATTTTATGAGGTTGAAATCTGAATTTTGAAAAAATTGCGAACTGTATCGATGAGCAACCCTTTCAAGACGATCGAGCTAGTCATTAAATTTCTTGCTACTACGCCTGGTCGAGACAAAGTAAACATTCATCCGCTGGTTTAGCGTAAAATTCGGAACTAGACATGCAGAATTATCCAATATTCTACGAAATTTTTGAAGGCAGCGTTCCTTTTCCTCGCTGAGAAACGAAAAGAGGAAAAATTAAAAGGCATTTCGGAAAGATTCGGTGCGCTTAGTGTGAATATGTCGCTTACGAGAAAGGTAAGGCACCAGTGTCAGAATAGATCATATGTGAGCTGAATATCATTTTCTTGCGAATTTAGATACTGAGATTTGGCCGCCCGATTGGATGTGTTTCCAATATAATCAAGTTACTAAACGCGTATAGTAAGAAAACAGTCTATGTGGAACCTCGTAAGGAAAAGTCGGCTGCTTATGTATTTTTCAAGACATTGGAACTTATTTCTTCGACGCTGTACTTCTTGCTTGATCATATAATTTGGTTCGTGAAGGTAAGTTATTTTGTGAAGCGGAGGGGTTTGGATAATGAGTTGTGTGCGAATTGAATAGGTTGGAGTGATAAAGAAAGCGCCGTGGTATTCAAGAGTTGATTTTCTGTGCGAGTTTATGTGGCTCTTGGAATGTATCTTCGGTCTGATTCACAATTGCGTGAATATACATGTCATGCAGAAAGCGCTGTTACTAAAAGTAAAAAACCTTACCGAGGGTATATTCTGAATGATATGGTGTATTAATAGAGTCAAAAGCTTGGCACCTCGCATGAAAGAGAAGCATTTGAAGCAAATTCTGAATACACGAAGCAGATAGATGCCTGCCTTATCGATATTCTCAGAAATCTCATCGATTTACCTGTAAGTTCTCAGAACCAGTTGAAATGCTGATTAATTTCGGTTATCACAAGGTTTGTCTTGGATTCCTGAGGCCCGGGTTCATTAGCGAAGGGTACCAAGGTGCGCTGGGAGCTATTTCTTCTTACATCGGCTGCTATCAAAATTGGCCTTCCTCATAAATTAGTGCACGCAATTCATTAATAAATGTACTCATAATTCAACAAACTGTGGTTTTGGAGATATCGACTCGCACCAAGAGATAACGCCAGAATAATCCTAATTGAGCACAACATTCAAGCCTTTATTGTTTATTATTATTTTTTTTACGATATTAAGCAGATATAAATTCATGTGTTTGGTCTTGGGGAAATTTCATGTACTTATCACATTGCATTAAAATAACTGCTAATACTTTCCTTCCTCTACCGATCCGTATTGATAAATTTAACTTGGATGAGTTGGGTCTGTCTTTATGTAAAAAAATAAGCATACTATTTTGAAAGTGTCCCTATCATACCAGTACTTTAAAAAGTTATAGATAAATCAATGATGAATGCTGTGCAAGATATAGTTATAGTCTTGAATTAAACAAACTCTTGCTGCTTTCGATTAAAAAATTTCCTCTTTACAATCGCTCATCTCTCAGAACAGAGTTGGGAAGATGCGCTGCACCTTATCTGTGAGCAAACGGTCAGGAGTGTCGTCCACGATACCTGCAATCCGGATAAGGAATTCCAAAAACTCCGTGTAGCACATATTAAAATAGACGCCTGAATAAGAATTTGCAAAGGGTTAAAACAAAGCATACAATGCAAAATTTACTATAATTTTCATCTGAAAGCTCATCGATGATAAGCATCTTTGAAAGCGCGAAGCATTTAAGCACATCCGCATCAATCAAATGGACTTTCTTCAATTTCAGGAAACCCGATACAGATTTCAGTGTTACATATCCCGTCTCACTTGGCTTCAGCTCCGAAAACTGTCTTTTGATTTGCTCGATCCAATGCTGCAGCAGATTGTTCATTGTGACTGTATGAATTTTCTCATAGCGGTATCCCTCGTAAACATACTCAGCGGATTGGAATATCGGAAGGATGTCATTTTCCATGAATTTTTCAATCTTATCTTTTCCTTGGCCCTCAGTCGGGTATTTTTTTAGCGCCATCCTGATTATCAGCTCCACAAACTCAAATCTCAGCAGCGATTTTTCTTTAAACCCAGTCTTTGCGTTTTTCACAGAGTTTTTCAATTGCTCAAGCACCATTTTCTCACAGTCCTGAATTCCCAAGCTTCTGTTGAAAATCTTTGCCTATTGAGAGTTCATACAACAATTTCAAAATAAAATCTTACGGTTTTAAGTGCGGAACTGATTTCTTGCCATCCGATCTGTGGATATTTGTTCGAGTCGCCTTGCAAATGCAGAAATACGTATACAAGTTTGTAATAATATTTCTCTTCGATGAGCTCAAGAATCTCTTTATACTGGTTTAAATGGAATGAATATTAAGCCAATGGAGGCAAAGATGATGATTGCTTACTTCTGTCTGTTTCGTTTCAAATTGCTTTGGCAAGACACTGAATCTCGCAACATCTGATGCGAACATCTTTTGAAATAGTTTTGTCGTGTTGGGCACCCAGTCCTTGAAAACCGAGTCCGAGAGCTCGAATTTATCACTCTCGTTCTTTTTCCACAATTTATTAATCACTAATTTACTTTCTTCCTCTTGCTCTGCCTCTGGTATCGGTTCTAATCCATTATCTTCTTCTTCGCTCTTGAGATTCTCAAGCATATTTTGCATAGAAGCTCTGTTCTCTACATGCTGCTCGACATCACTCCTAGGACTTCTCTGTTCTGCAAGCAGCAGCCCGAAAGCGTCCTTTTGGGAACTTTCAGTAGAGGCTATATTCAACGAATGGCAATATCGGCGTTTTTTTATCTCTTCCATCGATTCCGCTAACAAAGCGACCAGTCTGTCAGTCCCTTCCTCGACAAGGTCATTTCTGTTGAGTTCTGTGAGGATGTCCTCGATTTTGCTAAGGATAAAGTCGAAATCTTCAGAGTATCGAGGGAAAAGTTCAGTGTAGAATTTTCGGAAGTACTCCCAGTTGGTTTGTGAATAGAGCTTCACAAGGGAATTAAAGAAAGGTTCAATAAACGGTTCGTATTGAGCTGCAAGGAATTCGTGGTTGAACCCTTTGAATATGCAGTCCCATTCAGGAATTGTATACGCTTGAGGATTTTTGATGAATTGGCGCCAGAGCTCCTGCCTTCGTTCGAAAGAAGAGGCGAGCAGGACTGTATCCAAGGTGCTTTTGCACATAGAATCGCTCTCAGATAAATCGTGGGTGAATTTTAATAATGAGTGGAGCTGGTCTTCCTTCACTACTTTCTTAGCAATGGCTTTGATTAGAATCTGCCAAATTTCGTAAGGTTTTGGCCTTCGGAAGCCGAGATCAGCGTTCTCGTTTCTGAGCCATTTGATGAGGATTGCAAAGTCAGAGGGCTCTCTTGCGAAGACGACCAACATTTCGAGATAGACCTCATGATCCTTTGGGTTCAGTTCCCAGGACTCGATTTGCACGATTTGGTAGAGCTTTTGAAAGACTTCTGAAGACTAAGCAGGTGATTAGTTATAACGGTGCTATTTCGAGAAAGGGCTTCTTACTTTCCGGTTCCTTAGCTCAGAGGGCAAGTAGGCCACCAGTAAATGGTCTGCAGACACTAATAAATCGTATAGAATCATTGGTTGTCTCTCTTTGTCAATCTAAGAGAGGGATTAGTAGCCGCTATGAGACTGGAAATTTACTGATTTAATGAGCAATTCGATGAAAGAGAGGCAGCTTAGTCTTCTATCGTGTACCATGCCTAATTGCGCGTTCCAGAACAATGCTCTTGCGACGTTATTCTCTAATTTCTGAATTAATAATCAGTCAGCGAGGTCCTACACCAAAAAAATGTTCATTACATTGAAAAAATGGCTCATCGCATTCAACGATTTCTCATCAATTCTGATTTTTACATAGCCGATATCGTCATAGTTAACAATGATCGCCGCAGGCGCCTTCTTTTGGATTTTCACGGTCGTAGTTAGCGTATTTTCCACCTTCACGTCAATAAACTCCGATTTTCCATCGTAGTCGAAGAGTCCCAATCGAATATAATGCTTGCGCAATATTGGAAATTCCTCATTACATGCCTCTTGACGGATAATTAACCCCTCTAAGTTGCCAGTCTTGCTCACTTCCCATTGAACTTCCAAAACGTTCAGTCCAGGAGTATATATCCAGTCTCTTTTCCACTGCTCAAGGTCAATTTTCCTTTTATTTTCCAAACACACCGCATTGATTTCATTAAAGAACTCGTCGGTTCCCACCGTCTTCCAAGCATACTTCGCACAGAAGATATTGAGCGCCTTGCAAAAATTATCAAAGCCGATAATCTGCACAAGCTGCCTGAAACAAGCAGCACCTTTCGCATGGAGTATCTCATCAAAAATGACCTCCGCTTCGCTTGTATTTGCGATATGAATCGCTAATGGATGAGCAGTAGGGAGCTGATCTCTGTCGTACGCATCGTCCTTTTGGAACAAGAGGCGTATCCAGGCCCCTGGATAATTCTCTCTCAGCGGAGGAAAAGTTTCGAGGGTGTGATACGCCATAAATGCTGCGAAACTTTCAACAAGCCAGTGGCCATCCCACCATTCCATGGAGATCAAGTTCCCAAACCACACATGAGCCAACTCGTTCAACGCAGCGTAGGCCAGAGTAAGTTTTTCTTCATCGGATGGATCAGAAAATAGATAGGCAGGCTCAGAGAAGATAACTGCACCAGGGTTTTCCATTGAGCCCCAGAAAAATTCAGGACATAAAACCATGTCGTACTTAGAAAATGGGTATGAACAACCAAATATCTCCTC
>ENA-UOTZ01002368-UOTZ01002368.1-compost-metagenome-genome-assembly--contig:-NODE-2368-length-9993-cov-10.740823_pt1 | contig 9993 bp, 5 predicted proteins | sample MGYA00238144_ERZ746983 | MGnify/ENA primary metagenome ERZ746983 (study PRJEB28759, sample SAMN06268863) | compost metagenome | isolation source: single cell | place: USA: California, Emeryville, Joint...
AATATTTGGATGCATTGCAGTATCGTGATTGTAAGTGCATGAATAGCGAAGATTGTGTCTTGAATTGAAACCTATACCAATAAATTTTGATTTGTATATGCAGCATAAGGGCTACCTCTCCTAATCCATCCTTAGGATTCGGGAAGAACCTTCCTTTGATTGTGTAAATGGCGTAGAATGTGAATCCTAATAGATTGAGCATTTGAAACTCAAGTTTCATGCCCTCAACACTTAATGAAAGATTATTAACTCATTGAAATGCGAGGAAAACACCTTTTTCGCTTATAATTTAGAAGCAGCTGCCCATAGAAAGAAGCTGACCAAACCAGAAAATAGATCCAACCAATGATATCGGAGACCGCCTGAAGCCAGGGTTCATTATAGGTCATTTGAATATGAGTCCAATATATTGGGTTTTAAATATGAATCGAACCTCAAATTTTAGTGACTGAGTCAATAAGCTAAAGATTTTATTCAGAAACAAATTCGAGTTCAAAGGAAATAGTAATAGTGGATTACATATTAGATACTGACCTCTTCTGTGATACCATGTACTTCAATGAACCCTATAATATTTGAAAGCACCTAAGTAGCTCTAAGCTGATTTTATATTCTGCAGTGTCAAACCTTGATGAAAAAATAATTCAGTTTTTTGTTGGAAAACAGTATGAAACACTCTTTACAACTTACAATTTTACATTAAACTCTCGTATAAAATACTAAAAAACTCGATGCAGTTGAATGAATATTTGCGAAGAGTTGCCCTTTGATCATTTCGTATACTTCTGGAGATAATAATAACCAGCAGCAACATAAACGAAAAACATTCCAAAATAATGAACAACGATTTCGGCTTCCAGCGGTCTGTCCTTCAATTTCCAAGCGAAATCCATAGCAAGGTTTAACGCCGTGCCCCAGTACGTTATATTGTAGAATACAATCAACAGCGTCCACACACAGGTGCTAAACATCTCATTCATGCTAAACACAACATAAAAGAAAGCCGGAACAATCAAAATCAGGATGAGATAATATATCTGGACATGTCGGTGCTGAAACTCATATTTATAGCACGCTAAAAACAGTATTTTGATCAATTCCATTAGCGTCATCATAAACGAGAACTGAATAAAATCTCCTCTTGTTGCTTTGCAAAGAACTGAACACAGAAGACACTCTCCAAGCAATGATATAATCGACAAAGAGTAACTCGTGTAATTTGGCGGCTGGTACTTCCAATTGAGAAATTTGGTTACAATACCCACGCAAGAAAGAAAGGCGAGTACTTCTATGGTGACTAGATACCCTACGCATTCTCTCATCCATATCGAGAGCGTTGTCCGCATGGTGAGATGACAAAATGTTGTCAGCAGCATCCAGCGAAGCAAGTTTATGAGGTTTATTTTGAGTATCAGCTCCCTTTGACATTTTTTCATAGTGCCAATACTCATATGCTCGCGTTGGTTTGTTGTAGTCGAATAAAAGCTGTGGATCGCTACTTTTTGCTTCATCAACACTAAATAAAATTATGAGTTTAAGCCAACTCTCTATCCAATTTTTTCAACACTTACAATAAACAACAAAACTTAACTTTGAAAAAACAAAGCAAAGAGGACTTCGCAGCAGGATAATATTGAAAATTTACTAAGTCTGATATAGGGGAGAAGACCTTTGGGATTTGTTACCTTTAATATCTGTGCTTGATTGATCGATTTTAATATGGTTGTAACACTTTCAACTAGCAACAATAAAAGGCAAGTGTCATATAATGATGAAAAAGATGACATCAAAGTATCTTTCATACTACTGAGCTTTTGATAAATGCCATTAAAACTGCTTTGGGTATCCTCGTAATGCGAGGCTCAAAGTTCGCTTAAGGTTGAGAAATCAAGGATTGATCAGCAGGCCGGGACATATCGGTGATCTCTTTGCCTTTCTTCTTGAGGAGGAACATTATCAAGACAATCACCTCGATAACCACGACCACTCCGATAAGAACAACAAAAACAATAAGAGTCGTTCTTTCGTTAGAAGGATTAGGATCAGGAGTTGGAGTTGGCTGAGGAGTTGGGTCAACTTGGGAGGAGATACCGCAATCTTTAATGTAATCTGCGGTGGTGTAATTTTGGAGTCTATCTCTAACTAATTGCTCATAAACATCCAAATCACAGGTAAAGTCGGTAGTGTTGCAGATGTTTTTATAGTTGCCGTTATATCTGAACTTCACATAAGGCTTAGCAGTGTCATTGTACAACTCAGTGATGATGTTAGCCGAGTATTCTGGGAACGCACACTCATGTTCAGGGAGCTTTCCGAGGTACACGTCTCTCAAGCAGTCAGTTGTCACAAGACCCAAAGTAGCGAGCATTGGCATCAACGTGGTATCGTGAGCGCTGTGAAGTGCGAACTTTTTGTCGAAGGTACCGTTGAGCTTTCCTCTTAATTGAGTGAACATTCTATCAAAGAGATTCACAGCTGAGATCTTAAGAGTCTCGTTCTGGCCAGTGTACATATAAGAGACGACCCAGTTGTTATAGAACATCAAATCGTGCCATTCTTTGGAACCGTAGGTGATGTTAACAGGGAAAGGAATATTTTCGAACCAGTTAGCAATCAACACATCAGCCAAGGACTGATATGACCAGATATCGGAAAGAGGGACGTTAAATTGCTTGGAATAGTCTTCGATTAATTTTGTGGTCGAGTTCATAATTGTTTTGAATTCCTGGAAACGAGTGCTGTTAAGAGTTCCTTGAGAGATGTTATTGAAATTCGTGCAGCCGGTTTCAGGTGATAAGAAATAATCTCTAAAACGAGCGACGATATGCACTGGAATAGGTCGAATACCATTTGGAAGCGCGAAACCATCCTTGATAAATTCTGATAAATCCTGGTTTTCAAGGCCTGGAGGAAGAGCAGTGCCGTTTTGGAATGGGGTGAGGGTGTAGTTAACTCCAGGGTTGAACATACCGTAGAGGTGAGAGTAAGCACTCATAATCGTGCGATTGACATCGGTTGAGTAGACAGAAATTTGACTTGGGTCGTAAGTCCCAAGGAGTTCTGGATAGTCTTTAGCAACGGATTGGCCAAGAAGGTAGTGCATTCTCATACCAGCGTTAGTGAGTTCTCCGTAGAGGCCGTCCCAAGCTTTTGTGGTGTCCCAAATTGGAGCGAATGCTGCACGAGCGCCGTGGCGGATTAATTCGATGACCATGATTGGTTTCGAGTCGGATTTTCCGATCGCAAGGAATGCGAATAGGAAGATTATGGCAAGTACCGATTGTTTAGAAGACATTTTCCTGCAAATACTTCGGAGCTCAATTTTTTATGCTAAGTTTGATTGATGAATTTATTTATTGTGGCATAATAAAGACTAAAAAATCCTGTTTTTGGAAACTCTGCACTGAAATTCTCAAAAAAAGAGAGAACTTTCACGTGTTGCTCTAATGAAAACAGAACTGAGTTCAGCTGGCAAGAACGTAATTGCTCGATTTTATTAGAAGGAAATTGATTAGTTGATTAGTTGGATAAATCATTATGAATTTTTGCACTGTAAGAATGAGTTTTTTTTTTTTAATTTTTGAACATCCATGACCAAAGACTTTGAAATTTCATTGAGTTTTTTGAATAATTGACTCTACTTGCTACTTATAATGCAAAGTAATTTAGGGCTGTTCACTCTGCATATCTAATTACCTCACTAGTATACCATTTTTAATTCCTGAGGAAACTGTTTATATATTCCTTTGTTAAGAGCTGTCTTCACACTCAACTAGACGAGTAGAAGCTAATAAATACACCGTATCTATTCATACCTTAACTTTTCATCGAGTCTCCAAACAAATACTAAGTGATGGACTTTGATAATAGGCTGAGAATTCCCTTGAAAAATAGCCTATCACGAATACATCGAAAAGAAAAATAGATCAGCATATTGCTTTCATTACTAAGCTCAATCACCTGAGAGGAAAAAAGCTATTTTTCCCTCTCTCATTTCTACACTATTCTTGTTCAGAAACAAATTACTGCGACATGATCGGGTCTGAAATTTGTTTGGGTAACGTTACGACAACAAAATAATGACTGAATATCGCAGTAAAATTGCATAAATTTTGAATCTAGAGAACATATCAAGATGTACCGATCGCATTTCATAAATTGATTTGCTGCATCAAGCAATTCTCTTCCCTCTCTCATACATCTCTTTTTTACTTCTTATCAGTCTTTCTGACCTTTGGTCTAGGAACAGTGCCTTCTCTGAATCCGTTCTTTGCTCTTCTTGCAACATTTTTCAAATGTCTCATTCTGCCAGTTCCTTGACCTCTTCTGCCAACAGTCTTTTCAGCCCAGTTGTCTTTTCGATGAACAAATTGTCAGAAAACGTATTCAAAAAGCGCTGGAGTTACATTGTCTGGTTTTGGCATCAGGGAAGCCGCATGAAGAGCATCTTTTCTTCTGAATGTGGAAAGTGACTCTTCCACATCTTCTGCAGAAGGTGTGAGTCTTCTGGTGTCTCTTACCGAAAGCTTGGGTACCTTTGGTCTAAGAAATCATGAGAAACCGCCCCGGAAAGAAGAATTCAGATATACCATCTTAGATAAAAATTAACTCCCTCTTTGGATTTATAAATCAGAAAGACACTTTACTTTTTTAATTCCCATCCACAATTGCTGCTCTTGCCTCTCATACTAAAACTCATCTTAGACTTCATGTCTTGGATATCTTTTTCACTCTTTCGAAAGTAGATTTTGTGAAAATTAACCATTGATCTAATACGATAATTGAATTTTTCTGAAACATTTAGAGTAAGAGATATTGAGATTGGAGTCGGTAGGAAGCTGACCTCCTCTTTCAAATTCTTTATATATAATTACACTGGAGCAATTGGAGATTGGTTTCTTCTAGAGTGGAAACAACATTTGGAAGTGATCGTGCTATTAGGTAATTTTTTTCATGTGTAATATTTTTGAGAATTAATCAAAGAGTTTTATAATACAAATAGAAATATAGAAAATTGAAAAAATCAACTAAAATTCAAATATTTCGGTGGCTATTGGTAAAATAGAGGATAATTGAATAAAAAACTCCTGCTGAATAGAAAGAGCAGGAGGGGTATTTCGCACGCATATAAAAGTATTATTTAAAACTGTACTTAATGGATTTGAATTACAAAATTGTAAAAGATTTTAAAAGTAAATTACGAAAACATTCCCTCGAACATACAAAAGTGTCTATAAAGTGTTTGCTGATTTTTCTTAGAGTATGCTCAAAGGCTCAACTAATTTAAATATCAAAAACAAAGCAAAGCTGTTTCTTTAGGGTCGGTTTAATATACTATACTTATCTAACTTTGCACATGTTATATCATATTACAGTAATTTCAAGTCGAGAATACCACGAAAAAATGCTTTGAAGAGTTTGATTAAATTCTTCTTGATCTCAATAATATATCTTAGTCATCATTTCATTACTGATATACTTCGCCAAAGTAAATGCGTCTGACTCTTGCCGTGACTCGGATCACCCAAACTTTTTTTTCTTAATGTCCCATTCAAAGAACAGCAAAACCACACAACATTTGTGTTTTAGGAACCTCAAATCAGCAAAGATGGCAAAAGTTGGCAATCGAAGTTTTCTCGAATGATATGAATTTGAAGATATGTAAATAACTTCAGCTTGATAACTTTACTCTACAACTGACAGCATTCTCATCTATGCTTGAAACTCGTCAATTATTTATTAATTGATCAATTGCAATGAAAAACCGCAAACAATTCAAGGATTGTATTAGCCACAAGAAACAATCAACAATATTAGCTCAGTAGAAAAGTTGCTGTTTTTCTGCTTAGGGGCGAAAAATTATGTTTTGTAAAAATATTTATGAAATTTCTTCGTCTCTGCAATATTAGAGAGAGAGATTTGTCCCATATATGTTGTCGCAGACTCGATAAAATTATAAATCAGGTGTCTGAATTAGATCAAAAGGCAAAGATAACTAATAAAAAATGGTAAATCTTCATACCATCTCTCTTAGGACCTAACAAAATTAGGGTTACACTAAATTCGTTGAAATCGGCAGAGTTTGCCACATTAACTTCGGCCCTGCCAAGGGAAAACTCGCAGTTATCATTGACGTCCTCAACGAAAGAAGAGTATCCAATCTATTTCTGAATCCCTTCATTAAGCGCTCATCTAGGTCTTGGTTGACGGTCCAGGTCTTGGAGTCGAGAGACAACTCATTCCAATTAAAAGAATCGCCTTGACCAAGTTCAAGCTCCCAATCATGAGAAACCCTAGATACGGAAACCTCAAAAAAGCAATCGAAGATTTCGGTCTCCAGAAGAAGTGGGCTGAAACCTCTACTGCCAAGAAGATTGCCATCAAAACAAGAAGAGCAACTCTTAATGATTTCGAGAGATTCAAGACCATGGTCCTCAGAAGACAAGTAGATATGATTGTTGAATGAATTGAATCAAACTTTTTGTTCGTGTAGTTCGCCAAGAAAGTTAGAACTGAAGCTAAGAAGATTGTTTTGAGCGGTGGTGCTAAGAAGGCTGCCCAACCAAAGAAGAAATAAATCGATTGAACCATGGGTTATTACTCAAGATGAAGTTGAGAGATAAGGAGGGAAAATGGTTTTAAGTGCTCTTATGTTTGTTGCTGTACCATGATTTCTCTTCAGCTTTGCATCATAGCCTCTTTCAAAAAAAAATTAGTGTTCAAGTCACTTGATCACCCTCACAAATTCTGAAATTTTGTAATCCAATAAAGAGTTATTTCGTGATGAGACGAAGTGGTATGGGAAATAGTTATGGAATTAGAGCATTATTCTAGCCTTTCAGTAGTGAAAAATCCTTATCATTTTTGTACACCAAAGAGTTAATCGTGACAAAGATGTAATTTTAGTACCATTTGATGCGGCATTATCTCTTTTGAGATTAGTAAAAGCTGATAACTCTGCTGCCTATTGCTCGACAAAATTTTCTAGACATCAGTCTTCATAATGATGATATTAGAAATGCTCTTATAGTCGCAATGAAAGGAAAGACCATTCTTCATTATTGAATTCTACAAGGAGAATCTATCGCTAATAGTGAATCCTATGTTTTGCAGCTTTGGCGCTTGATGAGCGTAATTTAAAGATTTGTCAGTCTCTTCAAAGCTCGCTTGATACAAAATGCATCAATTAAAAGTCGTTCTCATTTGAATAGAAGATAAAACAGTTAAATCGCAAAGAATGTCACATGAAACTACATACTTAGATTATGAAAGGATCAACAATCTTTCTGCGATCGAGGACATCCACACGCTTAGTATAATTGTTATTCATTTGCATTTATTCATTCATTATGCTTCCAGAGACCTTGCTTTATAACACGAGATCAATACATGCTGAGCCAACAAAGCTAGGCTTTGAAGATGTAGAAGAGATCATTAACTTATTCAAAAGCGAATCCATCGATGATGAAAAAATCGGAGATGCCAATCAAAATCAAAACCCAGAAAGAAAAAGTGGTTATGGGATAGAATCACAAGATCCGTTGAATTGCAAAATTCGATCTATTCGCCTTCAGAATGTCAAACCAGAAATAACTCTAAATATGATCAACGAGAAACTGAAAAACCTTGAAACCACTTCGAAAGAAATTGAGAGAAAAAAAGAGGAAATTGGGCAAATTGTGCTCGATGTAAACAGCCAAATCGACACACAACTTGAGGAGTTAAAAGCAAAGTTGGAAGCAAAGTTTAAAGAATTGAGTGAGAGAGCGAATCAAATTCTCAAGGAAAAATTAGATATGTTTGATGATATGCAACACAAGGTACATCTAAGAATGGAGAACATGGAAAAGCTCAAGGAGGTATTTATTGAGGCTTTTCAAGGAAATAGCAAAGAGTTGGATAAATATCATTCAAATCTAACGAAATTACAAGAGAAAAAATCAGAAATCCATCATTTTATTCAAGCTTTAGATCCTCTTGACCTCCGAGCAGTAGTCACACAATGTAAGGTCAGAAGTTATCTGAATACTCGGACTTTGAGAGAGTTTATCAATAATATTCAGTTGGTTGAGCAGGAAATAACTAATTTAACAGCGCTCGAGGATTTTTCAGATACATTTAATGAGAGGAAGTCTATAGGGCAAACTCTTGCTGGTAAAACCGCTCAGATGATGAACAGATCGGATTTTCAATACTCTCCTTCTTCGAGGGCTATGAAAGAGCTAGAGCATCAATTGGATGCAAGAAGCCAGCATGCTCAGTTAGTAGAGTCTCTGAAGCGTACCGAGCGAATTGGCTATACTTCGTCACCAACTCGCAAAAGAAGTGCTGAAAGAAATATTCCTTCTGCAGGACACTTCGATATCCCGTCCTCGATAACACGTCGTCTAAATGCTTCGTTTACTCCGAGCCAAGCTGGATTGAATCAGCAGCCCCGAGGCAGAGACCCTTCTTATGCTCTATTTGAAGCGCGAAAAAAGGCGGTAGAGTATAGTTTGAATCTCGCTCCCATATCTCCCTCTAATGAATGGAGGTCCTATTCGACGATCAAGGAAAATATTCCACATGAGATTTCAGGAGGAAAAGTAGCCGCAACAGTGAATTTAAGCACTATCTCAGCAACAATATCAAAAAATTCTCAAGTAGGAAATACCCTTGAGAGTCTCCGAAAACAACGAGAAACGTTTTTAAAAGCCTCTTTTCGAAACTGGAACTGAAATGGGTTTTAATTACACTGATTTAGACTAGATTCGTATCTTTACTCTTCTTTCTTTACAATTTATTTACAGAATATCGATCATCTTAATTTAAATTCAACAAGACAAATTGCAAAACATCTATTAGATACTCGCCCAAAAATAGCGAAAAGATAGTCACCTGAGTCAAAAGCTTTTAATAGTCCCACTCTCTCTGATAAGTTGATTTTTGAAGGTGTTCGAATAAATCCAACGGTTGCCTCGGTGATTTGAAATTCTCACTCAAGTACATCTCTGCATCCATACTATCAAGAGCAAATGCTCTGCTATCCGTGCTTCTCGTCGACCTCATAGACTGATACAGACTACTTCTTGGTGTTGGCTTGGCTAATTTCAACGTGAATTGAGGTTTCACAGCACTAGTACTCACTAACTTCCTTTGATTTCCAAGAGTTGGACGCAAGCCAATATCGAAATAATCCAATGGCTTCTGCTTCCCCTCTGGTTTTCTGAAAAATAAAGCAGGGCGTACTCGCGTATCATAAGGATTTTTCTTTCTCTCAGTCCAATTACACCCAGACCGAATACTATCGATTTTCATTTTGAGATTTCTCACGTTATTTGTGTGCTCTTGAAATGTGAAATTATCGAGTTTGCGGTTTTTTCTTGTGATAATAGGCTTGAATCCATCTGGAGATTCAAATTTTAGTTGGAACATTGACCTTGCTGTATTCAGAGAGCGAGCACTCTTTGGTCTATTCGTTGAAATCATGCTGTACTGTGAGAATTTCGCTGAGCTAATGGGTACAGGAACATAAGATATCATCATGAAAATCACAATAGGAATTACCTAGGACGTGAACTTAGTCGTGCTGTCTGTGCCGTTTTCTCGTCGACATGAGGATGAGGTCGTTGCAGGGAGTTAATTCTTGGTTTCGCATGGTATAGTGCGATTTTGTGTTTATATAATTGGGTGCTTACAGTCATAAGTCCACCCAAATTAAGCTCGTTTGGTGTAAATATGCTCGATCTTGATCTTTGATTCTCCATTAATGAGTTTTGGTGTCTCAAAAAAATTGTGTTAGGTATGATATTGATCCAATAAATTTATTGAGATTAAAATGAGTTGACCTTTTCGACCAACTTAATGAAAATGTCTCATATATATAGGCGGATTTTCAATGGTTTCGCTTTTCGATAGGCAGTCTTTAGCTCCTAGTCCTATCTAATAGATGTTTTGCAATTTGTCTTGTTGAATTTAAATTAAGATGATCGATATTCTGTAAATAAATTGTAA